>Ga0299915_10001091_pt1 | contig 19973 bp, 19 predicted proteins | sample RVTome_13_FD_200263 | JGI IMG/M metagenome (GOLD analysis project Ga0299915, IMG submission 200263) | Soil microbial communities from uranium-contaminated site in the Upper Colorado River Basin, Wyoming, United States - RVT92D227 (version 2) ... | reverse complement strand
TGAAAATCTCCCCTCTCCCCTCTTTTCCAAAGAGGGGTAATTCCTCCCTTTGGCAAAGGGAGGGAAGGAGGGATTTATCTTCAGTGTCTATACAATTATGGACTCCTTAATAATATTCTTCTATCTGTTTTATGTCCAGGGTTTCTCCATGGCTGCGTGTTTGCCTGCAATTCGGCCGCAAATAACACATTCAGCCAAATTTCCTCCGCCTTGATACAGGAAGCTCCAAGCGGAGGCAATTTCCCCGGCCGCATAGAGTCTGGGGATGGGTTTCCCAAAAACATCGATCACCTGTGACCTGGCATTTCTGGTCAGACCTCCTTCGGTATTGGGCCCACCGGGGTATTCTGCAAGGGCATAGAAAGGAGGGGTGGTCAATGGACCCAGGAGCTCTTTCGGTCGCCCAAAGTCCGAATCATTCCCATCCCTGCAAAACCGATTAAATCGACTGACCGTTTCCGATAATGTATCTGCCTTCATCCTCCCGTTATTATCACGGTGCGCAGCGATCTCCTTGGCGAGCTCCGTAATGTTATCTCCTTTTAGAACCCACCCCTTGTCTATTTCAACTGAATTGTCTTGGCTCCATTGATAAATACCCATGGCGTGAGCTCCGTAAAAAGTCAAAACAATAGGCCCTCGCTGCCTGACCGACTCGTCAAAAATGAGCCAGCTGGGTATTCTCGGATATTCCAGGCGTGACGCATCATACGTGATCACCTGTTTGTAAAAAAGGTAGCGGTCAGGATCCCTGGAGGTAAGTTGTTCATTACAATATCTTCTTCCGTAATTATCAACCAAAATTTTGCCCGGTTCGTCAATACGACAGTTAAACCCAGTGCCTATCTCATCCGCAATGATTCCTCCAGCAACCACCCTGGCTGCAGCGTGGTGCATATGGCTGAGAGAAACCCCTCCCTCCATTGCCATTCTCAAGCCATCTCCGGTATTACCAGGATTGCCAATGAAGGTCCAGCCCCAACCCGGGAGAAAGCTTCTTTTAAGATCCTCATCGCAGGCAAAACCTCCTGTCGTCAGCACCACGGCTTTTCGCGCTTTAATATTCAAGATGTTATTGTCTCGCCGGACCTTCACTCCAATCACTTCACGCTGATCATTGAAAAAAAGCCTTTCACCCGGATGGTTCCAGAACACCTGGATCCCCCTCTTCTCAACTGCCCTGGTCAGATGATTAAAAAGACCGGCTCCCCGACCTTCCACATGGAGGGTTCCATAACTCTGTGCTCCAGGGAATCCGGGAAAGGCTGGGCCTGGCATCGTCTCCTTGATAGAGATATCCCCGAGAGACTTTAAAAATTGACGGATCTCGACCACTCCCTTAGCCCAGCTTTGCACGATCTCTTCTACTAAGGATTCCGAATACTGTGGGTAGAGGTGAGGTGGGTCCCCAAAACCATGAGGTAATCCAATGCCGAAGGCAACAGCCTTATAATATTTAGCCGCCTCTTCGATGTTGTCGGCAATGTGGAGGCCACCGCCACTCATCATCGTATTGGGCGTATGGTGATTCGGGGATTGCTTCTCCAAGATGATGACTCCGGCACCAGCATCTTTTGCGGTGATCGCTGTGATCGCTCCGGCGCCACCATATCCTACAACGACGACATCCGCTTCTTTTTGCCAGTCGATAGTCGACGTGAGGCTAACTGTTTTTTTAATTTTCATTGACCGAACACCCCAAAAGGATTTTAACAGGAAGCCTAAAGGATCATTCCCTCTTCTACAAGTTGTCTTCGTAACATCGCTGTGGTCTTTTCTTTGACTTTTTGAACCCTCATGAACTCCTTCCTGGGCAACCTTTATTTTTCAACCTCGGCAGACAGAGGAGCTCTTCTATTCCTCAATCCCCGCCAGCCTCCTGGCACATCTCTTCTTAGGCTCCAGCTCGGATTCTTTGGAGATGGTTAGTCGATGGGCTGCCGCAGATCCTCCTCCGTGGATGTCGGAGATCGTATCCGCACTTTCCAAAACCATCTTCTCCACAAGCCGAAACATCTTGATCCGGTTCAGGGTAGGAACATCCGCAACCCCCTTCAGATATTTTTGGAGGAGGGGACCAATCTCTGGGTTTTTCAAGTCCCTGTCAGAGGGCAAATCAGCCACATATCCTCCCGCCACGTCGACCAGAAGTCTGCCGACCTCAGCCATCTCCTTGCCCTCATGGATCTTGGAGGCGTTGGCAAGAACCGGATCGATGAAATAGGTTCCAGAGGGCTCCCTCTTCCCCTCATACGATGCTGCAAGGCTGCATCCGTAAAGGGTTTCCGCCCGATGAATCATATCAACGATCTTTTCTTTGATATGGCTGATTTTGCTGGTCCCGTTGTACTCTGCCATGATCTGGGCAGCACCGATCATGGCGTCGATCTTTCCGGCCTTGCATCCACCATGGGACTGACGATGATAGGCGGAAAAGCGACCCACGATCTCACCCGCGTAATCTGTCTCACCACACATGAAAACACGGTCCCAGGGCACGAACACATCATCGAAGATGAGCGTAGGGCAGTACTTGCTGTACCGGATGTTGCCGCAGTCCACACCATCCAATTCCCGGGTGTCCAAAGAACTTCTTCCCACAACATGGATGAGCCCTCGGGTATCTGAGGGAATGGCAAAGGCCACTGCATAATCCGCGTCCTCTTTGCGAAGGGCCCGCGTTGGAAGCACGATAATCTCATGAGAGCTGAGAGATCCCGTTTGATGGGCTTTGGCCCCCCGGACGATGATCCCTCCCTGGCTCTTGTCAACCACCCGCAGATAGAGATCTTTGTCATCCTGCTCGTGGGGGCTCAGACTTCTGTCCCCCTTCACATCCGTGACACTGGCATTCCCTGTCAGGTCATTTGTCTGCATATACTTGAGGAAGTCGAGGAATCGATGGTAATAAGGCGTTCCATGTTTCTGGTCCATATTGTAGGTGACGATCGACAGGGCTCCAAGGCAATCGAGGCCAGTACATCGCTGGAAACAGGTCCCTGTATACCCGCCCAAAATACGGTTGATCTTCACCCGCATCACGAGGTCCTCTATGGATTGAGCGGGTAAGTTAAATCGGTTCACGAGTTCTCCGGTAAAGGGTGAGATCGTTGTGATTTTATGCCGATAGGCCTCCATCTCCGCCAATTCATATGTCGTCGCTGTGGCGCTCATGCCCGCAAAGATTCGCGGGTTATCCACTGGGTTCTCTATCTTTTGACCGAACATGTAGACGGTCGGTTTGAGTTTTTTGAGACTCTCGATATACTGGGCTTTTGTTTTCAGAGCCATGATTTCCTCCTAAGAAAAACTGTCTATCAATCATAAACCATTATTTTAAGGGCCACTCTCCCCGCTCCTTCAATACCTCCCGAAAGACTCCGAGCGCTTCATTCACGGCAGGCATTCCTGCATAGGGCGCCAGTTGGAAAAAGACTTCCGTCAATTTCTTTGGATCACATCCCACATTGAGGGCCGCATTGACATGGAGCCTTAACTCCTCGGTGGCCCGTAATGCTGCCAGCATGGCACAAGCGACCAACTGTCTCTCAGGTAATGTCAGGACGGTCCGGGAGTAAAGGTTGCCCGTAATAAATATAGAAAAATCGTTGGCTAAATCCTTGTCAAATTCCTTCCAGGTGAGATAGGGCGGATCTATCTTAACTCCTTTGCCAAATAGTTTATGGGCCGTCTCTTGAGTCTTTTTCTTTAATTGATCATCCATAAAAGAATTCCTCCTTAAAGATGGGCTGGACCAACCCTCAAATCATTGAGGGATCACACAAGGTTCTATAGAAGGCAGGCATCCAAAAGGACATCTCTGGAAGCAATGATCCTTTCAATCCTTTGTTTGATGACTGACCATCTTGGGTTGGAAAGCAACGGTGAACGTCGTCCCGCCGGATGCAGCACATTCCTCTGCGTTCTTCACATGGGGACATTGGGAGAGATCTCCTGGGCATTGGTCCTGATCGGTCGGAATGTAAATACACCGCTTGCTGATCACAGAGAGGTCAAACCCAAAACGCTGCCCATAGACTTTCATCCGAAGGAGATCCAATCCTTTCCCTCCCGCCCCAAAATCGTAAGGCTTTTTAGAACCATAGAGTTCCGTTTCTTTCGTATGGAAGAGGCCATCGAAGATGTAGGCCTGATTCTTTTCTGTAATTCCAATCCCATAATCAATGATATGGAGTTTGATTTTCCCTTGCTTCTGTTCGATCTTTAAACGGATCAACCCTCCATCCGGTGTATTTTCTACTGCATTTCTGAGAAAGCCTTCCACAACATTTTGCAAGATGAGGGGATCCATGGTGATGAAAAGATCTACTTTCCCCTCCACCTGGAATCGAACTTTTCTACGGCTCGACAATTGCTTGATTCTTTCCAATACATCGAGAACAAATGGGAAGAAATTGATGGACTGGAATAGTTCAGTGCTACCGGAAAGATATTGATTGAGCCATCCCTTGAGGGCATCGCGATGGAGACGGATATCCGAGGGTATGTCCGATAGTTCCTCCACCCGTTGCCAAAACTGATCGAGGTTGTCAAGCAGGACGCCTGCTTCCAGCTCCCGGGAGATCCTAAATATTTCATCAGTTTCCCCTACGATATCGAAAAGTCGCGTTAGATTTCGTTCCAGGGTTTCGATGATATTCTGAATATTCGTTTCAATGGGAAAACGTTTGAGTTTCTGTTTCAGAAGCCGTATATTACCCTGGATGACGGCAAGCGGCGTCCCCAGTTCATGGGAGATGTGATTGACAGCCTTTGTTTTCGCTCTATTCAACTGCTCGAGTTCCTGATGAGATTTTAAGAGCGCTTCATGGGCCTGAATGCGTTCCGTAATGTCTTCAAGGGTTACAATATATTCTCCTGTGGTCAGCCTGACAGGAATAAAATGGATGATTTTTTGAGTTCCATCCTTGCAAGTGGCTGAAAGTGTTCTGGGGACTTTCACCCCGGGTTTCGTATTTCCCAGATAATCGATCCAGGTCGAAATCACCTCTTTCCTGGCCTTCGGATCCGGAAATGCTTTCCTGAACCATACCCTGCTGTTTGGCACTTCATCCAGGTCATAACCAAAGAGCTCTTTAAATTTTGGGTTGATATATTTAAACACCCCTTTCATGTCAATCATAATGATGCCGAAGGGTGCACTTTCTGAGAGGGTTCGAAATCTGTTCCTTTCGTTTCGCAACACCTCCTCAGCGATTTTCCGCTGGGTGATATCCCTTAAATAGACCAGGGAGACGGATGCCCCCCGGTAAACAATGCTTGTCGCCGAGACTTCGATGTAGACAATCCCTCCATCTTTTTTAATCCCTTTAAAGGTGTATCGGGAGGGAACAGGCTCTCCACTCTGTCTTTTCTGATTGATTTTAATGACCTCATCCCGGTCCTCCGGGTGGACAAAAAGAGAGACGGATTGTCCGATGATATCTTCAAGTCTTTCATAACCAAAGATCTCCACGAATCTTCGGTTGACATACTGAATCTTATCACCCCGGATGATGGCCACAGCATCGTTGGAATTCTCGATGGCTGTCCTGTAACGTTCTTCGCTTTCGGCAAGGGCCTCCTCAGCTATCTTCCGATGGGTGATATCTATCATGGTCCCTTCATAGCGCAGGATTTTCCCGTGTGCATCTCTGATCAGCCTCACATTGACGGAAATCCACTGGAGGCCCCCATCCTTCCGGACCATTTTGGATTCAAAGTTCTGAACAGAACCTTTTTCGAAGAGAAGATCAATAAGGCGATGGTGATCCCCAGGGTTGACATACAGATTGGGAACATCTTTGACAGACTTAATCATTTCTTCAGGCGAATCATACCCATGGATCCGTGCAAGGGAAGGATTGGCGCTTATGAAACGTCCCTCAGGGTCTATCTGAAAAATTCCTTCGATGGCATTCTCATAGATATTTTTGTACTTTTCCTCCGTGACGCTCAATATCGCTTGAAGACGCTTGCGTTCGGTAATATCACGAACATAGATGGCGATCCTCTGGATCCCTGACCCATCATGGAGGACGGGATAGAGGCTATTTTCAAAAACTTTCCCCTCGAGTTTCCCTTCAAATCGGACTGGCTTCCTTGTCTCCAGAACGGCTTTTACCTTTTCTTTGCTGTTCATGACTCGATCGCTGGGGATGAGGTCATAGATCGATCTGCCCGGGAGCTTTTCTTCGGGCACGCCATAAAAACGAGCTGCATTTTTGTTGGCAACAAGGATGATTCCTTCTCGATCCATTAGAAGCGCCGTTTCCTCTGTTGCATTAAAGAGATCGAGAAACATTTCTTCCGTTTTCTTCTGTTCCTCCTCACAATGTTCGAGTTCCATGATCTTCTGATGGAGCGATCCTATTTGATCAATGAACTCAGCCCCATTCTTATCTTTGTCAGACATCATGGCGTCCTTAAGTTTCGATGATATACTATTATCATATTTATTTAAACTTTGAGAAGAGAAATTTGTGGTAATAGAAAATGTTTCACCATGGTCAACTTGAAAAGAGCTGATGATTATACTATTGTTGATTCATGAAAAGCGTCACATGAGATTTTCCAATTCCCAATAAGGAGGAAAAAATGAGAAGAGGGTCGTTTTTTATCAAGATGGTTCTTGCGGTTTTTATCATCACGGCACTTTCCGGCTGCGGCTATAACACCATGCAAAAAAATGAGGAGACGGTCAAGGCAGCATGGGGTGACGTTGAGGCATCCTATCAGAGAAGGAACGACCTCATCCCTAATCTCGTCGAGGTCGTAAAAACCTACGCCAAACATGAAAGAGAAACCCTGACCGCTGTCACAGAGGCGAGGGCGAAGGTCGGGTCCATGCAGGTTCCCAAAAATATTATTGATGATCCCAAAGCCTTCTCACAATTTCAGGAGGCCCAGGCCGGGATGAGCAGCGCTCTTTCGCGATTGATGCTTGTCGTCGAACGCTATCCGGATTTAAAAGCAAATCAGAATTTCCAGGACCTACAGCACCAACTGGAGGGGACGGAAAACAGGATCAATGTCGCACGGACCCGCTATAATAAGGCCGTCGAAGTCTTCAATACCTCGATCCGGATATTCCCGAACAATCTGACCAATAAATTCTTGCTCCAACTGAGTCTGAAGGAACCCTTCAAGGCAGAAGCAGGCGCTGCAAAGGCCCCACAGGTGAAGTTCTAAAAAAATCGGAGATGGGGAGATGGGGAGATGGGGAGAAAAGCAAGGCGAGAAGGGACTTGAAGGTTAAATATTAACCAAAACCTTTTGAAATTTCTCAGACTTGTCATCCTGAACTTGTTTCAGGATCTGGGGTTCAAACCAAAACAAGATGCCGAACCAAGTTCGGCATGACAACTTTTTGTTCTTCAAATGTTAGAAGGAAATTCTCAGATTTCATGGATTAGAATCTAATATGAAAAAGATTGTAACCATTTTTATTTTAGGGTTATGCTGCTTGCCCTTGACTGCTTATGGTCTTGAGGTTCCGAAGCTCAAGGGTTATGTGAACGATTATGCAGGGATGATCAGTCCTTCCGTAAGATCGAAGATTGAAGAAGACCTGAGGACCTTCGAACAGTCGGATTCAACCCAGATCGTTATTTTGACGATACCTTCTCTCGAAGGAGAAAATATTGAGGAATTTGGCATTAAAGTGGCGGAGGCATGGAAGATTGGACATCAGGGAAAGGACAATGGAGTCCTTTTCATCGTTTCAAAAGAGGAAAGAAAGATCAGGATCGAGGTCGGACGCGGTCTTGAGGGAAAATTGACGGACCTGATGGCAGGAAGGATGATCGATCAGGTCATCAAGCCGAGATTTAAACAGGGGGATTTTGACGGAGGTTTCATAACCGGCGTCTCTGCGTTAGTCGCTGGAGTGCGGGGGGAGTTTAAGGCCGGGCAGAGGCCAGCTCAACGGAGACAGAGAGGGTTTCCCCCTTTCCTGACCATCCTTATTTTTTTGGGTGTTTTCACACTTATCCTTGGTAGTATATCTCGACTCTTAGGCGGAATCACGGCGGCCATTGGGCTTCCTGCCTTTGTATATCTTGCTGTCGTTCCCATAGGGATCCTTACCATCATCCTACTGGCTCTGGTTGGATTGGGTGGAGGTCTTCTCCTGCCCCGTCTCTTCCTTCCAGGAGGTTCTCGAAGAGGTGGACACAGGGATCATGGCGGCGGGTTCTTCTTCGGATCAGGATCTGGGGGTTCAATAGGAGGAGGCGGTTTTAATGGCGGATTTAGCGGAGGAGGCGGGTCCTTTGGTGGAGGCGGGGCATCAGGAGATTGGTGATGAGAATCGAATCAAAAGCAGATAGATTCTTTACTACGGAAGAAAAAGAGAAACTGCAGGCCACAACCCATGAGGTTGAATCCCGGACCATTGGCGAAATTGTTGTTATGGTGGTTGATCGGAGCAGTCCTTATTTTGAAGCAGAGATCCTCGGTGGAATCCTTCTCGGGAGCCTGGTGTCACTGATCTTGACCCTCCTTTTTTTTCACGATTCTATCTGGTCTTATATCCCATTGAGCTTCTTTTCCTTTTTCCCTTGCCGGTTCCTCTTAGAAAGAATGGATGGATTGAAAAAACTCTTTGTCGGGAGGAAAAGAAAAGAGGAGGCGGTCAGGCTGCGGGCTGAAAGGACGTTTTTTGAAAAAGGGCTCTATAAGACAAAGAAGAATACAGGGGTTCTCTTTTTTCTATCTCTTCTCGAGAGGAAGGTCTGGGTTCTTGCAGATAAAGGGATTTACGAGAAGATGGATCAGGAAACCCTGAACAAATATGCTATTGGGGTTTCAAAGGGAATCAGAGAGGGTCAAGCTTGCGATGCCCTCTGTCAGGCGATTCAAGAAATAGGGGAGTTACTTTCCAGCCATTTTCCTATCACTCCCGATGACACAGACGAACTTTCAAATGCTGTAATGACTGAAAAATAATTCTACGATCTGTCAACCTTCTCTCTTGAAGGGGTTCTCACCTAATAAATTTCTGAAGGGGTTAATAGTCCTTTCTATTTCCTGTGGATCATCAAACTTTTCTTATTGCCTACACCAATGATTGAGATAAGGCGCGGGGGCAGTGACTTTCGTGAAAGGCACAGGGTTATCACCCATTGCCTTGATTGATTCGAGACTTATTAAGATCTCGGATATCCAAAGCTATGCTAAGGGCTCTGTTAAGCTCCTCGATCTTTTGTGGAGGAAGCGATCCGATAAAGTTCGTCAGAACCGACTTGGGCAGACTCACGAGTTCATCACAATGAATACTGCTATCGTGCTTTAATCCTTCATTTACACCAACCAATACTTGAGTAGAAAGACCGTCATGCGTTGAATAAATAGGGGCACAAACCACTGTGGAAAACCGGGAATCGATGAGAACTTGGCGGCTTACAATAACAAAAACTCTGAATTTTTTTGGATCCTTGGCCGAAGGATTAGTAATAGGATAAAGTTCACCCCTTTTCACAGATCCACCTGATAGGCAAGGACATCCATTGCTTCTTGGTTTAGGTAATCCGCGCGGTGATTGATAATCTCGAGGTCCTTGGCATCCATTTGTCTATGAATCAATTGCCTGATAAAAACCCGGACAGCCTCCTCTATAAACTCGGACCGGTTATTATACTCTTTTGCGTATTCGTCAATCGCTTTCACCAAGCCCTCAGAAAGCGTTATAGATGTCTTGATTTTCATACTTTAAAAGTACTCCAAAAAGAATACCCTGTTACGAGAAATAAGAAAGCTTTTTACTCTTAACGACGGAGATGACTTTTTATTCCCTATTTATCCCCGCCCATCGATAGGACTGGTTGAGGGACACGCGGTTTTTAGCACATTACTCTCCCAGCCAGATGTTAGTCCTTTATTTCAATGTTATTTTCCATGCACCATTCTTTAAGAGCTGCCCTCTGTCGCTCATTTTCATATTTATACCATTCATCAAGGAAACCTTTCCTCTCCAGAAGGTCCTTGTAACTTGAATATGCGCCCTTGCTACGAAATATTGAGTTAACCCTATTCAACTCCTCAGGAAAATATTTAGATGTGAATTCAATTACAAGAGATTTGCCGAGTTCAAGATCATTTTTATGAGGGATGGCAATATATTTCTCTGGATCGTCAATATCTTCTGGAAGTTTATCAGAATCACCCATTTCCGAAGTATAGAATGTTTGCCCTGTTTCTTTACATAGGTAGGCGTTATGCATGCCTTGCTGATCCATGCTGACAAAAAAGAAGGCATTTTCAATATCATCAAATGAGATAATCATAATTCATTTATTCTCTATGAGGTTAACGCTCGGCGGGAACGTTTTTTCTTCTTGTTGCCACCGAACTATTAATAGATAAAATTCGTATTTATTTGGAATCGGATCTTCTAATTTTAGCCTTTTACCAATTTTTGCCTCTTTTGTCTATAAAATTATACAAATTTGTTGATTCTATTTGGTGTTTTCCCTATTCGTGGAATTGGAGCAGGTGGTGCCGCTCTAAATCTTTCTCTGCCGGCCTATCGACTCCTGTGTGAATTTGACATTTTCACGGATTTCAATCACAGGAAAAGAGAGGCTTCCAAAAAGACTACCCTGCCTGGCAAATGTTCCTATCATGTGTTATTTTAATATCAATCTAATTCAGTCCTACCAGCCGTTTCTCCGAAGGCAGTGATCTCCTAATTTACCCAAAGATCCTTCCTGAGATTCGCGTGAGGTTTTCAATGGGCCTATCTGTGCCCCTGAATAATCGAGTGGGAAATTTTGTTGTGTAGGACAAAGAGGGCTACGATGAAACTTGGTCTTGTTGGATTTACTCAAGTCGGCAAACGGACACTGTTCCGGCTGTTAACCGGCAAAGAGCCAAATGGTGAAGGTAAAAAAGGGAACGGTTTAGGACTTGCAAAGGTGAGAGATGCACGCTTCGATCGCCTTGTTGAGATTTACAGTCCCCGTCAGGAAACCCCTGCACAAATCGAATTCGTGCTACTTCCGGACTTAGACGGACAGGCTTCCCGAAACGACCTGATCCTGCGGAGCCTGGAACAAGTCGATGTGATCTGTCACCTTGTCCGAACCTTTCAGGATGATTCGGTTTTCCATATCCATGGAACGATTGACCCCCGCCGTGACATTCTGCTCTTGAACGAAGAACTGCAACTAAACGACCTCCTTTTTATCGAAAAGCGTCTTGAGAGACTTGAAAAGGAGCAGAGCAAAAAGAAAGACGCTCAAAAGATGGTGAAGGAGGCAGACCTTCTCTCACGCATGAAACAGCATCTTGAAACCGGCTGTTTTCTTAAAAATTTCCCTTTGACAGAGGAAGAAGAAAAACTAATCGCAAGCTATCCCCTTCTGACCCGGAAAGCGCTGATTATCATTCTTAACATGGGGGAGGAGATCGCCGAGGCGGATGATCTGATGGGTCAACTAAAGAAAGATTTTGATCAACAAGATTTTCAATGGATTGTCGTTTCTGCCAAGATTGAACAGGAACTTTGCGACCTCGATGCCTCGGAGCGTCAGTCTTTTCTTGAGGAGCTTCAACTCGATCAGCCTGCCCTGGACCGATTGACTATGCTTTGCTACAAGACCCTTGGCCTGATCTCCTTTTTCACGGTTGGGCCGGATGAGGTGCGGGCATGGACCAATCGGCAGGGTTCCCTCGCTCCCCAGGCCGCGGGTGTGATTCATTCTGACTTTGAGCGCGGGTTCATCCGGGCAGAGGTGATGAAATATCAGGACCTCATTAAACTGGGAAGCGAGCAGAAAGTCAGAGAGGGCGGGAAATATATGCAAAAGGGGAGAGATTATGTCGTTGAAGACGGCGACATCATCAACTTTCTTTTCAATGTCTGACAGAGCAAACCATCGAACTAACCTCTACCCCCCGAAGTTATCAACAGTCTCATAATTGAACTGACATGACCATTGGAAAATCTCCCCCTGCCTACCGGCAGGCAGGCTCCTCCCTCTCGGTTGCGAGTCGTACCGACTTTGCTAAAGAGGGGTATTCCCTCCCTTAGGCAAAGCCTGCCTACGCGAAGCCCCGCCTCCCAGAGCCTCGTGCGGCGGGCAGGCGAAATCATGAGGAGTGAGGCGTACTTGGATGTAAGTCGCAACGACGAAGGATGAGGAAAACGAAGTAGATGGGCGTTTTTCAGCAGCCTGTTAGATCATCCTTGAATCCTGAGGATGAATGATTATTCTTATATTGAGAAAGGAGGTTTTCTTATGGACAAAAAAATTAGCTGCAAGGATTTTGGGTCGGAGTGTACGTTTACAGCTTGTGCTGAGACAGAAACAGAACTTATAGAACAGGTCCTGGAACATGGCCGGACCGTCCATGGTATGAAAGAATTCTCACCGGAATTTTACAACAAAGTGCGCGCCTCTATTCAAGAGGGATATTGCGATCTGGAAGATGAGTTCTGCAGATACGGAGAGTGCTGCTGCTAAAAGCTCTCCCCTTTTTCGTTTTTTCTTCTCTTGCCAGAGGAAGGGTTTTCTTTTATACTCATGGCGTTATGAAAGAAAATAATTTCAAGCAAAGAATTAAGAACTATTTCATTGCTACCCGTCCCTGGTCCTTCAGCATGTCCCTGATTTCAGTTTCAATAGGAACTCTCATTGCTGCAGAAGAAACCACAATTCTTTGGGGATGGTATGTCTTGGTATGTATCGGGATCGTCTGTTTCCACGCAACGGCAAATGTTTACAATGACTATTTTGACACGCGCTATCAGGTGGACCAGCCTGACTCTCCAACAGCACGTTACCGCCCTCAGCCGATTCTCGCAGGCATGTTCACCCCAACCCAGCTTTTAACCGAGGCGATTGTTCTTAACGGAATAACCATTCTGATTGGATTGATCCTCTCCTTCGGACGCTCGAAGCTTGTCTTCTGGATCGGGTTGGTCGGTTTTTTGGCCTGTGTATTTTATACCGCGGGTCCGGTCAAATTTAAATACAAGGCATGGGGAGAATTTTTTGTCTTCCTCATGTGGGGGCCTCTGATGTTCGAAGGAGCCTTCGCTGTTCAACGGCAAGCTCTTTCCTGGAAAGCTTTCCTTATCTCCATCCCTTTCGGGATTCTCGTTGGAATGGTTCTCCTGGCGAACAACATCCGGGATATTGCTTATGATTCCCGGCAGGGGATCAAAACAATCGGAATCCTGCTCGGGAGCCGACGCTCCATCTTCCTCTATGCCGGATTTATCCTAATGGCTTATCTTTACGTGATCGGGATGGTTTTGGCAGGGATATTGACCCTTTGGAGTCTCCTCGTCTTTCTCTCCCTCCCCAAAGCAATTCACCTATTGAAAAGTTTCATGGATAAGGTCCCGGAAGCTGCCGATGCCATCACCGCCCAGGTGAATACCATTTTTGGCCTCCTTCTCATCGTTGCCCTCATCCTGAATAAAATGGTGCCCCTGTGATTTGGGGAGCCTTTCTTTTAGCTTCTATCTGCTGGGCGATCACCTTTGGCTGGGCAGGGGGAAACTTCTGGGTCAAGATCGGCCTTTCAGTGGTGGCGGTCTCTTTATATTCTCTATTCTGGCAGAAACCTCGAATTTCCTTCCAGCCTCGCTCCTTTCTGATCGGATTTCTCTCGGCAGTTGTTCTTTACTTTATCTTTTTGCTGGGAAATAAGCTTGCCCCTCATATTCTTCCAGGGGCAAAAGCTCAGGTGGGAGGGATTTATGCCTTGGGGGTGGGGACCAATAAGATCCTTATCTTTTTACTTCTCTTCTTCATTACAGGACCAGGTGAGGAAATCTTCTGGCGCGGTTTTCTCCAGGATCGTCTCATGGCAAGATGGGGAAATGTGGCCGGGTATCTGATCGCGACCAGCGTTTATGCGGGAGTTCATCTCTTCTCCTGGAATCTCTTGCTTATCCTGGCTGCCCTGGTGGCTGGTGCTTTTTGGGGACTTCTCTATCTCTGGAAGCAGAATCTGCTGATCCAGATCATTTCTCATTCCTTCTGGAGCGCCGTTATCTTTGCAGTAGCACCGGTCCAATGAAAGAGTTCAGAGGGAGATTCAAACCATTGAAAAACTCCGAACTTCTTCATAAAATCATATTGTCATCATAAGGCAAGAAGGTGGATCCGACGAAAGGGAGGAACGATTGAATCCTGAAAGAGGTTCTGGAGCCCAATCCCATTTCTCCGGCTCAAATATTGTCAAAGCAGAAAATTTATTGAAAAAATTTGATGACTTTGTTGCTGTCAACCGGATTTCGTTTCAGGCGAAAACGGGGGAATGCTTTGGGATTCTGGGACCGAATGGCGCAGGGAAGACCACAACTATCCGGATGGTTTATGGGTTCTCTCCCATGAGCGGTGGGAGCCTGAAGGTTTTTGACCTTGATATTGCAAGGAATTGGCGCCAGATCAAATCTCGTATTGGAGTCTGTCAGCAGGAGAACAGCCTGGATCCGGACTTGACCGTGCTTCAAAATCTTGAGGTGTTTGCCCGGTATTTTAATATACCTAAAAAGGAAGCCCGGGAAAAGGCAACAGAGCTTCTTGATTTCATTGCCCTCGATCATCGCTTGAATGCACCGGTGACCGAACTTTCCGGTGGCATGATGCGTCGCCTTGTCCTGGCCCGTTCGCTGATCAACAATCCAGACCTTCTGATCCTGGACGAACCTACCACCGGCCTGGATCCCCAGTCGCGCCACCAGATATGGGAGAGGCTTGAAGCACTCCGGGAACAGGGTATTTCTATTTTGCTGACTACACATTATATGGAGGAAGCCTCGAGGTTGTGTGACCGGCTCATCATCATCGACCATGGGTTGATTCTGGTGGAAGGCAAACCAGAAGAACTGATACAGCAACATGTTGGAAAGGATGTGATCGAGATCGCCGGGCCGACCCAGGAACTGAGGTCCTTTATCCGGTCCAGCCAGCTTTCCTATGAAGACCTGGGCCACCGCCTGATCGTCTATTGTGAAGAGAGAGGTGATTTGTACCAGAGGATTACCCGCGATTTTTGTAAAGAGGGTTGTCTGATGAGGATGGCCACTCTTGAAGATGTCTTTTTAAAGTTAACAGGCAGGGAGTTGAGAGAATGATTGAAACGTATTCAACCAGGATCTCAAGGCGGTTTCTTCGGGTCTGGCAGCGGAACCTGATGGTTTACAGGAAGAGCTGGAAGATCAGTTTCATTCCACCCTTCCTTGAGCCCCTCTTCTATCTTATCGCTTTCGGTGTCGGTATGAGCGGCCTTGTGGGAGAGATCCATCATCAGGGCTCTCAAATCTCATATGTGAGTTTCATCGCCCCTGCCCTGATTGGCGTCAGCATCATGTATAACTCTTTTTTTGAGACCACCTATGCCTCTTTTGTAAGGATGTATTATCAGAAAACTTTTGATGCCATGCTGGCCACTCCCCTTTCTCTTGAGGAGGTCATCACCGGGGAAATAGTCTGGGGAGCGACCAAATCGCTGATTGCGGCAGCGATCATGATGGTGGTCATCAGTTTTTTCGGTTTCATCCGATTTCCCGAAGGTTTCCTCATCCTGCCTCTGGCCGTCCTGGGTGGGATTGCCTTCGGATCGATCGGTATGTTCTTCACAGGGATCGTGGCCAATATCGAAATGTTCAATCTGCCCGTATTTTTGTTTGTCACACCCATGTTTCTCTTCAGCGGAACCTTCTTCCCCCTTGAGAATCTTCCTCATTGGGCCCGGCAAGCTGCGCTTTTCTTTCCTCTCACTCATCTCACCACCCTTGCGCGGGCTTTTAGCTACGGACAGGTCCATCTCTCCCTGATATGGGAAATCGGTTATCTTCTGCTTTTCAGCATCATCTTCTTCCCCCTGGCCATTCTCAAAATGCGCCAACGCCTAATCAAATGACTAAAAAGGAATGGGAATTTGGCAGTGCTTTTAAAAGAGTTAAAATGTTACTAACTTTTTTTAGGTAGAGAAAGAGAAGCTTATGAAACAGGAAGTGAATATCCCCAGGATAATTGAAACCAAGTGTATTGGCTGTGAACGATGTGTGTTGGTCTGTCCGAGTTTCGTCCTGGATATGTCTGGGAAAAAGGCCAATGTGGTCAGAGGAGAATGGTGTATCGGTTGCGGACATTGTGGCGCGGCCTGTCCGAGCGAAGCCATTCTCTATGATGGGATGCTTTTTGAAAAGCATCCCAGAGAGGGCGAAGGCCCGGCAGTCTCCCCTGAGGTATTGAACCTTCTCATCCGGGAGAGGCGTTCGGTCCGGAACTATACCGCCGCACCTGTTCCTAAACAGATTTTGGAAAAAATTCTCGATGCTGGCAGATATGCTCCAACAGGCTCGAACAGTCAGAATGTCCATTATGTGGTTCTGACATCGTTGGATCAGATTGAAGAGTTGAGGAAAATGACCATCGGTTTTTATGACAAGATCTTTTCAAGAATGAAGAATTGGCCGGGTCGCCTTCTTCTCTCTCTGCTCGCAGGGAAAAAGACAGTGGAATATCTTCGCGATTCCCTTCCAAAAGTGATGTACTTTCAAGAACAAATAAACCAGGGGAAAGACCGGCTATTCTTTCATGCACCAGTCGTGATCATCACCCATGCGGAATCCTGGGACAGTTCTTCTTCTTTTAATTGCTCGGTGGCTCTCTACAATTGTTCTTTGATGGCGCATACCTTGGGCCTTGGATGTTGCTTTAATGGCATCCTGGTAAACGCTGTAAATCATGGCCAAGAGATTAAACGCTGGCTAAGTATCCCGGCGGATCACCGATGCCTCTCTGCCATGGCTCTTGGCTACCCGAATGTGAAATATCCGGGCCTTGTTCAACGCCACCCGCCCAAGGTGAGGTGGCGATAGTTGCTTAGAAATGAGATTGTGTGCAAAATGGTGGCGAAATAACTTTTGGTTAAGCAGTTAATAAATCCGAAGCACGAAATCCGAAATTCGAAACAATCTCAAATGACCAAATTTTAAATGGTCCAAATAAAAGAGTTTAGAAAATTTGAATTTTAGAAATTCGAACTTGTTTCGGATTTCGATATTCGGATTTCGGATTTTTCAACTCCAAATCCTGCTTGGTTCCGGCTTTGCCAGATTAAGATATGGAGGTTCCGAAAGAATAATAGGAGGAATCAAACGAGATGGCGGATGAATCACAGAAAATCATTTACTCCATGATCGGGGTCAGCAAGTATCACGATAAAAGACCGATTTTGAAGGACATCTCCCTCTCCTATTTCTATGGAGCCAAGATCGGTGTCATCGGCCTGAATGGCTCCGGAAAGAGTTCCTTGCTTCGCATCATCGCCAATGAAGATAAAGAGTTTAACGGGCAGACCATACTCACCCCAGGTTTTACTATCGGATTACTCGAACAAGAACCAAAACTCGACGACAGCAAGACCGTACGGGAGATCGTAGAGGAAGGGGTCCAGGAAACGGTGAATCTCTTAAATGAATTCAACCGGATCAGTGAACGGTTTTCAGAACCCCTGTCTGAAGAAGAGATGAATCGCCTGATTGAACAACAGGGAACCGTGCAGGAGAAGCTGGATGGACTCGATGCCTGGGATCTCGATTCCCGCCTTGAGATGGCCATGGACGCCCTCCGTTGCCCTCCGGGAGAGACACCGGTGAAAGTCCTTTCGGGAGGAGAGAGGAGGCGCGTGGCTCTATGCCGGCTTCTACTTCAAAAGCCGGATATTCTGCTCCTCGATGAACCGACCAACCATCTCGATGCCGAAACCGTGTCCTGGCTTGAACAACACCTGAAGCGGTATTCCGGGACGGTCATCGCTGTCACCCATGACCGCTACTTTCTCGACAATGTCGCCGGATGGATTCTGGAACTTGACCGGGGAGAAGGGATTCCATGGAAAGGAAACTATTCTTCATGGCTAGAACAGAAGGAAAATCGTCTCAGGCAGGAGGAAAAAACAGAAAGCGAGCGTCAAAAAACGCTCCAGCGGGAACTCGATTGGATCCGGATGTCGCCAAAAGGGAGACATGCAAAACCGAAAGCCCGGATCGCCTCTTATGAAGCCCTCCTCGGACAGGAGGGTGAAAAGATAGCCAAGGATCTTGAAATCTATATTCCTCCTGGGCCACGGCTCGGAGACGTGGTGATCGAAAACAATAATGTCACCAAATCCTATGGAGATCGAGTTCTGATGGAGAATCTCTCCTTTTCCCTTCCCCCTGGCGGGATCGTCGGGATCATTGGTCCCAATGGCGCAGGAAAGACCACGCTCTTCCGTTTGATCACGGGTCAGGAAAAGCCTGATTCCGGAAGCATACGGATAGGTGAAACAGTAAAAATGGCCTATGTCGATCAGAGCCGCGATGTCCTGGATCCTGACAAAACCATCTGGGAAGTCATTTCAGAGAAGCAGGATACGATCCAGCTTGGCAGCAGACAGATCAATTCACGGGCCTATGTGGCCCGCTTCAATATCTCAGGCGCCGATCAGCAGAAAAAGGTCGGCATTCTCTCCGGTGGAGAGCGAAACCGTGTCCACCTGGCACGGATGCTCAAGGAGGGGGCCAATGTCCTTCTTCTGGATGAGCCGACGAATGACCTGGATGTGAACACCCTTCGGGCATTAGAGCAGGCCCTCGAAAACTTTGCAGGCTCAGTCGTTGTGATCAGCCATGACCGCTGGTTCCTCGATCGAATTGCCACCCATATTCTGGCGTTTGAAGGCGATAGCACGATCGTCTGGTTTGAAGGAAACTACTCCGAATACGAGGCGGATCGAAGACGCCGTCTTGGGACTGCGGCGGATCAACCCCACCGTATCAGATACCGGCAACTCACCAGAAAATAGAAAGCGAATAGTCCATCCGGGATAACCCATCTCTTCCCTTTTTAAAAGCCTGCCTGCCGGGAGGAAGGCTCGAAGTGCCACGGCAGCCCCTTCACCGCATGATGACGACAGAATTGGAGAAATAGCAGCATGATGCCAATAAAACAAAATGAATCTCAGCCTACTGTCCGGGGAATGATGATGGAATATGCCAGAGAAACCGGATTGTCGCCAGCAAGCCGTGCGCCGCGGCGCTACCTATGGACCGACGCATTCGCGGTCTGCAACTTTCTCAGCCTTTATCAGGAGACCGGGGGCGAAGAATTCAAGGACCTGGCACTGCAGCTCGTTGATCAGGTTCATAACACACTCGGCCGGCACCGGCACGACGACCCCCGAACCGGTTGGATCAGCGGCCTCGATGAAGAACAGGGCAGGAAGCACCCCACCCAGGGGGGAATGAGGATCGGTAAGGAATTGAAAGAACGGGGACTTCGTGATCCCTTTGACGAACGCTTGGAGTGGGACCGAGATGGACAGTATTATCATTACCTGACGAAATGGATGCATACCCTCAATCGGGTAAGCAGGGTCACGGAGGATTTAAAGTATAATACATGGGGAGTGGAGCTTGCGAAAAAGACCCATGCCATGTTTGTCTATGCTTCGTCCTACGGTGCTCCGAAGCGCATGTACTGGAAAATGAGTGTAGACCTTTCCCGCCCTCTCGTGCTGTCCATGGGGCAACATGACCCCCTGGATGGATTTGTCACCTACAACGAACTTCAGGCGACCGCAGCAAAAGACCCCGAAAAATCAATGGGGAAGGATCTCCGTGCAGAGATTTCTGATATGGCCAGTATTTGTGAAGGAAAGAGCTGGGCCACGGATGACCCTCTCGGGATCGGCGGTCTTTTGTTTGATGCCTGCAGAATGGCCCAATTGATTGTCAGCGGAAATCTTGAACAAACCGGCCTGCTGCAGACTTTATTGGAGTCTTCCAGGATCGGTTTGGACTCCTTTATGAAAGAGAGTCCTCTGAAGCTCCCTGCTGATTACCGTCTTGCCTTTCGGGAGCTGGGGCTGTCCATCGGTTTACGGGCCGTCGAAAAAATACGGGAAAGGATTGAACAAAAATCCGGGCTCTTACGGAAAAAAGATTCAATCCATTCCCTTCT
>Ga0299915_10001090_pt1 | contig 19976 bp, 20 predicted proteins | sample RVTome_13_FD_200263 | JGI IMG/M metagenome (GOLD analysis project Ga0299915, IMG submission 200263) | Soil microbial communities from uranium-contaminated site in the Upper Colorado River Basin, Wyoming, United States - RVT92D227 (version 2) ... | reverse complement strand
CCACCGTCGCGTCCAAGGGATGCCGGCAAGTGAAGGCGATCAAGGTCCCCATCAACCGAACTTCACTGGCCCTCCACCAACACATGGGCTTTCGGCCAGTGGAGCAGGACACGATTGACATCGACGGGGTGAAACCGGTGAAGGACTACAGCCGGCCTGGCGAACACCGTGTGGTGCTCGTCAAGGAGCTGGGGAGCGGGGCCCGTCGGGCGGGCTCGGACCCGGGCGCAAGTCTGGCCCGAAGCCACCCGATGTGACCGTCCCATGCAGACGGGCACGGATGCCCATCATCTGCCTGCAGATTCCTCCGCGAAAGGAGAGCGCCATGCTGTCGCCCTGTGGCCTAGAGTGTCGCACCTGCAAGATCCACCTGGCCCCGTCGGATCCAGGGATCGCCAACGAGCTGGTCCAATGGTTTCGCGATAACGGTCACCCGGACGCCACACCGGAGTGGTTTCACTGCGGCGGCTGCCCGGGAGATCGCAAGGACCATTGGTCGCCCGACTGCAGAATCCTGCAGTGCTGCGTCGATTCTCATCACCTGCGTTCCTGCGCCGAATGCACGAGTCTTCCATGCGAGTTCCTGCAGGACCGGGCAGGGCAAGCACCCAAGTACCAGGCTGCCCTTGACCGGCTCCTGCAGGCGAAGGCCGAAGGAGCCTCCTTTCTGAGTTCCTAGCAGGCTGAGATCCACGGGCGATGCCGCGCCCGGGCAGTCGACAACATCCAGTCCAGCGCGACCCGTGCAGTTCGTTTCAGTGAGATTATCTTCTGTGAGCTCTTCTGGCCAGTGGGATCGAAACGGGACCTCGAGGGACCCTAGCCGCCTCGCTCGACCGTCATCGGGGTCGGCGGGGTGTGCGCCGTGTGTCTGCACCCATGAGGACTACATGGGAGCCGGCCCACCTGGGCCCAATCTCTCGCAATCCACGACCGGGTCTCAAAGGGCCACATGGCCGCCCGCTCACCGGTTGACGGGCGCGATGAAGGCGTGCGGTAAACTCAAGACTGCGGGCACGATGTTCATTGCCAATGACATAGACCTCCGAGCCGAGATGCACTTCGGGACATCCTCGGAACCGATCGTCCGCTACAGGGTGGCACGAGATGTACTGCAGCGACCGCCTTCCGCCCATGAGCTTAGCCGGCTGCGAGAAGGTGCCCTCCACAGTCGCTGGGCAAGAGAGCTGGGTGCCGCTCAGCTCAATGCCATTGGGCGGAAGGCTTTCATCCATGAGGGAGAGGCATATGTCCGAGGCCGAGCACCTCGCCGACGCTCTGAGGGGGTTGTTCTCCAACCCGCGCCACGGCTGGTTCACACCCTTTTCCATCTCGACTGAGGGCCTGTCAGCGGTGCAGGCCTCATCCGTGCCCGCTGACGGGTTCAATTCCGTCTGGGGGGTTGTGAACCACGTCCGGTTCTGGCAGGATTCCGTTCGTCTCCATCTGCAAGGGGCAACTGTCGACCGCTCAGCCCTCGGTGCGGAAGACGGATGGCCGCCGGTAGAAGATCGCCAGAGCGAGGACGCCTGGGGCGCAGCCCGGTCGGCCGCTCTGGAGTCGAACGAAGCCCTCGCCGGCTGCGTGGCAGACCTGAACGATGCGAGCCTGGGGGAGCCATATCACGAAGGGAGGGCCCTACGCTCGCAGCTAATCAATGGGGTCATCGGGCACAACTGCTACCATGCATGCGAGATCATCACCATCCGTCACATGCTTGGGTTGTGGCTTGCGCGGACGTAGCAGCGCAAAGGCGCCTTGCCCGACAGGGAACCCTCCAACGGCTGCCGCCCAACTCTTTGTTGCGGCTGACCCGGCGCGCAGGCGGAAAATCGTGGCTTGTGCTCGACCCCGTGTTACCTTAAAGTGAGGATAGAGAGGCGAGAGCCGCCAGGCAGATGAGATCGGGGCCGCTAGGCAGCGCCTGATTCTCCGCGAGCTTCGGCTATTGGCCAGACACGATGGACACCAATCGCAAGCGGGAGCTGATCAATATAGCTGGCATGCTGGCGCCGTCGGCCATAGCGTACGGCCTCGACGGGCTCGCCTCCTTCTTCCGAGAGTATTCGGCCAGCACGTTCCACGTCACCTCTGCCTTGTTCTTTGTCGCGCTCTCACCCGTCGTTCGAGGGGCCATATACCTGGCATTGACATGGCTGTTCCTGATCAGATCTCCACCTAATTGGCCGTCCTCAGCCATCTACATTGTGAGTGGGCTGCTGATCGTGTTCATGCCCGTCTCGGGCTATGCCTCTGCATGTCCTCGCACTTAGGCTCTCATTTCGTGGGGTCCGGTCGGCTGGCTTCGGCACTCTATCATGAGAATGGCCACCCACTCAAGCATTCTTCAGTTAGGAGGCTTCCTCGCAATGGCCGGCGTGGTCGGCATGGCGCTCAACATCCGGCGCCGAGTCATGCGCAGCGCGTGAAGGCTCGCCGGGCGCTGCCTGAAATCGATGAAAGCCCTTTTGTCAAGACTGACGAAGTCCTGAGATCCGCCCGATCACCCGGCGCTCCGAGCGAGGCTCCCCGGAGACATCTCTGCGTGTATCTTGTCACCAAGAGCAGGACAAATCGGGCTGTGAGTTATGGCTCACTTCCTCGGCCACCGCGCGTCATGCGGCCGGCCGCAGCATGTGCGCGTACTGGCGTCGGCGCGCTTCTAACGTTTTTCGCCTGCTCTCCTCCTGTCGCGATTGGACCTGCTTCGCTCTCCCAAAGTAGACATCCGCTGGCGTTACGTTGTTCAGCGATTCGTGGTAAGGCTGGTGGTTGTAGCACTCCACGAACCGGCCATCTCCTGCTCCAGATCCCAAGGATAGGCGAACTTCTGCAGCTGCACCAGGTTCTTCATCGAGCGATGGTAGCGCTCGATCTTGCCCTGGGTCATCGGATGGTAGGGCGTCCCGCGGGTGTGTTCAATCTGTCGACCTTCGAGGAACCGGAACAGATCCCTAGACAGGTAACGGGGACTGTTATCCGAACTGGACGGCGAGCGATGGCGGACGCGTACCCGGTCACGCCCGCTCTGGGCAAGCGCTAGCTCAGGCGTATCCTGCTCATCCACTGCCATGACCGCCACGACCTGCACGTCCCGTCGCAACGCCAGCGCCTTGAGAGGGCGAACAACGTAACCAATGTGTTGCTCCTTCCCTAGCGCGGCAAGCTCCCTCGGAGGCGGAACCCGCTGGGCGTAATCGACGATCACCACCGGATGGAGGCCCTGGCGCTAGAACTCCACCATCTTGTCTTTCGCCTCCGCTGACGTGTATACCGGATCGCCCCGGTATGGATACAGTGCGTCGGGATACTTCTCCATTCCCCTCCAGCCAAGAAAGCCGGTCTTGGGCACCGTCAAAACCAGTGAGGAGACACCCTCGAGGGCGCCTTCCATTGCGAGATCGGCCAACGCATCACAGCTCTGGGCCAGGCTCACCCCTCCTTTACTACCTCCGGCCGGCCAAGATTCCATGCACAGCAGCTGCTGAAGGAGGAGAGACGGAGAGCGCTCGTAGCAGATCAACAAACAGACCACCATGTTTCGTTGCTGGGATGCCCAGCGAGCGATGTTCCGTCCCAACTGGCAGACAAAGAGGATCTTGCCTCCACCTTATTTGCTCGCACCCAGGATCCTCGATATTCAAACCACCTCCTCTTTCAAGATGCTGCGGAAGGCTTTTGACGGCATCAAGCGGAGCACCGCCGGCGCGGGTTCTAGCGGTAGGTGTTCAAAGGCCTTACCCATCACACGAAGGGGGACTGTTGGCCCAGTTGATGATAGCTGACGGCCGGCTATTGCAGGCCATATTCCGGCAAGTGGGCATGCAAGCTCAAACAGTGCGACTTAACTGCCTTCTAGTTGCATTAGCTTGGGACAAAGAAAAAGCCGGATGAACGGCTGTGCACTGCCCCTCACGGACTCCCCAAGGCCTCGTCATGACGGCCCACATTGCGAAGGACAAAGGCGTCCCCCTACTGTCTCGAAGGTGATCCTCAGCCATCGGCTGGTTGCGAGCCTTCCAGATGCGCTGTGGGAGGAAGGCCGCCGGGGATAGAATGGGGATCGCCCCGAATGGTGTCAGGGTCAGCTAGTGCTCGTCGCCGCTGACAATCACATCCGACCCCCCGCGACGGGAGCTTGCAGGATCGTGTTGTCCGTCGGGTCGCGGCAGATGTGAATGCAAGAAGACGGAACCACGCGCTTGCCACGAAGAAGAATGGTGGAGAGGACCCACAACGTTTCCTCGGTCGTCCCACAGTACTTGGCCCTGACACGCGGCCGATCCAGGACATCGGCGGCTCGGCCCGGAGCGGATTCGAGTACAGGAAGAGGTAGTCGGCCTTGTGCAGCGATGCTGCGTATCCACCAAGCATCACGAGGTTCCACTCACGTGGCCGGGATGCGTGTACGGTCAAGAGGCGCGCATGCGGCGGCGAACGGTGTTGCAGGACCCCTCACGTTGTGCTGCCCACTTTGGTGCCAGAGGATCTAGCCTAGGCGGCGTCACGCATGATCGCGGCTTGTAAGATATGGCCACGGCGCCTATAATACTACCAACATGTCCCTCCAATAACCGCAACTCAAACGAAGCCTTGCTTGCCTTGTTCATCAGCTCACAAGTTGATCTGTCTGTACCGGGCAGGCTTGCCCGCGACGCCGTCGGCAGTCACTCTGCCAGTGTATGATCCTGAATTCGGTCGTCAAGCGCCCCTGGAACTCCGTACCATCAATTCCCACCAAAGGAGGAAGATCATGAAGAACAGTGCGTTCAAGTTATTGGTTGGCATCCTCACGATTAGTATGGTGCTGACCGCCTGCGGCGCGCCACCGCCTGCCGCCACCACGGCCCCGGGAGCCACACAGGCACCCGCTCTCGCCGGCGACACAATCAAGATCGGGGGTTCGCTGTGCATGACCGGCATTCAGGCTCCCCTGGATGAGCCCGCATATCGCGGCGCCCAATTGGCCGTGGATTACATCAACAGCCAGGGCGGAGTGCTCGGCAAGCAGCTGGAGTTTATCAACCTGGACGGGAAGAGCGACCCGGTCACCGTCGGCAATAACGGCGTGCAGTTGGTCCAGGAAGGTGTCGCCGCCATCGTCGCTCCCAGCGACTTCGACTTCGGCGGCCCTGCCAGCCGCGAGGCTCAGAAGGCCGGCATCGTGGGTATCTCACCCGCCGCCTCTTCCCCGCTGTATGGATCCGTGGCTCTGGGCGACAAGCAGTTCACCATGTCCATGTGGAACACCACCATGGGCGCGGCCGCGGCGGAATACGCCTACAATGTCAAAGGCTACCGCTCGGTCTACGTCGTCACGGACACCTTCATCGATTACACCAAGTCGCTCAGCCGCTACTTCATCCTCGCATTCAAGCAGTTGGGCGGGGATGTCATCTTCGAGGATAACTATACCCAGGGTGACCAGGACTTCTCGGCCCAACTGGCGCGCCTGAAGGCCTCGACCAAGACACCCGACTTCCTATACATTTCCTCCTATATGCCCGATTTGGCGACGATGATCCGCACCATTCGCGAAGCCGGGCTGAATTATCCGGTGTTTGGAGGCGACTCCTACGACGACCCGGGCCTTTTCAGCGCCCTTGGCACGCAGTACGGCAGCGAAGTCTATTTCGTGACCCACAGCTACATCGCTCCTGGCATCACGCCGGATATTGATAAGTTCATGGAACTCTACAAGGCCAAGTACGGCGAGGATGTGGATACTCTGTGGGTTGCAACCGGTTGGGATGTCGTCATGATCCTGGCCCAGGCAATGCAGAAAGCCGGATCCACCGACGGCGCCGCCATGGCCAAGGCCATGGAGGATACGGAATATAGCCTGTTGACCGGCAAACTGAATTGGTCATCAGCCGCTGAGGGTCACACACCCGATATTGAGGCGCCCATCGTCCAGCTTACGGAGGGAAAGCCAAGCTTCATAGGCTGGTTCCGTCCTGCATATTTGCCGCCTCCCTAGAGCGTTTCAATCGCGTACGGGATTTCTCACGCCATTTCCCCCGCCCACAAGGGGCGGGGGAATGCTCATGTTGGGAGTCGTGCGCGTGCGAAAACCGCTGCACAGCTCCTGCAGCGGAAATCATCAGGTGGAGCACGGGCATGTCCTTTTCTCCTGATCGATCGCTGAATCACGAAAGCCTGTTTGTCAGGGACGTAACCAAACACTTCGAAGGTTTGGCTGCCTTGCAGAACGTCAGCCTGAGTCTCAACCAGGGGGAGATCCTGGGATTGATTGGCCCCAATGGATCGGGCAAAACAACTTTAATCAACGTAATCACCGGCTTGCTGCCCTCCGACGGGGGCCAGGTCATCGTCGGAAACGTGGATATCACCAATAAGCCGTCCTATCAGGTGGCCCACACCGGTATCTCGCGTACATTCCAAACCATCCGTCTGTTCCATGAGCTGACGGTGCAGGAAAACGTGGAAGTCGCGGCGATAAGCGTGGGCTTCTCGCGCCAGCAGGCGCGCCAGGATGCCGCCCAGGCCCTGGCTGAAATGGACATCTCGCGCTGGAGCGCATCCCGCGCCGGCGAGCTGCCCTACGGTTTGGAGCGGCGGGTGGAGGTCAGCCGGGCTCTGGCGATGAAGCCCAGATTTCTTCTGCTCGACGAGCCCGCCGCCGGACTTAATGAGGAGGAGAGCAGCCATCTCCTGGAAATCTTGAGGCCGATCCCTGAGCAAAAGAACCTGGGGATGCTGATCGTGGATCACGACATGCGCCTCATCATGCGCCTGTGCCATCGCTTGCATGTATTGAACTACGGAAAAACGATTGGCGAGGGCTCGCCGGAGGATGTTCGCAAAATCCCTGCTGTGGTGCAGGCCTACCTGGGCGCATCGCGCAAAGGAGGCTGAGCGTGCTGACCCTCAACAACATACACACACACTACGGCGCCATCAAGGCTCTGCGTGGCATCAGCCTGGAAGTGAAAGAAGGTGAGCTCGTCGCGCTGATCGGAGCCAACGGCGCCGGCAAAAGCACCGCCCTGGCCACAATCGCAGGAGTCCTGCACCCGGTGCAGGGAACGATCTCTTTTCTAGGCGAGGCGATTGTTGGAAAACCGCCTGAGCAGATCGCTCGCAAAGGGATCTCCTTGGTGCCGGAAGGCAGGGAGATCCTGGCCAGTCTGACCGTCGAGGAGAATCTGCGCCTGGGCGCTTTTGTACGCCACAACCGCCAGGAATACCTGAAGGACCTGGAGGAGAACTTCACCCTCTTCCCGATATTGAAGGAGCGCCGGCACCAGTTGGGGGGGACGCTTTCCGGAGGCGAGCAGCAGCAGCTTGCCATCGCCCGCGCCTTGATGTCGCATCCAAAGCTCCTGATGCTGGATGAACCGTCCCTCGGTCTGGCTCCTCTCATCGTGGATCAGATCTTTGATCTTATCAAAGGCCTGCATCAACGAGGCGTGACCATCTTGCTGGTCGAGCAAAACGTGGAGCGCACCCTGGAGATCGTGGATCGCGCCTACTTGCTGTACACCGGGACGATCCAAACCTCGGGCAGTGCCGCGCAAGTCCTCAGCCAGGTGGATATCGAAGGGGTCTACCTGGGCGACCTCAAACGCAGCTGAGGGAGGAGAACTGACCCTTGCTCACAATTGACTTTCTCATCAATGCCATCAGCCTGGGCAGCCTGTATGCCATGATCGCCCTGGGTCTCGTGATCGTGTATGGCATCTTGAAGCTCGTCAATTTTGCCTACGGCGAACTGCTCATGGTCGCCGGCTATGCCCTCTATCTGCTGGGTACCTTGGGCAGCCCCCTGCCGTGGTTTGTGATGGCCATCCTGGCGGTCGCCGCCGCGGTGGTCACCAGCTATCTGACTGAGCTGGTCGCATTTCGACCCGTGCGCGCCAAATCGCTGACCGCCATGCTCATCACCTCTTTCGCCGTCAGCACCCTGCTGCAGAACGCGGCCCTCTTGATCATCTCCCCCCGCGCCCGGGCAGTGCCCTTGCCTGCCGTCTTCTCTCAGAGCATTTCCCTCGCCGGTCTGGATATTCCCGCTCGAAACGTCCTGAGCATTATCACCGCCCTGGTCCTGTTTGCAGCGCTGACTCTGCTGCTCAAGTATACGGTGCTGGGGATCGCCCTGCGGGCTGCTGCCGACGACTTCAAAATGACTCGGTTGTTGGGGGTGCCCGCTAATCTCGTGATCTCCGTTGCGTTTATCATCAGCGGGTTTTTTGCCGGAGTGGTTGCCTTGTTCTGGACCGGTCGTACAGCGTCCGTCATTCCCACGATTGGTTTGGCGCCGCTCCTTGTCGCTTTTGTAGCCTGTGTGATCGGCGGCATGACCAACCTGCTGGGTGCCGTGGTGGGCGGCTATGTCTACGGGTTGGTGTACAGTCTGCTCAGCCTGTGGTTACCCCAGTCCCTGCTGGATTATCGGGAAGCATTCATGTTCCTGATCGTAATTCTGATCCTGGTTTTCCGGCCATCAGGCCTCATTCGAGGCAGCACCACTCCGGAGCGTGTCGGATGAACGCCAAACATGGCCTTTCCGAATGGTTCTACAACAATTCGACGCTGGTGCTGCTGCTTGTACCGCTGCTCCTCCTGGCCTTCCTCACCCAGCTTTTCGCCGGGACCCTCCTGAACCGCATCGTAACCGTGTTGTTCATCAACTTGATCCTCGTCGCAGGCCTGCAGATCTTCATGGGCAATTCGGGCATCCTTTCCTTTTCCCATATTGGCTATATGGGGATCGGCGCCTACTCATCCGTACTGTTCTCCATGACGGCCCAAGCCAAGGCTCTTACGCTGCCCGACTTGTACCCGTTCTTGCAAAACGTCCATCTGCCGTTTCTGATCTCTGTGCTGATCGGTGCCTGTGTTGCCATGCTGGTGGCGGCGGTCCTCAGCTACCCGCTGATGCGCCTATCCGATGCCGCCGCGGTGATCACCATGTTCGCCTTGCTGGTGATCATTCAGGTAGTGCTGGTGCATTGGAGCGTCCTGACCAACGGGCCGCGTACGCTCTTCGGAGTGGATTTCTACACCACTCTATGGGTGGCCGCTGTGTTTGGATTGCTGGCTGTAGTCATCGCCTACTTTTTCAAGGAGTCCAACCTCGGCCTCCAGTTGCGCGCCTCTCGCGATGACCGGTATGCGGCCGGCTCGATCGGGATTAATATGGTGACTACGCGCTGGCGGGGCTTTATCCTGAGCGCATTCGTCGCCGGCTTTGCGGGCGGCTTGTGGGCGCACTTCATCACCTCCTTCTCCCCCTATGCCTTTTACCTGACCGAGACCTTCGCCATCCTCACCATGCTGGTAGTGGGTGGACCCGGCGGCGTTTCCGGAGCTGTGATCGGCACGGTCGGGGTGACCTTTGTGCACGAAGGTCTGCGCCAGATAGAAAACAACGTCAACCTGAGAGGTGGGAACCTGGTCGGCTTCACGGAAGTCTTCCTGGCCGCTGCCCTGGTCATCATCCTGATCTGGCGGCCCGGCGGGATCATGGGTGGGCAGGAAGTGCGCTGGCCCAGACGCAACGCGAAGGACAGCCGCTGATCCGATTGGAACCTCCTCTCCTTGAGCAAACGAGAGCCATAAGGCTCGCATCGGTATGAATGGGAGTGCTCGGTGTGTGATACCCTGGTTGCGCTGCCTGCAGTCACCCACGACGGAACAGTGATCTTCGCCAAGAGCGCCGATTGCGAAGTCAATGAGGCCAATGCCCTCGTGCGCATTCCGCACATGAAGCACGTCAAGGGGGAAGCCGTGCGCGTTACACATTTGGTCATTCCGCAGGTCGAAGAGACCTACGAGGTCATCCTGACCAAAGCCTTCTGGACCTATGGTTGCGAGATTGGTATCAATGAGTACGGCCTGGCTATGGGAGAGGAAGCCGTCTTTACAACGGAAATGGCCGAGGCAAAAGATGGGATCATCGGGCCGGATCTCATGCGTCTGGCACTCGAACGCAGCCGCGATTGTCAGGAAGCCATCCAGATCATGACGCAGCTGCTGGAGGCCTATGGCCAGGGCGGCAGCGCCGAAATGAAAGGCAACTCACACTTCGACAGCAGTTTTCTCATGGCGGATACCCATGAGGCCTATATCCTCGAAACCGCCGGCAGGAAATGGGCGCTGAAGAAGATCGACGAGCTCGACTCGATCTCCAACATGCTTGGCATCTCGACGGACTGGCAGCGCTGCTCTGACCCATCCGGTTCAAAAGAGCTGGATTGGGCCCGGACCTATGCGCTTCCGGAGGTTCCGCCCAACCTGGGAGCCCCCGACCGCCAGTCCATCACCTGCGGCAGCCTCCAGGCGGCAAAAGGCCGTATCACCGGTCAGACGCTGTTCAAGATCATGCGCCAGCATGGCGATGGATATCATCCTGCCACCTCAGAGGCCCACCGAAATGTCTGCATCCACGCCGGCCCGCAGGAGCATCGTTGGTGGCAGGCCGATGGCGTCATGGTCACCGAGGCAGACCCGCAGGGCGTGTTGATCTGGGTCACCGGCACTTCCGGGAATTGCATCTCGATCTTCAAGCCCGTATTCCTGGGCATGGACCTGCCCGACATCGGACCCGCACCCACCGAGCACTTTGATCCGACCTCACTGTGGTGGAAACATGAACTCTTGCACCGCCGCGCCATGGCAGATTTTGATCATCTGGTGCCGGAAGTTCGCCGGGACTTTGATACATTGGAAGAAGAGTTCCTGGCGGAATCCGAATCGGTCCGCCGGGGCACGCCCGAGGAAAAGCGCGACTTCATGGAGCATTGCTTTTCGAAGGCCATGGACTGCACCGAAACCTGGATCGCCCGCCTCCGGAAACGGTCGGACTTGAGATTCGAGCATCCCGCCTACCGCCTCATGTGGCAGAGACTCAACGCCGAGGCAGGCATGACAGGCATGCCCGACGAAAAGGCATAATCGCGTTTCCAACCGATATTGGGTTGCTGGCAGGAGGATCAGACCATGACAATAGTGACTCACGAACGGCTGTTCTTCGCTTTTGACCCGGCCTTGAAGCCGGCGGCGCGCATCCGGCAGGGTGAGGAAGGTGTGCTCGAAACGCACGATTGCTTCGAGGGACAAATCCAGTCCAGCTCAGACCTGGTGGATAAGCTGGATTGGAATCACGTCAACCCGGCGACCGGCCCCGTCTACATTGACGGAGCAAAGCCCGGTGATGTTCTGCGGGTTGACTTGTTGGAGATTAAGATCGGCAAGCAAGCCAGCATGGTGACGATCCCCGGCGAGGGCGCATTGGGAGATGTGATCACCGAGATGGAAACGACGATTCTAAAGCTGGAGGGTGACCAGATCATCTTCAAGGACCGCATTCGCTTGCCCCAGCGACCCATGATCGGTGTGATCGGCGTGGCTCCTGCCACGGGGTCGGTTCCAAATGGCACTCCCGGACCTCACGGCGGCAACATGGACTGCACGCTGATCAGCCAGGGGAACAGCGTTTATTTCACCGTGGGCGTAGAAGGGGCGCTCTTCGGTGCTGGTGACTTCCACGCCGCCATGGGTGACGGCGAGATCGTCGTGTGCGGCGCGGAAACCTCCGGCGAACTGCATTTCAGCGCCGAGGTGGTGGACCTGAAGGGTTTGCCTACGCCTTTCGTCGAAACCAGCGATGTCGTAGCGACCATCTACTCCGCTCCCACCACAGATGAAGCCTCCAATGGCGCCATCCACCGCATGGCGGGTTTCCTTACCGAGTTCGCAAAACTCCCACTTAATGATGCCGGCATGTTGATGAGTCTGGTCGGGCAGCTCAAGTTCTGTCAGGTGGTCGACCCCCTCAAGACCGTGCGCTTCGAGTTCCCCAAATCGGTACTGGCCGAATACGGGTTCAAGTTGCGATAAAGGATGGCTCGATTGGTACGAGGGCTGCAGACCCGGCGCGGCGCCCACATAGCAGATGTCGCAGATTCGAGCCCTGTCATGCCGACCGCCTGCGCCCGGCTCGCCAAGCCAGGATCGAGCGCCTCAAGCGCGTCCAGCCCGCCGGGGTTGAAGCACGGAGTCATGATCACGCACGTCTCGCACCGGCTCAGATCCATCAAGAACATCGGGATGTACACGCCCTCCTGGATGCCATGGAACGCAGCTTCCAGCACATTTGTCTCGCACCCGCCCGGCCCCATCCGCCGCCGACGCGTCCAGCCGGAATGGATCGGCAGTCCGTGATGCCCGCAACGGCCGCGAAAGCGAACCCGGTGCCTTCCACGGGTTCCAAATGCTGCCCAGCAATGAACCGAACATCACGCCCCGCTACGGGAGCAGAGTGAACACAAACGGGAACAAAGTGCGTCGCCCATCCAAAGGTAACGCACCTTGTTCCTTGACGGGCAGTTGCGGAAGACTACTGCTGCACTTCCCTTAGCGCCCCCGCCAGATCCTCTTCGCTCACAAAGCCTACCCACTCGCGCAGGATCGTGCCTTGCCCATCGAGCAGGAACAGGTGCGGCTGGTATTGGTATCCAAGAGCCCGCTTGAACGGTGCCGTCTGCGGATCGTCGATGTCGAGATAGACGAAATTCACCTTGTCCCCCCATTGTTGCTCTAGCCCGTGCACGACGGGCGCCAGCGCTCGGCAAGTCGTTCACCAGAAGGCGAAGAACTCTACCAGTGTCGGCCTGCCGGCGGCCAGGACAACGCCATTCGGGTCGGTGGCATGCAGGCCGGAACGGACCGTAGGTGTCGGTGCCTCGGGGGCTTGCGCCGCCTCCCCCGTCCCCTCTTCCGGGTGAAGACCTTGCTCGTTTGGGGCAGTGGTAGCTGGCGCGGAGGGGCTCGGAACGGATGTCGGGCCTGGCGCCGTAGACGCCGGCAGCGTTGCCGATGGGCTGGAACAACCCAGCAGGATGGCCGACACCACCAGTGTCGCACCCCAGACCGCCCAATTGGAACTCCGCACTCGAACTCACCTCCCTCGTTCTTCCGAGATAGCGTCTGTTTGCACTATAGTCCATTTCGGATGGATCGTGCCGGGAGGCCACAGAGCCCGCCAACCCGCTCATCCGCTCCACGGCCGATCAGCCGGCTCACGAATGTTAGCCGAAGGTGATTACCACGAGATTAACGTCAGTCCTGGGGATTTCTCGCTCATCCCAAGACACCTGATTGAGCCATCCCCTCTGCTCTTCTCGGCTCGCATATAATCTGGCTCACCCAGTACGCGAGGCTGATATGTCGCAGAAGCTTGTGGAGTGTGTCCCGAATTTCTCCGAAGGTCGGCGGACCGAGCTGATCGATGCTCTGGCCGATGTGGTGCGGAAGACACCGGGCGTATACCTGCTCGACCGGCATTCCGACGCGGATCACAACCGCTCGGTTCTCACCTTTGCCGGTGCACCCCAGCCGACGGCCGAGGCCGCGTTCGAGGCGATCGCCCTCGCCGCCCGCTCGATCGATCTCGACAAACACGTCGGGGAGCACCCGCGCCTCGGCGCCACCGACGTTGTCCCATTCGTCCCCCTGGGTGACACGACCATGGAAGAGTGTATCGAACTCGCCCGTCAACTCGGCCGGCGTGTCGCGGATGAACTCGGCATCCCGGTGTATCTGTATGAGGCCGCCGCAACGCGCCCAGACCGGGTGAACCTGGAAGACATCCGCCGCGGAGAATACGAGGCCCTGAAGGAAGCTATCCTTTCGGATCCGGACCGAGAGCCGGATTTCGGCCCGGCAAGAGTGGGCCCGGCCGGTGCAACCGTGATCGGCGCCCGGCCTCCCCTGATCGCCTTCAATGTGTACCTTGCGACGGACGACGTCGCCGTAGCCAAGGCGATTGCGAAAGTCATCCGCTTCTCCTCGGGTGGATTGCCGTTCGTCAAAGCTCTCGGGCTGCTGGTCGAAGGCAGGGCCCAGGTTTCGATGAATCTCACAGACTTCACTCAGACATCGGTCCCGCGTGTGGTCGAGATGATCCGACAGGAGGCCTCTAACCGAGGAACTTCGATCCACCACTCCGAACTGGTCGGGCTGATCCCGCAGGCCGCCATGGTCGACACCACCCGCGGGTATCTCCAGCTCGATCGATTTACCTCCGATCAAGTGCTCGAAACCCGGTTGTATGAGGCGTTGGCGGCGGTCACAGGTGCTGCCGGATCCTTCCTGGACCAGTTAGCAGAGGGAAGTGCCACTCCCGGTGGCGGGTCGGCGGCAGCCTACGCGGGGGCAATGGCGGCGGCACTGGTCACCATGGCAGCGCGCTTGACCGCCGGGAAGAAGAAGTATGCCGCCGTCGAAAGTCGCATGCGGGAGATCATCGAACGATCCGAAAGCTTCAGGCGCGAGTTGTCGTCGGCGGTATCGGAAGATGCGCGAGCCTTCGACGACGTGATGCGGGCAACGCGTCTGCCGCGTGGCACGCCGGTGGAAGAGGCCTCTCGGGCGGAGGCCGTCGAACGTGCCACGCACCAGGCGGCAGCCGTACCGCTGAGCGTCGCCGGACAGGCCGCGAGCCTTGTCGAACTCGCTGCCGAGCTGGCCGAGATCGGCAACGTCAATGTCGCCAGCGACGCCGCTTCGGGGGTCGCAATGGCACAGGCGGCATTGCGGGCCGCTGCGCTCAACGTCAAGGTCAATGCTTCGGCGGTTTCCGATCGGGCCGCCGCCGAATCATGGCTGAGCCAGTTGGATTCACTCGAGGCGCGCGCTTCATCGGCTGAAAGCCGGCTTGAGCGCGCTTTGCGAGAGCGCGCCGGGATCGAGCTCTAACCCCCCAGCTCGCCTCACCACCCGCTCGCCGCAAAGATCGCCTTCAAGAAGCTCGTCCGCTCCTCAGGCGTCATCGGCCGGGGTTGAGCATAGTCCTCGAGGTGCGTTGTCAACAGCTCCGTCCCGATGTGCCGTCCGTCGTAAAAAACGTACCGATCGATAAACTCCTGCCGCGTGGGTTCTGACCACATTTGATCGAAGAACAGATTTCCCGGGCCGTAGTGGATAAACCCGCCCTTGTAGAACTCGAACCCCTGCGGCTGGTGCGCCTGGCTCCCGCTGACGATCATCGCGCCGGCGTCGATGGCTTCCCGAAAGCCAGCCACCTGATCGGGAAGCGGTGAGGCGCGATAGGACTCCGGCCATTGGAAGGTGAAAATGGTGATGTACCCTTGTCCCCTCAGACTGGCCAGCTCGCCGAACAATCGCTCTTTGTCGCAAGGGGTGGATCCCGGGCTTGTGGAAGTTGCCCAGTCGAAGGAGGGCCCGGCAGGATTGCACCCGAGGAAAGCGAAGCGGTTCCCGTGGTCCTCCAGGATCGCAGGCTGCATCGAGGCCTCGAGGTCCACCCCTCCACCGAAGGTGGACCACCCAAGCTGCCGATATAGATCGAGGGAGTAAAGCATGGCCGGCTGCCCCCAGTCGATCAGGTGGTTCCCCGTCAGTTCGACAACGTCCACGCCGACATCTTGCAGGAGTTCGAGGTTCCCCGGCGCGCTGCAAAAGCGCATGTTCGCCGGACTTGGATCGGCCGGAGGGCAGCTCTCGGAGAACGAGACCTCGTTGCTGACGTGGGTGATGTCTGCGTTCCGCAGCCATTCGCCCACCAGCTCTCCGGGGAACTTGACGCCGCGGATGTCCATCATCCAGGCCGTGGCCCGGGTGAGCGCGGTGACGCCGGTCATGACCACAACGCTCAATCGATCCGAGTCGCGGTTGGAGCTCGGCCAATCCAAGCGAGCATGCACCGCCTCGACTGACTCCGCCTCGCCGCTCAATCCGATCGGGACCGCCAGGGCGTAGCCCTCCGTGGTGAACTCTTTGTGCAGCGGCGACTGACCGTCCAATTCGAGGACCTTCCAGCGCGGGTCAAGCGACTCGAACGGGACGACCGCACGTGAGGTTCTCGCCTGCCACGCCTGATCGATCAGGTCCTGATCCTGCTCCACTTGAACGACACCCGCTCCGGGCTCCCCAAGCCACGCACCCAATACCGCAGCCGTTGCCAGTGAAGTGAACCATGCGTCGACTCCTCCGGCGTCCCCCTGCCAGGCCTGGCGCAAGCTATCGAGAGTCAACCCATCTTCGATCGTCGGGAAGGGGGCCACGACGGCGTAGATCCATGTAGTCAGCGCGTGCTCCGGCGCGGGTTCAACCCGAACCTGTGCCGACGTCGGTTGATCGACCACCAAAAACGAAGAAGGCTCGCTCGATACCAGGTCCTGCACCTGCGCCGCCAGCACCTGCGGTACTCCTGGCGCGATCCAGATTGAGATCGGCCCGGGTGTCGGGGTGGGAGCTTGCGGTTGGAACGGCGTGGGGCTCGCGGTCGGTGGGTTCGGTTGGGTGCTGGAAGTCACTAAAGGCTGTGCGCCGGAGCCTCCGACCTGGCCGCACGCAGCCAGGAGCAAGACACACGCAAAGACTGACAGCGAGGGAGGGATGGGAGGTGTGGGCTGGGGCACAGTCCGGGATTATCCCAGCTTGTACCGCCGGCGACAATCCCTTGTGATGGAAGGTGGAGCTATGTCATGGGATGCGCCCTCCTGGCGGCGGAGCCCACGTGTCGTCGTGTCGCACCATTGCGGGAGAAGATTGGATGGATGTCACCGGGCTGAGCTTTCGTTCCCGGACGCCGAGAAGTCCACTCCAAAGACTCGGGCCTCCTCCGAACTCAGTCGGAAAGCGCCAGGAATACGTCTTCGAGGGTGGGCGTGGCGGGCGCGACAGAGACGTCCTTCAGCCCGAGAGCCTTCAGCCCCTCCTCCAGGGTTGACGCACCAAGGCCGGCTCCAGAGATGGCCCGCAGGTGGTCACCCGACAGGCCAACGCGCTCCACGCCTTCCAGCATCGTCAGACCATCCAGGGCTTCCAGAAGCGGGGAGGCATGTACATCCCACGCCTTGCCACGGAGAGCAGTGCGCTTCAGTTCGGAGGTCGGCTGCATCGCCAGGAGCCTCCCCCGGCGCATGATCCCGACCCGCCCGCAGAATTCGGCTTCGTCCATATAGTGCGTGGTGACTAACACCGTGACCCCGCTCTCCGCCAACTCGTAAATGAGATCCCAGAACGCGCGACGCGCCAGCGGATCGACGCCACTCGTCGGCTCGTCGAGGATGAGCAATGTCGGTTGATGAACGACGGCTGTCGCGAGCGCAAGGCGTTGCCGCCAGCCTATCGGCAGAGATCCGGCCCTCTCATCTTTCGTCTGGGACAATCCGACAAGATCCAGCGTCTCATTCAACCTTGAAGGATCCGTCACACCATAGACCCCGGCGTAGAACATCAGATTCTCCCAGGCCGTCAATTCGTCATAGAGCGCGAACTTCTGGGACATGTAGCCGACCCGCGGCCGGATGCCTTCGGCCTGCTTATCGACGTCGAGCCCGAGGATCGTCGCCCTCCCTTCGGTGGGCCGTAAAAGTCCAAGGAGCATTCGGATCGTCGTCGTCTTCCCCGACCCATTCGGGCCGAGGTATCCGATCACCTCGCCTGGATCGACCTGGAAGGTGACATGGTCGACGGCGGTGAAGGTCCCAAAGCGCTTGGTCAATCCGTCGACGTCCACGATCGGCTCAGGCACGATTTTCCTCCAGAAGGTCGACGAAAACGTCCTCGATTGTCGCCGGGGACTCGCCGACATGCTTGACACTTCCGCCTTTGGCCGTCATGGCCCGTTCCAAACGCGCCCGAATGACGGTCGAGCCGGGTCGAGACAGGCGGATGCGCAAACGGTCTCCGAACGCGTGGGCAGCTTCAACCTCAGGGTCTTCGAGGGCCACTCGCTCCAGGAGCGAGCGCGGTGCCCCTTCAACTTCCAGGATCCTGCCTTGCAGCCGGGCTTCGATTTCTTGTGGCGTGCCCTCGACCATCAGCCGACCGCGATCGAGGAAACCCAAACGGCTGCAGCGGGAGGCTTCATCCATATAAGGAGTGCTGATCAAGACCGCCACGCCTTCTCGGAGCAGGCGCAGAAGCAACTGCCAGAATGCCTGGCGGGTGACTGGATCCACTCCACCGGTCGGCTCGTCCAGGAGAAGCACCTGGGGGCGGTGGACAAGCGCTGCCGCCAGTCCGAGTTTCTGCCGCATCCCTCCGGAGAGGGCGTCTGCCCGGCGATCGGCGAACTCGTCCAATCCGACGAACGCCAGGATCTCCTTCGCCCGGGGAAGCCAGTCCTTTCGCCCCAGGCCTCGAACCTCAGCAAAGAAGCGCAGGTTCTCCATGGCCGTCAGATCCCCATAGAGGCTGAAACGCTGGGGCAGATAACCTATGCGTTCGCGCACTCTCTCCGGCTGGCTGGCAAGGTCGATCCCGGCAATAGCCACCCGGCCGTGATCCGCCCGGAGCGCACCGCACAGCAGCCTCATCGTCGTCGTCTTGCCAGCCCCGTCCGGCCCGACGAGGCCGTAGATCTCCCCCGCCCGCACCAACAGGGAGAGATCGTCCACGGCTCGAGTCGCTCCGAATGCGCGGCTCAGGTTCTGGACGTCAATGAGGGTTTCCATCCACGCCTCAGGGCTCCAGGAAATGCACGTCAGCCGGCATTCCGGGTTTGAGTCTCCCGGAAGGATCCGACACGGCGAGCTCGACGGCGAAGACCGTGGTCCGCCGACCTTCTTCGGTTTGGACATTACGCGGGGTGAATTCCGCCTGACTTGCGATCCGGGTGATGCTCGCAGAGAACCGTTCACCCGGGAACGAGTCTACGCTCACCTCGGCCTGCGCTCCGAGACGCAACTGGCCATAGCGATCCTCCGGCATGTAGACGGTGATGTGCAGTGAATCCAGACGGCCGAGGGTCAGCGCCGTGCTTCCCAGCTGAAGGACCTCCCCGGCATTCAGGTTGAGGCTGAGGATCACACCCTCTTGCGGCGCGGTGACGGTCAGCTTGTCGAGCTGCAGGTCGATCGCCTCGATTTCGGCCGTCGTCCCGGCCTTAGCCGCCGCCAGGGCGGCCTCGGCCGCCCTGACCCGCGCCTGCGCCAGGGCAACGTCGTCCGGATCGGGCCCGATTTTCACCCTGGCAAACTCCGTCTCGGCTTTGGTGACGTTGGCCTGGGCCACGCTAACTTGGGCATCCAGAATGGCCTGATCGAAGTCCGTCGGAGAGCCGGTGTACCAATTCAGGTTGGCCTGGATGACGTCGCGCGCGTGCCGGGCATTGTACAGCGCAGCCTCGGCCGCGGCGCGCTTGGGATCGTCTGTCGACAAGTTACTTGCCCGGTCGACGGCGTCTTCCGCCTCACTCACCGCTTCATCGGCCAACGTCAGTTGAGCCTCGACCCCGGTTATCGTCTCCGAGCTCGCCCGATTGCCCCTGGATTGATACGACCGGTGCCGCATGGCATCATCGAGGGCCTTGCGGGCGTTGGCCAAATTCAGTTCCGCCTGGGCAGTGATCACGACGGCGTTGTCGTGCAGATCGGACAGCGCCTGGCGGGCCGTGATCACGGCCAGCTCGGCTGCGGCCTGGGCTGAGGCGCCGGCGGCAACGATCTGCTGTCGTTTGATGATCAGGGCTTCGTCATCGAAACGGAAGAGGGGATCTCCGGCGGCGACCAGGTCGCCCTCCTCGATCAGAACCTCAACGACACGGCCGCCGACCTCCGGGGCAATGGAGACCTCGATCGCCTCGACCGTTCCCGAGGCTGTCAGCGGCCCAGCTTCGGCGACGGAGGCCCGATTGAGATAGAAGAGCGCGCCTCCGGTCAGTGCGACGATCAAGACGACCGGCATCAGGCTGCGGATGGGAAGCTGTCGCATGGTCGACCTCCAGCGCTCAGTCCAGGCGTTTCCGAAAACGTAGGGCGGCCGCGGTCATGATGACCGCTCCGAAAATCGCGAGCGCCACGATCTCAGGCACCAGACTCGCCGCCCCCACTCCTTTGAGTAAGACCGAGCGAATGATGATCAGGTAATAGCGCAGAGGGATGACATACGAGATGGCCCGCAAGAAGGGCGGCATGGCCGCCAAGGGAAAGAAAAAGCCTGATAGGAAGACCGTCGGCAGCAGGGTGAACCAGCTCAAC
>Ga0299915_10001087_pt1 | contig 20001 bp, 19 predicted proteins | sample RVTome_13_FD_200263 | JGI IMG/M metagenome (GOLD analysis project Ga0299915, IMG submission 200263) | Soil microbial communities from uranium-contaminated site in the Upper Colorado River Basin, Wyoming, United States - RVT92D227 (version 2) ... | reverse complement strand
CGAGATCGATCGGGAAGCCGAGGCGAACGTCGTGACCGAGGGCCGACGTCCACATCTCCGACCCACGCATCTCCAGGGTCATCGTCGGGCCGACGTCGCCTTCCAGGACGAGGGCCATCGCCACGATCTCGTGCCAGGTCGGATCGGCCGGACGATCCCCCGGATCGAGATCCGGAAAGGCCATGGAGGCCTCGAGCAAGCCCGGTCCGGGAGCGTGCGCCCGGGCGACCACGGTGCCGTCCTCGGCGACCTCCATCCAGCCGAGCACACCTTCGATCCACGCCACCGGCCGCCGCTCCAGCACCTCGACAACCACCCGATCCGGCCATACCCGCCGGACCCGCACGTCGGCCACCCAGGGATCGGCCCGCACCGCCCGGTCGATCGCCCCGGTGTCGACCCACAGCAACAGAGCGCCCTCGCCCACCCCGCTGGCGGCGACGCTGGCGACGGCGTCGGAACGCTCCACGCCATCGATCTCGATGTGACGCACCGAGAGAAGCGGCGAGTTCGCCAACAGGATCACGGCACCCACCGCGGCCAACACGACCAGGGCCGGCCAGCGTCGCCGCGGCGGAGGCGGCTCCTCGTTCATCGGAACTCGCCGACGAATCGGATCTCGGGCACCAGTTCGACGCCGAACGCGGCGAGTACCCGGCTGCGAACCTCGGTCACGAGGCGGAACACGTCGCGCGCGGTGGCACCGGGATGGGCGACGAAGAAGTTGGCGTGGCGATCGCTCACCTCGGCGCCGCCCATGCGCATGCCCTTCAGCCCGGCGGCGTCGATCAGTCTGCCGGCATGGTCACCGGGTGGGTTCTTGAACACGCTACCGGCATTCAGGGTTCCGCCCGGCTGGTGGTCGCGGCGCCAGCGGGTGATCTCCCGGATGGCCTCCTCCCCTTGGATCGGGTCGATGGCGATGGTGCGGAATCGCGCCGACACCACGACGTCGTCATCGTCGAGGTCGCTGTGTCGGTATGACAGCCCGAGTTGCTCCGGCGTGCGCGACGCCACCGTTGCGGTGCGCAGATCGACGACCCGGGCATCGATGAGCCATTCGGAGGTCTCCGACCCGTGACAGCCGGCATTCATGCGAACCGCTCCGCCGACACTGCCCGGGATCCCGGTGTAGAACTCCAGCCCGCCCCGGCCGCGACGAACCGCCTCGCGGGCGAGGAGCGGCAGCGGGTGGCCGGCTCCGGCCGCGACGACACCGTCCTCGATCACTTCGACCCACGACAACCCCGGACCGAGGCGAACGACGACACCGTCGAACCCATCGTCGGAGATCACGAGGTTGCTCCCCCGGCCGAGTGCCAGGACCTCCACTCCCCGCTCCGCGGCCAGCCTCCCGGCCGCGATGACGTCGCCCTCGGAGTCCGTTTCAACAAGGAAGCGCGCCGGACCGCCGAAGCGATAGGTCGTGTACCCGGCCAGCGGCACGTGCTCGGTGAGCCGCCCCCGGCCGACCAGGTCGTCGTACGCGTCCATCACCCGCGGGCGAGGAGTGGCGACAACTCGTCGGCCACGAGCGTGACATCGCCGGCACCCATCAGAAGCACGAGGTCGCCGGGACGCGCCTCGGCTGCCACCACCCTGGCCAGGTCCACCCGGCGGGGCACGTAGCCGACTTCGGCACCTGCGGCGCCGGCGGCGTCGGCGACGACCCTGCCGGTCACCCCTGGGATCGGCACCTCCCCCGCCCCGTACACGTCGGTCACGAAGACGCGAGCGGCGCCGGCGAGGGCGCGACCCAGGGCGATCCCGTGCTCGGCGGTGCGGGTGAACCGATGCGGCTGGAAGACCGCCACGATCCGGCCGGCATGACCGACGGAGGCCGCCTCGATCGTCGCCCTGACCTCCGTCGGATGGTGGGCGTAGTCGTCGACGATCGTGATGCCACCCACCCGACCGCGGACATCGAATCGGCGGCGCACCCCTCCGAAGCCGGCAAGGCCACGCGCCGCCGCGGCGACGTCGAAGCCCAGTTCCCCGAGCAGGGAGAGCACGCCCGCGGCGTTGCGGGCCACGTGGGCCCCCGGCTTGGGGATCTTCACCGGCACGACGACAGAAGGCCCGCGGAGGGTGAAGGACACCGAGCCCGATGCGTGGGAGATGCCCTCGATGCGCCAGGCAGCCCGCTCAGACGTCCCGTACCCGACGGTGTCTCCGACCGCAGCCGCCACCCTTGCCGACCCCTCATCGTCCAGGCACGCCACGACCGGCCCGTCGACGCCGCGCGCCACGGTGACGAACGCATCGGCAAGGGCCTCCAAGGTCTTGTAGTGGTCGAGGTGGTCGGTCTCGACGTTGGTGATCACCAGTCCGCGCAGCGAGAGATCCAGGAAGGTGCCGAAGGCCTCGTCGGCCTCGAGGACGAAGAGGCCCTCCTCGCCGAGATGGGCGTTGGTGTTGAGGTCGACCAGCTCGCCGCCGACCATGAACGACGGGTTCCTCCCCACGGCGCGCAGGGCGGTGACCAGCATTGCCGTGCCCGTGGTCTTGCCGTGGGTGCCGGTGACGCCGATCGTCGGCAGGCGCCGGGTGATGACCTCGAGGAGACGGGGTCGTTCCCACACGTCGACCCCCATGCCCCGGGCGGCGACGATCTCGGGGTCGCGTCCGGGCACGGCGCTCGACGCCACCACCAGGTCCCACTCGCCGGCCCGCTCGGGACGGTGGCCGACCCACACCTCGATCCCGACGGCCTCGAGCCCGAAGAGCGCCGGACCCGGCTTGAGATCGGAGCCGCTCACGCGGTGGCCGCATTGTGCGAGGAGCTTGGCCAGGCCGGACATCCCCGCGCCGCCGGCACCGATCAGGTGGATCCGTTCGTACCCGACGAGGTCAGCCACCGGCCACCTCCATGAGACGGCGGGCGATCACCGCCGCGGCGTCGACGCGGGCTATCCGGCGCGCCGCCGCCGACATGGCGGCGAGCCGCTCCGGGGCGCCGATCAGCTCGCTCACCCGGGATGGGAGCGTCGCCGCGTCGGCTTGCCGGACGACGACGCCCCCGCCGGCTGTCTCGAGCACCCGGGCATTGCCCATCTGCCCGACACGCTCGAGCGGGACCAGGATGGAGGGGGTGGCAGTGGCGGCGAGCTCACTGACGGTCATGGCACCGGCGCGGCACACAACGAGGTCGACCGCCGCGTAGAAATGCTCCATCTCCGTCTCGTAGGGACGTCTCACCCACGGTAGTGGCGTGGCCGCCTCGGGAGGCAAGGCGACGGCGGCGGGCCCGGTGAGGTGCACGACCGCGGCGGCGGCTCCCGACGCGACGATCGCCGCTACCGATTCGTTGAGCACGCGCGCTCCCTGTGACCCTCCGATCACCCCAAGGACCGGGCCGGTGGCCTCGATGCCGTACCGGCGCCGACCCGGGCCGCGCAGCGCCGCTCGATCGAACGAGGCCAGTGCGGGCCTCAGCGGATTCCCCACGACCTCCGCGCGGGGAAGCCGCTCGGCCGCCCCGGGCAAGCCGAGAAGGGTGGCCCGCGCTCGACGCGCCCCGAACCGGGCCGCCAGGCTCGGGGTGGCGTTCTGCTCATGGACGACCAGGGGGATGCCGCGGCGGCGCGCCGCCATCGCCGCCGGCACCGTGACGTAGCCGCTCATCCCGAGGACGACCTTCGCATCCGCCTCGGCGATTGCCGCCGCCATCGCCCCGCTGGTGGCGCGAAGGACGAACGGGATGGCCAGATTGCTCGGGCTCAGGCTGCGCCGCAGCTTGGTGAGGCGGAAGCCGCGGAAGGGATACCCGGCGTCGGGGACCGCCGACGCCTCGAACCGGTCGCCCCCGATGAACAGGATGTCCCCGGCCGAGACACCCCGATGACGCAGAGCGTCGGCGATCGCCAGCGCGGGAATGACGTGCCCTCCTGTTCCCGCGGCGGCGATGACGAAGGTCACCGGTCGTATGCCTCGATGGGCTCGGCGTGACGCGCCACCGACACGAGCACGCCGACGCCCACCAGGGACATGACCAGGGCGGTGCCGCCGAAGGAGACGAACGGCAGCGGGACACCGGTGATCGGGAGGATGCCGACGACGCCCCCGATGTTGACGATCGCCTGGATCGCGAGCCACGTGGTGATCCCCACGGCGACGAGCCGTCCGAACCGGTCGGAGCATCGCCGGGCGATCAGCGTGCCGGCGACGGTGAACGCGGTGAAGAGTGCCACCACCGCCAGCGACCCAGCCAACCCGGTCTCCTCGCCGAGGATGGCGAATACGAAGTCGGTGTGGGCGTTGGGGAGGAACGACCAGCGCGCCCGGCTGGCACCCAGGCCCACTCCCCACAGGCCGCCGGTGCCGAGCGCGACCAGCCCCTGCACCGCCTGATAGGAGGATCCGAGGGGATCGCTCTGCAGGTCGAGGAATGCGGTGATCCGCGCCCAGCGGTACGGCGAGGACGCCGCCAGAGCGAGGGCACCCCCGGCACCCGTTACGGCGCTGCCGACCACGAAGCGGAGCGGGATCGCGCTCGCCAAGAGCACGGCAAACGCCCCGGCGGACACCAGGAGGGTCGTGCCGAGGTCGGGCTGGGCCATCACGAGGGCACACACGATCCCCACCGAGCCGACCACCGGCACGAAGAAGTCCCGCATGCGGACCATCTGGTATTCCCGGCGGCTCACCAGGGTGGCCAGGAAGAGGATGGTCGACAGCTTGGCGATCTCCGAGGGCTGCAACGAGACCGGACCGGCCACCAGCCAGCGGGTCGCACCGTTGACCCTGGTGCCGAACACCATCACCGCCCCCAGCATCCCGACGGTGACCACGTACATGGCGAACGCCATTCGCCGCCACCACCGCAGCGGGATGAACGCCGCGGTGACCATTCCCACGATCCCGACGATGAGCCAGACGATCTGGCGCTTGAAGAAGTAGAGGCTGTCGCCGGCCTCGCGCAGGCCGAGGACCGACGAGGCCGACAGGATCGCCCCGAGGCCGATCACCACGAGCAGGCTGACCGGGACGAGCAACAAGACGACCGACCGGGACACGCCGCGCGCCTGGGCGCGGGCGCGGCGCAGGGCCGCCCTGGTCGGCACGGCGACGACACTGGCCACGTCACACCCCCTTGATCCGCAGAACGGCGTCGGTAAACCGCTGCCCGCGGTCGCCGTAGGACTCGAACATGTCGAAGCTGGCGCACCCTGGGGCGAGTAGGACGGTGTCACCTGGGCGGGAGACCTGGTCGGCGAGCTCGACGGCGGCGTCGAGGTCGGCGACGACCGTCACCGGTCCGCCCGTCGCGACAAGGTCGGCCGCCGCCTCCCCGATGGCGATGACGCGGCTCAGGTTGGCTTCGAGGGCGATCACTCCCACGTCGAGGCCCTTGTTGCGCCCGCCGGCAACCAGCACCACCGACGGATACGCCCGGATGGCGGCGAGGGCGGCATGGGGATTGGTTGCCTTGGAGTCGTCGACCCAGGTGACTCCGCCCCACGTGCCGATGATCTCGCGCCGATGGTGACGGGGGCGGTAGGACGCGGCGACCCGGCTCACCCCCGCTGCGGTGGCTCCGAGGTGCATCGCCGCAGTTGCGGCCGCCGCAAGGTCGACGACCATGACGTCGTCGCCGCGAGGCAGGGTGGCGATCGGGATCACCGCGTCGCCGATCACGAGGTCGGCACCGTCGCGGCCCCAGCCGCCGGTGGGTCGCCGCGACCCACTCACCGGGACGAGGCGCGCCGATGCGCCGACGACGGCGTCCACCGCTCCCGGATCGTCGGCGTCGTAGACGACCACATCGGTGGGGTCCTGGCGCTCCAGGATGCGCCGCTTGGCACTCCGGTAGGCCTCCAAGCCCCCGTGCCAGTCGAGATGGTCGGGCGCCACGTTGAGCAGCACCGCGGCGCGGGCGTGGAACGTCTCGACGAAACGCAACTGGAACGAGGACGCCTCGACCACGAGCACGTCGACGTCGAGGCCGACCGCCCCGGACAGGGGCTCCCCGATGTTGCCGACCGCCGCGGAACGGATCCCGGAGGCGTTGAGCATCTCGGCGGCGACCTCGGTGATGGTGGTCTTTCCGTTCGTGGCGGTCACCGCGATCACCGGCACCCCGACGTGGCGGTATCCCAGTTCAAGTTCGCTCCACAACGGGACGCCGGCCGCCAGGGCGTCGGCTATCGGAGGAGCGTGCTCGGGCACCCCAGGGCTGGCCACCACGAGGTCGATCCCGTCGAGCAGTCGCCGGTCCCACTCGCCGCCGTAGGTCTCATCCGCCTCGATGCCGTCGAGCGCTGCCGGGTCGCGGTCGTAGGCCACGACCTTTTCCCCATCGACGCGTAGCAGCCGGGCGGCAGCCCGCCCGCTGACGGCTGCGCCGATCACGAGTGCGGTCATCCGATCCCGCCGGATGTGATGAAGTCGCCGTAGAACAGGCCGAGACCGAGGGCGACGAACAGGGCCGCAAGGATCCAGAAGCGGATGATGATCGTGGTCTCCGGCCACCCCTTCAGTTCGTAGTGGTGATGGATCGGCGCCATCCGGAAGATGCGCCGCCCAAAGCCGTGGAACGAGACGACCTGCAGGATGACCGACATCGTCTCCATCACATAGAGCCCGCCGAGGACGGCAAGCAGCAAGTGGGTGTTCGTGAGGAGGGCGAGTGCCGCCATGGCGCCGCCGATGGCCTGGGACCCCGTGTCGCCCATGATGATCTTCGCCGGAGCCGCGTTCCACCACAGGAAGCCGAGCGTGGACGCGGTGAGGCCGGCCGCGAGCATCGCCAGCTCTTGGGTCCCGACAACCTCGTAGAACTCGGGATGGCGGAACTGCCAGAAGCAGATGATCACGAACGCGCCGAACACGAGCGCCCCCGACCCCGAGGCCAACCCGTCGAGCCCGTCGGTGAAGTTCACCGCGTTCGACGCCGCGGTGAGCATCAACAGCACCCAGACGCCGTAGAACCACCCGAGATCGAAGCCGAGCGGGCGGGTGAACGAGAGATGGGTGGTGACCCCGTACTGCACGGCCGCCCACGCGAACAGGCCGGCGATGGCCAGCTGTCCGATGAACTTCCACCGCTTCCTGAGTCCCAGGTTTCGTTCCTTGGTGACCTTGGCGAGGTCGTCGAGGAAGCCGATGAGCCCCATCCCGACGAATGCCAGGAGGACCAACAGGCCGGGGGTCTGGAACTCGCGCAACCGCAGGCTCCACTCGCCCGTGGGGGTGCGGGCATCGAGGTGACCCACGAGGAACCCGGCGACGACGGCCAGGATCATCACCAGCCCGCCCATGGTCGGGGTCCCCTGTTTGTGGTCGTGGGCGACCTCGTCCTGGATGAACTGGCCGATCTCGCGTGCCCTGAAGAAGTGGATCGCCACAGGGGTCAGCACGATCGTGACGAGAAAGGCGACCGCCCCTGAGGCAAGCATGGCGATCATGCCGCCGCCCCTCCCCCGATGCCGGCGGCCACCGCCTCGAGGCCGGCGGCCCGAGATGCCTTGACGAGCACGACGTCACCGGGGCGCAGGAGGTCGGCAAGCAGCGCCAGTGCCGCGGGAACGTCGGCTACCGGGATCCCGGCCGACCCGGATCCCGAGGCGATCCCCGGGTCGTCGCCGACGACGACGACGGCCTCGAACCCACTGTCGACGGCGGCGCGTCCAATCCGGCGGTGGAGCTCGCCCTCCGCTGCACCCAGTTCATGCATCTTGCCGAGTACGGCGACGTGCCGACCCGGCATAGCGGCGACGGTGGCGAAGGCGGCGGTCATCGAGTCGGGGTTGGCGTTGTAGGCATCGTTCACCACCACCACCGAGCCGCCGGGAACGGGGCGATCGAACACCTCCATGCGCCATGGCGACACCCTGGCTGCGGCGACCCGCCCGGCGGCTTCCTCGAAGGGCGCTCCGATGGCGAGGGCGGCAGCCACTGCGGCGGCAGCGTTGAGCGGCTGGTGCCTGCCGGCGAGGGCCATGGAGAGCGCCACATCGGTCCCGGCGTGGTGCATGCGGAACGAGGCCCGGCCCCGGCGATCGACGACGACCGAATCGACCATCACGTCGGCGGCGGTGCCCTCGCCGAAAGTGAGCAGCGGACCCTGGCGGCGGCCGGTGAGGCGGTCGTCGGCGGCCGGGAGCACGGCCATGCCGCGCGGCTCGAGAATCTCGACCAGCTCCCACTTCGCCCGAAGCACGGTGGCGACGTCGCCGAACATCTCGAGGTGTGCAGGGCCGATGTTGGTGATCACCGCGACGTCGGGACGCACCACCGGGGCGAGGGCGGTGATGTGACCGACTCCACGGCTTCCCACCTCGACCACGACGGCGGAGGCACCGTCGGGCGTGTCGAGCACCGTGATCGGCACCCCCACCTCGTTGTTGTAGGAGCGGGGGGCGGCATGCGCCCCCGGGCCGATGGCCGCCGCGGTGAGGTCCTTGGTCGTCGTCTTGCCGCTGCTGCCGGTGATCGCTACCACGGGGGCCGCGATCTCGGCTCGTCGCCGGGCGGCGAGGGCGGTGAGGGCGGCGAGGGTGTCGGCGACCTCCACGCCGGCACACCCGGCGGGTATACGGCCCGTCTCCACCACCAGCGCGGCGCCCGACCGGGCGGCGGCCGCGGCGAACGCGTGGCCGTCGAGACGCTCCCCGCGAATCGCCACGAACAGGTCCCCGGGCCGGGCCAGGCGCGAGTCGGTGACCACCCGGGTGATCTCCGCCTCTCCTACGGCACGGCCGCCGGCGGCCAGGGCGACGAGCGCCAGATCCCATCTCACAGCGCCGCCACCTCCTCCCGGGCGACGGTGCGATCGTCGAACGGGATGACCACGCCTCCGAAGTCCTGGCCCTGCTCGTGCCCCTTGCCGAGGATGAGCACGGCATCACCCGGGCGCGCCTCAGCCAGGGCCAGGTGGATGGCCGCCCTGCGGTCGAGCTCGCGGACCACGGTGCCCGGGCCGGTCGCCCCGGCGGCGACCTCCGCCAGGATCGACTCCGGCGACTCGCTGCGAGGATTGTCGGTGGTGAGCACGGCGAGATCTGCCTGGGCCGCTGCCCTTCCCATCATCGACCGCTTCTGGCGGTCGCGGTCGCCACCCGCGCCGACGACGACGATCACCCTGCCGGAGCGTCCGAGGATGTCCCTGGCGGCGCCGACCGCGGCGGTCACGCCATCGGGAGTGTGGGCGTAGTCGACCACGACCGTGCATCCCCTTCCGGTGTCCACGAGCTCGAATCGCCCCGGGACCGAAGGTGCGGCGGCGATGCCGGCGGCGATGCTATCCCAGCCGACGTCGAGCGCGATCGCGCACCCGGCGGCGACGAGGGCATTGGCGACGTTGAACCTTCCGGCGAGCAGGAGTCGGACCGGCCGGCTGCCTCCGGGACCGGCGACGTCGAAGGACGACCCGGCGAAGTCCACCTCGATCCTGCGGGCGAAGACGTCCGCCCTTTCCCGCCAGCCGACGGTGAGCACCGGCACGGGGAGCGACGCCGCCAATCTCGCGCCGGCGGGGTCGTCTACCCATACCACCGCCTGGTCTGCCTGCTCGAACAGCGACGCTTTGGCGGCGAAGTAGGACTCCATGTCCCCGTGGAAGTCCAGGTGATCATGGGAGAGGTTGGTGAAGGCGGCCACCCGGAACCTGGCCGCAGCAACCCGTCCCAGCACCAGGGCATGCGACGACACCTCCACCGCGGCGACGTCCACTCCCTCGTCGACCATGGCGCCCAGGAGACGCTGGAAGTCGCTTGCCTCAGGGGTGGTCCGCGCCACCGGAACCGGGCGGTTGCCGATTCGGGCGCCCACCGTTCCGACGATGGCGTGGGACAGCCCGGCCGCACCGGCGATCGACTCGACGAGATGGGTCACCGTCGTCTTCCCATTCGTGCCGGTGACCCCGACCAGACGCAGGTGCTCCGAGGGGTTGCCATGCACCCGTGCCGCGAGAGGGCCCAGGGCGGCACGCGTGTCGGGCACCACGATCGCCGGCGAGCCGCCAGCCGCGGCCGGATCCTCGACGCACACCGCCGGGGAGCCGGCGGCGACCGCCTGGGGCACGAACCGATGGCCATCCACGGCATGCCCGCGAATGGCCACGAACATCACACCGGGGCCGGCCGTCCGCGAGTCGTGGGTGACATCGGTCACGACCGGCGTGCCGTCGCCGACCAACCGCCCGGCGACCGCGACGGCGAGCCCGGCGAGCGGAGTCGGCTCAGGGGGCATCCTGGGGCACTCCCAGCTGGTTGAGGGCGGCGAGCATGACCGCGGAGAAGACCGGGGCGGCGCCACTGCCTCCGGTGGCGTACTCCACCGGCGAGTCGAGCACCACCGCGATCACGACCTTGGGGTCGTCGATGGGTGCCATGCCGATGAAGCTGGCAACGACCTGATCCTCGCTGTACGACTGGGTGTCCGCCAGGTACTTCTCCGTCGTGCCGGTCTTTCCACCGACACGGTATCCCGGGACCGAGGCAAGGGATCCGGTCCCTTGCTCGACCACCTGGGCGAGCATCGCCCGCATCTCCTCCGCGGTGGTCTGGGAGACCACGCGCCGCTCGAGGGCTTTCATGGCAGTCCTCGTCCCCGATCCGTCGACGATCTCGCGCACCAGGTGTGGCTGCACCCACACGCCGTCGTTGGCGATCGTGGCGTACACCGCCGCCATCTGCAGTGGGGTGACCGCTACGTGGTACCCGATCGAGGTGCCGGCGAGACAGGTCGTGGGACACCACTCGTCGGAGGGAAGCAGGGCGCCGCCGACCTCGCCGGGGAAGTCGATGCCGGTCATCGTGCCCTCCCCGAACGCGGACATGAAGGTCTGGAGCAGCCGGGCCCCGAGGAGATCGCCGACCAGGATCGTGCCGAGATTGGACGAGTTGGCGACGATCTCGGACACCGTGAGCGTGCTCGGGTGGATGGTCGAGTCCTCGAAGGTGGTGTCGTCGATCTCGATCTTGTCCGGGATGTCGAAGAGCGTGTCGGGGGTCACCAGCCCGGCCTCCAACGCCGCCGAGATCGTGACCAGCTTCTGGGTAGATCCGGGTTCGAACACATCGGTCACCGTCCGGTTGCGCACCGCGTCCTCGTCGATCGAGGCGCGGTCGTTCGGGTCGTACGAGGGGAGGGAGACCATCGCCAGCACCTCGCCGGTCTCCGGATCGATGGCGACGACCGAGCCCGACACCGCCCCGGTCCGCTCGATCGCCTCGGACAGGGCCTGTTGCGCGGTGTACTGGATCTCGCTCTTGATGGTCAGCACCAGATCGCTCCCCGGCTCGGCGGGAACGACGCGGTACTCGCCCTGGGGGATCACCCGGCCGGCCGGATCGCGTTCGACGAGCAGTTCCCCCGGCGTGCCCGACAGCGCATTGTCGTACTGCAGCTCGAGGCCCTCGAGCCCGACGTTGTCGGCCTCCCGTACGAACCCGACGACGTGGGCCGCCAGCTCAGCCGTCGGATACACCCGCTTCGGCTCGGTCAGGAAGTAGACCCCGGGGAGGTCGGCGTCCCTGATCGCCTGGGTGTCCGCCGGGTCCATCTGCCTGGCCACGTACACGAAGGCAGAGCCGTCGGTGAAGTCGGCGAGCAGGTCGATCATGTCGCGTCCGACGAGCGGAGCGAGGAGCGACGCCACCCGGGCGGGGTCCTGCATCTCGAACGGGTTGGCGTACACCGACACCGACTCCACCGACACGGCTAGTTCCCGTCCGTCGCGATCGAAGATCGTGCCCCGGTCGGCAGGGAGTGTCCGGTGCTGCAACCTCTGGTCGAGGCCCCTGGCGGCGAACTCCTCGGCGCGGGCGCCCTGGACGACGGTCAGCCGGTAGCCGACCATCGTCCATGCCAGCACCAGCACCACGCCGACCGTGGCTAGACGGGTGCCCGACCCGCGGCGCGGCCGCTCGTCCATAAGATCGCTCCTCCTCGGCGCCGGCCGTTGCCGCCGCCCCGCTCCTCGGTACTCCGCCCGGCGGACCGCCGCCGGGCCCTCCTACGGCTGAGCTCCCAGCAGCGCCTTGAGATCGGCCCAGCGCTCCTCGATGCCCGGCCCGGGGTCGCCCAGGCCGGGCACATCGACGGTGTGCAATTCCGCGGGGTACACCATCCCCATCTGGGCCGCCAGGTCGGCGATCCGATCCGGCGACTGCAGATCCGTCACCTGGAGGCGCAGGTCCCAGTACCGCGCCTCCTGGCTGGCGATGTCCCGTTCCACGTCCTCGAGCACGAAGGCGCTGCGGTCGAGAGCGATCCGGGAGGAGATCAACAGGAGGAACGACGCGGCCACGGTGATCGCCAGAGCGATCCATCCGCCGATCCGCCGCGGGCCGGCCCTGGGCCCGATGAGGACGTGGAACTCCCGCCGACGCGGGAGCGGCAGGACCAGCGGCTGGGTCCGGGCGACCATGTCAGACCTTCTCCGCGGCGCGCAGCCGGGCGCTGCGTGCCCGGGGGTTGGCGGTCACCTCCGCCTCGGAGGGGCGCTCCGGGTGGCGGGTGAGAACGCGCAGTTCGGCGGTCGTGCCGCACACACAGACCGGGAAGTCCGGCGGGCACACGCAGCCGGCCGCCCCTGAGGCGAAGCGCCTCTTGGTGATCCTGTCCTCGAGGGAGTGATACGAGATCACGACGATCCGGCCTCCGGGTCGCAGCATCCGCACGGCGACGTCGAGCGCGTCACCGAGTGCCGCGAGCTCATCGTTGACGGCGATGCGAATGCCCTGGAATGTCCGTCGAGCCCGATGTCCGCGGTACCCGGCCCGAGCCGGCACGGCCCCGGCGACGACGTCGGCCAGCTGCGTCGTGTCCGCGATCGGACGAGCACGGACGATGGCTGCGGCGATGCGGGCGGCGTGCTGCTCTTCGCCGAAGCGGCGGAGGACGCCGGCGAGCTCCCGCTCCGGCCAGTGGTTGACGATCTCATCCGCCGTGAGCCCGCTGTCCGGCCCCATGCGCATGTCGAGAGGTCCGCGCCGTCGATAGGAGAACCCTCGCTCCCCCACGTCGAGCTGATGCGAGGAGACGCCGAGGTCGAATAGGGCTCCATCGAGATCATCGATTCCCTCCTCGTCGAGCACGGTTGCGAGTTCCCTGAAGTCCGACCGATGGAACGAGAGCCTGGGGCCGAGAGCCGGTGCGACGGTCGCCGCGTCGGGATCCCGGTCGATCGCCACCACCCGGGCGCTGGGCAGGGCGTCGAGGATTGCCGCGCTGTGGCCCCCTCCCCCGAAGGTCGCATCGACGATCGTGGAGCCGTCGAGCGGGCGTAGCCACTCGACGACCCGATCCACCATCACCGGCACGTGATACGAGGGAAGGGCTCGGCCCACGGTCAGCTCCCCGGAGCGCTGGCGCCATGATGGAAGCGGGCGGAGTAAGGGGCTTTCCACTTGGCATCCGGGGAGCTGACACTGGGTCGAGCGCCTGCATCGTTCAGATTCCTTCCTCGCTGAGGGCCTCCTGGATGTCGGCGTAGAACTCGTCCGCCGTCTCCGAGAGGGCCGCCCAATCCGCCGCGTTCCAGATCTCCACCCGGTCCGCGACCCCCACCACGACCACGTCCTTGTCCAGGCCGCCGTAGGTCCGGAGCGCCTGCGGAATCTGCACGCGCCCCTGTTTGTCCATCTGTTGATCGGCGGCCGATCCGAAGAACGTCCGCGCGTAGTTGCGATTCGGCGTCTTGGTCCGGGGCAACCGGTTGACCCTGGCCACCTCCTCCTCCCAGCGGTCGAGCGGGAAGACGTACACGCAGCGTTCCTGGCCCTTGGTCACGACCAGCCCGTGTTCCAGCCCCTCGCGGAACTTGGCGGGCATGACGACACGCCCCTTGTCGTCCACGTTGTGCTGGTACTGACCCAAGAACACCCGGTCGCTCCATCCTCTGCACCGATCGCCTCCGCTGAAGGCGTTGGTCGGGGGAAGGCGGTGGCCTTCCCTGGTTCTCCACTTCGCGCCACTTTGGTCCACTTTTCGCCACTTGTCAACCCCCAAGTGACACGGCGCCCCCTTTTTGGGGACGCCAGACGGCAGCGGGCAGATCGCAGATCGGAGCAGCACTCGCCTGTCGAAGCGCCTCTTGCTGGAGACTGGCAACTGGAGACTGGCGACCGGGGACTGGGGACTGGCGGCTGCCTCGCGTACCCTCTCGCCCATGCTCACCGATCGCCGGATCCTCGTGACCGGCGGCTCCAGCGGCATCGGGAGGGGGTTGTCCATCGCTTACGCCGTCGCGGGAGCGAGGGTGTGGGCGGTTGCCCGACGAGCGTCCGCCCTCGGTGAGACCGTCGCCGCCGCCCCGCCGGGCCGGGTCGTCCCGGTGGTCGCGGACCTCCTCACCGAGGCCGGTCGAAACGCCGTGGCCACTGCCGTGGATCGATCCGGCGGCGTGCTCAACGTGACGGTCCACGCCGCGGCATTGCTCGGCCCGGTCGGCGTCGCCCTCGTCGACTACCCCGAGGCCGACTGGCACGAGGTGTTCGCCACCAACGTCACGGCGGTGCACCTGCTCCACCGGCGGCTTGCCGGGTTCCTCGACGCCGGCTCGGCACCGGCCGTGATCGGGCTGGCGAGCACCATGGGCCGGGCGGCACGCCCCGGATGGGGCATGTACGCGATCTCCAAGACGGCGCTCGAGGGATGGCTGGCGGTGCTCGCCCGGGAATGGTCCGGCCGGGTCTACTCCGTGAATCCCGGCGGGACCCGCAGCCCGATGCGCGCCGCTGCCCGCCCCGAGGAGGACCCGCTGACCGTCCCCTCACCGGCGGACATCGCCCCCTTGTTCCTCAGGCTTGCCCATCCCGATGCCCCCGAGCCGTCGGGCTCCGTCCTGGAGGCTCGCGACTGGATCGGCCGCGACCCGTGGCAGGGAATCGGGGCGCCCGGCGCCGGACCGGCCGCCTAGGCTGGCGGTATGACCGACACTTCTTCTGCATCCCGGGTCGAGCGGCCGAATAGGTGGCTTGCCCCGGTGATCCTGCTGGCGATCGTGACGGTAGTGATCGTCGTGTTCATCACCTCCAACACCGCCAAGACCACGCTTGCCTTCGCCGGGCTGGAGTGGTCCAACGTCCCGCTCTGGCTCGTGATCGTCGTCGCCCTCGTCGCCGGCGCCCTCGGCAGCCGCCTCCTCGGATGGGCGTGGCGCGCCTGGCGGAGGCGTCGCCGCCGACTCGCCGACGAGCTCGACGCCCTGCGCAGGCACGCCGCCGACCCCAACGGCTGACACCGCCCCAACCGGCGCCCGAGGCGCGGCGACTCGCTGGTATCGTCCCTCGCGCACATGGCTCAAGCGCTCGTGTTGAACGCGACATACGAGCCACTCTCGGTGGTGTCGACGCGACGCGCCGTCGTCCTCCTGGTGCGTGAGAAGGCCGACCTCGTCCATGCTCGCGATCAGGTGTGGTCCTCCGAGCGGATGACGATCGAGGTGCCGACGGTCATCCGCCTTCGCCGGTACGTCCGGGTCCCCTATCGCCGCCGGATCCCACTCAATCGCCGCGCCGTGTTCGCCAGGGACCTGCACACCTGCCAGTACTGCGGCAGGACGGCGGAGAACCTCGACCACGTCACCCCCCGCTCCCGCGGCGGAAGCCACACGTGGGAGAACGTCGTCGCCGCCTGCCGCGCCTGCAACACCCGCAAGGGCGATCGCACCCCCGACGAGGCCGACATGCGGCTGACCGCCCGTCCGGGTGCACCCCGCGAGCATGGGTGGCTGCTCATCGGACTCGGCTCCCCACCGCACCCGTCCTGGCACGAGTACCTCGGCGTAGCGGTGTAGGAGATCAGTCTTCAGTCTGTCTGACCACCTAACGCAGCCTGACCGCGCACTCTCCGTGCTGATACAATCGGCGGCCGAGGAGGTCACCGTGCGTGTCGCCGGCTACGTGCGGGAGTCCGCCGACCCCGGATCGGGCAAGTCGGCGTACGCCCAGCAGGAGGAGATTCGTCGGCATGCCACCGAGCACGGTGATCACCTGGTCGCGGTGTGCCAGGACGTGCGCGTCGTCGGCGAGCCGGGCGCCCGGGACGGTTACCTCGGCCTTCTCGGCGTCATCGCCTCCCAGGCGGTCGATGCCGTGGTCGTCCCCGGGGTGGGAACGCTTTCGTCGGACCAGATCGTCCAGGAGATCATGTTGTGGGACCTGCGGGCCCGCGGCGTCCGCGTCATCTCGACGGATGCCGCCGACCTCCCCCTCCTCGACACCGAGGCCGAGCCCGGCCCCGCCCGCATGCTGATCCGCGACGTGCTCGCCCGAGTCGGTGAGCACGCCCGCGGCATCGGGTCGCACCGGATCGAGCCACCCGGAATCCTCGCAGACGGCGACGTGCTGGTGCACATCATCCACGCCGACCGCGCCGAGGAGCGCAGGGCGGACGCTTCGTCGCGTTGAGCGGGGGGACTCACCCGTGCAGGGCGGCCCAGGTGGCGCGGGCCACCGCGTAGGCCTTGGCCGCCCGGACCACCGCGGCGCCGGCGAGCCGGGTGCCGTCCGTCCTTTCCACGAGCACGGTGACGACCTGCGTCCCGTCGATGGTCTCCGCCGACACCCAGAGGAGACGCTGCGGCTTGCCTTCGGAAAGCGCACCCACCGCGGCCACCACGGCCTCGGACACGGCCTGGTCGGTGACGGCGCCGGCGCGCCTGCTGAACCTACGGCCATCGGCAGCCACCGCCGTGACGGTCACGCCGTCGGCCGACTCCTCGAACGCCAACGAAGCGAGCACCGGACGATCCCCCGGCTCTTGCGGCGGAGCGAACGGCGACCTGGTCCCCGCCTCGGCCGGCGGGGGCTCCACCACGACGGCGGGCTCGGGCAGCGGAGGGGGAACGACCGGTCGCGGCGGCACGACATCGGGTGGCGCCAGGTCCACCACCGGCGCGGCGACGGATTCGTCGGAGGCGACGCGCGACCTCATGCCGTGAGACGCCAGCACCCGCTGCACCTCGAGTCCGACCCGGTTCGCATCCGCGTCGGGGAGCAGTCGCACCCTCACCCCCGACGGGGTGTCGTCGTCGGCATCGACCTCAGCGGAGGCCACCCCGACGACGGACAGCAATTCGTCTCGCAGGCTCTCGACGATCACGCCCGCAGCTCCCTTCCTCCGCCGGCGTCTGGTCACGCCCGGCCCCCGACCCTCTCTCGACCCTTGGCGACGGAGAGTAGTCATATCTGCTACCGCTTGCATCTCGATTTACGCCCTGGACCACCCGATTACCGGCATAGTTGGCCCCCGGGCACGCACTTTCCGTGCACTGATAGGCTCGCGTCCCGGGCAAACGACCGAGGAGGGCCACGTGACGTCTCGACCGGTGGGCCAGGACGAGCTGGCCTGGTTTGCCGACCAGTTTCATGCCATCGCCGGCAACATGGAACGGGTCATCCAGGGCAAGCGAGAGGTGATCGACCTCGTCGTGATGAGCCTGCTCTCCGAAGGCCACCTCCTCATCGAAGACGTTCCCGGCGTCGGCAAGACCCTGCTCGCCAAGTCCCTCGCCCGCAGCATCGCCTGCGGCTTCCAGCGTGTGCAGTTCACCCCCGACCTCCTTCCCTCCGACATCACCGGGGTATCGGTATGGGATCGCGAGCGGGGGGCATTCGTCTTCCGGGCCGGACCGGTCTTCACCAACATCGTGCTCGGCGACGAGATCAACCGGGCGAGCCCCAAGACCCAGGCGGCCCTGCTCGAGGCCATGGAGGAGCGCCAGGTGACCGTCGACGGGACGACCCGCGAGTTGGCTCCCCCATTCATGGTCATCGCCACGCAGAACCCGATCGAGCACGAGGGCACCTATCCGCTCCCCGAGGCGCAGCTGGACCGGTTCATGATGCGGTTGGTGATGGGATATCCCTCGCGCTCCAAGGAACTCGAGATCCTCGAGACCCACGGCCAGCACTCCTCCTACGCCGATCTCGGTCCGGTGGTGAGCGCCGAAGACGTGCAGCGCATGGTGATGGTGGCCCGGCGCGTCTACGTCTCCGATGCTGTCAAGGAGTACCTGGTCGACACCGTCGAGGCCACCCGGCACGATCCCGACCTGCTTCTGGGCGCCTCGCCGCGCGCCACCCTGTTCCTGCAGCGGGCGGCGCGGACCCGCGCCGCGGTCGAGGGCCGCCATTACGTGACCCCAGACGACGTCAAGGCGACGCTGCGCCCGGTGCTCATCCACCGCATGATCCTCCGTCCCGAGGCCCAGATGCGCGGGGCGGTGCTCGCCGACATCGTCGACGGGATCGCCGCTGGCGTCCCCGTACCCGGGAGCGGGGTCAGGGCCTGATGCCCACCGGGCGCGGATGGGCCGCCGTGGGTGTCTCGGCGGCACTCTTCGCGTTGTGGGCGGGATTCGGCGAGCTCGAATTGATGGCCACCGCCGTGTTCCTGGTCGCCGCGGTCGTCGTCGGCATGGTGTTCGTCCGCCTCGCCTCCCCGGCTGTCGGGGTGACCCGCCGCATCTATCCGCCCCAGGTCCATGAGGGCGATGAGGTCGTGGTGGAGGTCGACGTCGTCACCGGTCGCCCGCTGCGCAACGTCTTCGTCGAGGACACGGTGCACGGACTCGGTACGGCCCGATTCGCCGCGGCCCGCACCGCCCCCGGTCAGCGGCTGATCGCCAGGTACGAGGTGATGTGCCGATCGCGCGGCGTGTTCCAGGTGGGGCCGGCCGAGGTGGCGGTCACCGACCCGTTCGCCCTCACCGAGCGCCGCAGCCCTACCGGAGAGGTCGACCGACTGACCGTGTACCCCCGCGTGGAACGCCTGGCCGGGTTCCCGGCGGTTCGCGGCATCGACCCGGCCGTGCAGTCGACCCGGCCCACTTTCGCCCCCTATGGAGGCGAGGACTTCTTCACGCTGCGCGAGTACCAGGTCGGCGACGACCTGAGGAGGGTCCACTGGCCGTCGTCTGCCAAGCGCGACGCTCTGATGATCAAGCAGCTGGAGGTTCCGTGGCAGGCCAGGGCTCTCGTCCTGCTCGACACCCGGGCGGATCGCTACCCGATCGTCGAGGCTTTCGAGCACGCCGTGCGCGGGGCGGCATCGGCCGTGACCCACCTGTACCAGGGTGGGTTCAGCCCGGAGTTGTGGTCTTCCGAGCGCGCCCCCGGGTCCCGATCCGACAATCGCTATCAGCAGGCGATGGAGATGTTGGCCTCGGTGCAGCCCACACCCCACCTCGACCTGCGGCGTACCGTGGCGCGGCTGCGCCGCCAAGGCGTTGGAGGTGGCGCCCTCATCATCGTCACCGGCATCCCCGACGAGGGCGTGCTCGGCGCCTACCGGGTGCTCGCCAAGGACTTCACGCGGACGGTGGTGATGGTCGTGGCCGACCGTCCCGGCGATGCGGCAGGAACCTTCCAGCGCGCCGGCGCCGTCACCGTGTATGCAGGGCCCTCGGGAGCGTGGTCGCCGGCCTGGCGCACCGCGATGGAGCTGTCATGGTCTACCGCGTCAGTTGGCTAGCCGGCATCGCCGGCATCGCGTTTGCCCTCTCCCGGGCCGAGCGCCTGCTGCGTGCATCGGTGGACGGCCTCCCCTGGGAATCGATCCTCGTCGCCGCGGTGATCCTGGGGGGCACCCTGACCTGGGCGGGGCTGGCCTACCGGCTCCGCCCGGGCACGATCGCGGCCATCAACGTCGTCGCCATGGCGCTCACCGTGATCCGGGTGGCGGTGCCGCAGACGACCTGGTTCATCTTCCCGACGTCCGGCTCCTTCCCCGCCCTGTCGGCCGAGATGGCATTCGCCCGGGACGTCATCAGGACCGGCGTCGCGCCCGTGATCCCACTCGCGGGGATCGTCGCCATCCTCGCCGCCGTCTTCTGGGGGATGGGTGCCCTCCTCACATGGGGACTGCTCACCGCCCGGCCCTACGTCGCGGTGCTCACCCCGCTCGTGGTCTATCTCGAGTTCGCCGTCATGGACCGCCGGCCGAGCGGGATGTGGAGCACCATGTTCATGGTCGTGCTGGGGTTCGCCCTCCTCTCGGTGGCCTTCGATCGACGCCGTGACGGGACGGGGGTGCTCACGTCGGGAGCCA
>Ga0299915_10001086_pt1 | contig 20003 bp, 23 predicted proteins | sample RVTome_13_FD_200263 | JGI IMG/M metagenome (GOLD analysis project Ga0299915, IMG submission 200263) | Soil microbial communities from uranium-contaminated site in the Upper Colorado River Basin, Wyoming, United States - RVT92D227 (version 2) ... | reverse complement strand
CTCGGGGTCGCCATCCTCGTCGGCGGGCGGACGGGCGGGTCAGAGTCACGCGGGCAGGACTCCGGCGGGGGTTCTTGACGCCCCTTCACTACCGCCCAGGGCTCTCCGATACGTGACTAGATGCTGACATTCCTTGTCATCCTGCTCGTTGTGGTCGCGCTCGTCGCCGGCGCGTACGTCTCCTACAAGCTGAAGCAGAAGCGTCGGCGCGAGCTCGTCATGATGGCGAACCAGCTGGGCCTTGAGTACTCGGAGGCCGACCTGCAGGGATGCCTGGGGCTTCCGTTCGCGCTGCTCTCGAGGGGCGACGGCCGGGGCGCCGAGAACGTGATGTGGGGAACCTGGCAAGGCACCGCGCTACGAGAGTTCGACTACTGGTACTACGAGGAGTCGACGGACTCCGAGGGCCATCGTTCGAAGACCTACTACCGCTTCTCGTGCGCCGTCACGGAGATCGAGGCCTTCTGCCCGCAGCTGATGATCCACCGAGAGAACGTGTTCACGCGCCTGGCCAACCATGTGGGACTGCCCGACATCGAGCTCGAGTCCGAGGAGTTCAACAACGCCTTCAACGTGAAAGCCAAGGACCGCAAGTTCGCGAACGACTTCCTGGACGCCCGCATGATGGAGCACCTGCTGCATGTCGATCGAGTGTTTCAGTTCGAGGTCTCCGGCAAGTGGCTGCTCTGCTTCTCGAAACGGCGGCAGCCGATGGAACTCGTTCCGCTGATCGGCACCCTGAAGCAGTTCCTCGACCAGGTGCCCCGCGTCGTGTATGAGTTGTACGGATTGGGCGGGCAGCAAGTAGGCTGATCGGCGAAGCGCCTCAGAAAGGATCGACCCATGATCGCGCTCTGGATCGTCTTCGGTTTCGTGGTGCTCGTGGCCCTCGGTGCCGTCGTCTCCTACAACCGGTTCGTCTCGCAGCGGCAGCTCATCAACGACTCGTGGGCGAACATCGACACGGAGCTGCGCCGCCGGTACGACCTGATCCCAAACCTCGTCGAGACCGTCAAGGGCTACGCGGCTCACGAGCGCGAGATCTTCGAGGAGGTCGCCCGGACCCGGTCGGCCGCTGCGGCCGCCACCGGAACGCCGGCCCAGCAGGCCGCCGCCGAGGGCCCGTTCGTCGCTGCGCTGCGTCAGCTCTTCGCCGTTGTCGAGAACTACCCCGACCTGAAGGCCAACCAGAACTTCTTGGCGCTGCAGCAGGAGCTGGCGAACACCGAGGATCGGCTCCAGACCGCGCGGCGCTTCTACAACGGGAACGTTCGTGACTTCAACCGGCGGGTGCAGTCGTTCCCATCGAACGCCATCGCCAGCATGTTCCACTTCGCGCCGGCAGAGTTCTTCGAGATCCCCGAGGAGATCCGCGAGGCGGGTCCGCCTCAGGTGAGCTTCGAACCGGGCACGCCCTCCGTGTCGTTCGGAGCCCCGGGCGAGACATCAGGCCCGGCTCCCGCGCCCGGCGCAGGGGACCCGCTGCCGCCCCCGCCGCCCGCCGAGCCTCCTCAGGCGCCGCAGCCTGGCGGCTCGTAGCGCTCGGCGCGGTCAGACGAGTACGAGGAGCGCACGGCGGGCCTGGGTCCGCCGTCGGTAGCCTTGGCTCGAATGCGCACGGATGACGAGTTCGAATCGCTTGTCACCGAGCGGCTTCTGCTTCGCCGCTCGCGGTCCGAGGACGCCGAGACGATCGCGGCCTACCGGAGCGATCCGGAGGTTCACCGCTACCAGGGATGGCACCGGACGGATCCCGCCTCGGTAGGGGCCGAGATAGAGGAGATGGCCTCCAGGGCTCCGGGGGAGCCGGGGGGATGGGTTCAGCTCTCGGTCATCGAACGGGAGTCTGGGCGGCTCGTCGGCGACGTCGGCCTGTGCTTCGCTGACGGCGAGCCGGGCGTGATCAAGGCCGGGTACACGATCGCCCCGGCCTTCCAGGGACGCGGATACGCCACCGAGGCCGTCCGGGCGCTTGTCGCCTACGTATTCGGCACCCTGCGGGCTGACGTGGTTCGTGCCCATGCGAGCGGGGACAACCTCCCATCCATCCGGGTGGCGGAGAAGGTGGGGATGCGCCTCGTCGAGCGGGTCGAGCACCGGGAGGGCGCACACGTCTGGCACGGTGTGCGATACGAGATCGGCCGCCAGCACCACGCCGGCGCCTGAGCGGTGGTGGTCGGCCCGCTAGTCGTTCGAGCGCCCTTTCGCTGGCGATTTGCCAGACTATGAGGGCTCTGTCTTGTGGGGAGGCAGCCGTGCTCGAGAGATTCACGTGGTTCCGGCAGTCTGCGATGCGCTTTCGCGGAGACGGGCTCACGGTCTACATCGACCCGTGGGGAACCTCCGCGTCCGAAGAGCCCGCCGACGTGGTCTTCATCACCCATGCTCACTCCGACCATTTCCAGCCGAGCGAGATCGAGTGGCTGCGGAAGCAGGGGACCAAGCTCGTCGCGCCCCGTGACGTGGCCAAAGCACTATCGGGCGACGTGACGGCCGTCGCGCCCGGCGAGTCGCATGAGGTCGGCGGTGTGAAGTTCTCGACGGTTCCGGCCTACAACATCGTCGAGCACCGCCTCAAAGCTCACCCGAAGGCCAACAAGTGGGTCGGCTACGTCCTGGAGCTCGGCGGCGCCACCTGCTACCACTCGGGCGACACGGACCACGTGCCCGAGCTCGATGCGATCCGAGCCGACGTCGCCATGATGTGCATCGGGGGCGACCCTTTCACGATGGGACCCGAGGAGGCGGGTGAGTTGGCGAGGACGATCGGGCCCAAGCTCGCCGTGCCTATGCACTACGGGTACATTGTGGGCTCCCCCTCGCAAGCTGCCCAGTTCCGGAAGGCTGCGGCGCCCGTGACGGTGGAGGTCCTCACGCCGACCAACCCGTTCGAGCGGCCGTAGGTGGCCACGAGAGGTCCCCTGAAGGAAGGAGCGAGATGGATATTGGCTACGACAGGCCCCTGTACATCTTGGCGTTCGATCATCGCGGATCGTTCCAGAAGAAGTTCTTCGGGGTGACGGGGCAGCCGAATGCCGAGGAGACTGCGCGGATCGCCGACGCCAAGGCGGTGATCTTCGAGGGCCTCCTTCTGGCGCTCGGCGAGGGGGTGCGTCGCGAGGCGGCGGGGGCCCTTGTGGACGAGCAGTTCGGCACCGCCATCGCTCGCAAGGCGAAGGCCGACGGCCTCACGCTGGCCATGCCGGTGGAGAAGAGCGGCCAGGACGAGTTCGACTTCGAATACGGGGGAGACTTCGGAGCGCACGTCGAGGAATTCGACCCGACGTTCACCAAGGTCCTCGTCCGGTACAACCCCGAGGGCGACCCCGACATGAACGCCAGGCAGGCGGTGCGGCTGAAGCGACTGTCCGACTGGCTCCACCAGCGCGACCGCAAGTTCCTGTTCGAGCTGCTGGTCCCTGCCGAACCGCACCAGCTGGAGGAAGTCGGCGGCGACGAGGCGAAGTACGACACGGCCGTGCGACCGGGGCTGATGAGACGGACGATCGACGAACTGCAGCGGGCCGGTGTGAACCCCGACGTCTGGAAGATCGAAGGGATCGACCGCCGCGAGGACTGTGAAGCGATCGCCGAGCAGGCACGCGCCGATGGACGGGACAAGGTGGCCTGCGTCGTGCTCGGCCGTGGCGCGGACGACGATGCGGTCGATCACTGGCTGCGGACGGGCAGCGGGGTCCCCGGCTACATCGGCTTTGCGATCGGCCGATCGATCTGGTGGGACCCGCTGAAGGCGCACGTCGACGGTCTATCGGCGCGCGAAGAGGCATCCAAGCAGATCGCCGCCAACTACCGACGTTTCATCGACGTCTACGAGAAGGGCTGAGTGAGGGGGCGAGATGGCAATCATCAAGACGATCGACGTGGTGGGCGTGTCGGAGGAATCGTGGACTGACGCTGCCCACCAGGCGCTCGACGAAGCGGCCAAGACTATCCGCCACATAGAGGGGATGGATATCCTCGGAACGTCGGCCGTTGTCGAGGAGAACAAGATCAAGGAGTACCACGCGCACGTCCAGATCCGGTTCCGGCTCGAGCGGTAGGCCCGACCTGGCTCTAGCGGTAGCCCCGACCCGGCTGTTCCGGTGCGCCCCCCGGCCCGGATAGACTTGTGGAGTCATGCCTGCCGCGATAGTCATCGGGACCCAGTGGGGAGACGAGGGGAAGGGCAAGGCTGTCGACGAGCTCGCCGCGGGGATGGACTTCGTGGTCCGCTACCAAGGTGGCAACAACGCAGGTCACACCGTCGTCGCCCAGAACCAGGTTCTGAGGCTGCATCTGGTCCCCTCGGGGATCCTGTACTCGCACGTCACCCCCGTCATCACCGACGGAGTCGTTGTGGACCCAGCGGTGCTCCTCGCGGAGATGGACACGCTGACCGGTCTCGGCATCGACGTCTCACGTCTGGTGGTGTCCGGGAACGCCCATCTGATCATGCCTTACCACCTGGAGCTCGAGAGGCTTACCGAGCGATTCCTCGGCAAGAACGCGATCGGCACGACGAAGCGGGGCATCGGCCCGGCCTACGCCGACAAAGCCTCCAGGATCGGGATCCGTGTGCAGGACCTGTTCGACCCGAGGATCTTCCGCCAGAAGCTGGACGGGGTCCTGAAGGAGAAGAACCTGGTCCTCGCCAAGGTCTACAACCGCCTTCCGCTCGAGGCCGACAAGATCGTCGAGGACTACATGGGATACGCGGAGCGCCTGGGTCCATACGTGGCTGACACCTCGAGGCTCCTCTACGACGGTCTTCGGGCGGGGAAGAGGATCCTGCTCGAGGGCGCGCAGGGAACGCTCCTCGACTTGGACCACGGGACGTACCCGTTCGTGACGTCGTCGAACCCGGTGGCCGGATACGCGCTGGCCTCAGCCGGCATCGGCCCGCGGGAGGTCGAACGCGTGATCGGCATCGCGAAGGCGTACGTCACCCGCGTCGGCGCCGGTCCCTTCCCGACGGAAGACACGGGTCCCGACGGTGAGCGGATCGGCGAGGTGGGGCGGGAGGTCGGGACCACGACGGGGCGAAAGCGCCGGTGCGGCTGGTTCGACGCCGTGATCCTGCGCTACTCCGCGCGCCTGAACGGTCTCACCGAGCTCTTCCTCACGAAGCTCGACGTGCTGTCGGGGTTCCCCGTGGTGAAGGTGTGCGTGGCCTACCAGGCGGACGGCGAGCTCTATGAGGACTTCCCGCCACACCAGTCGCTCTTCCACCGCGCCGAGGCCGTCTACGAGGACCTCGAGGGCTGGGAGGAAGACATCGGCGGTACTCAGTCCTTTGGTGACCTGCCAGACGCCGCACGCGCGTACGTCGAGCGCCTGGAGGAGCTCGTCGGAGTGCGCATCGGCGTCGCTTCCGTCGGGCCGGCGCGCGAGCAGAGCCTGCTGGTTCCATGAGGATCCTCGTCGTCGGCGGCGGGGGTCGGGAGCATGCCCTGATCTGGAGGCTCGCCCAGAATCCCACCGTCGACCGGCTGTATGCCACGCCCGGCAACGCCGGGATCGCCCGGGAGGCAACGTGTCTGCCGGTGGCCGTCGACGACATCGAGGGCATCGTCGACGTCGTGGAGCGCGAGAAGATCGACCTCACCGTCGTCGGTCCGGAGGTGCCGCTCGTCGCGGGGCTCGTCGACGAGCTGGAGTCGGCCGGTCGGCGCGTCTTCGGACCGTCGAAGGACGGCGCGCGGATCGAGGGCTCGAAGGCATGGACGAAGGAGCTTTGTGAGCGCTACGGGATCCCGGCGGCCGGGTCGCGGACGTTCTCGGAGGCCGCCCCTGCCGTCGCGTACCTGGACGCGCTCGAGCCGCCGTTCGTGATCAAGGCTGATGGCCTGGCCGCCGGCAAGGGTGTGGTGATCGCCGAGGAGCGGTCGGCCGCCGTCGCCGCGATCGAGGCCTGTCTGGTGGATCGAGCCTTCGGCGAGGCGGGCGCGAAGGTCCTGGTCGAGGAGTACCTGACCGGTCGGGAGGTCTCGGCCTTCGCGCTCACCGACGGACGTGACGTCCTTCCCCTCGTCATGGCCCAGGACTTCAAGCGCGTCGGAGACGGCGACGCGGGGCCGAACACCGGCGGGATGGGTTCGTACTCGCCAGTTCCGTTCGTCGACGACCGGACCGAGACGCGCATCTGGGACGAGATCGTTACGGGCGCGGTTCGCGCCATGGAGTCCGAGGGAGTGCGGTACCGCGGCATGCTGTACGCCGGGGTCATCCTCACCGATCAGGGGCCGAAGCTGCTGGAGTTCAACTGCCGGTTCGGTGACCCAGAGACCCAGGCAATCATTCCCCGCCTTCGGTCGGATCTGGGCGAGCTCCTCCTGGCCTGCGTCGAAGGGAATCTGTCCAACTACCGGGCCGACGTCTCACCCGAGGCGTGCGTGACCGTCGTGATCGCGTCCGGGGGGTACCCGGGTGGGTACCGGACGGGCCTGGAGATCGACGGGCTCGACGACGCGGATGCCGTCGAGGGCGTCGTCGTCTTCCACGCAGGGACGGCCGAGCAGGACGGTCGAGTGGTCACCGCGGGAGGTAGGGTCCTTGGGGTCAGCGCCCTCGGCGAGACTCTGGGCGTGGCCAGGACCCGCGCGTACGAGGCCTGCTCCCGGATCGCCTTCGAAGGCATGCACTACCGAAGGGACATAGCGGAACGCGCGTCCAAGGAGGGCGGATGAGCGGTCAGGCGCCGGTCGTCGGAGTGCTCGTGGCCTCCCCAGCCGAACTGTCCGTGATGCAGCAGGCGACTGCAATCCTGGAGAAGCTCGGCGTCGCCCACGAGATCCGCGTGGTCTCTGCGGCACGCAATCCGGATCTCGTTGACGAGTACGTGCGCACGGCTTTCGAGCGTGGGCTGAAGGTGCTCATCTGTACGACTGGGATCTCCGGTCATCTCGCCTCTGCGGCCGCGTCCAGGACCGTGCTGCCCGTGGTCGGGGTGCCCGTGGCCTCGGAGCAGATGGGCGGCGAGCAGGCTCTCTACGTGACCGCCCAGATGCCGAGCGGCGTGCCTGTCGCTACGGTCGGCGTCGACGCTGCCGTGAACGCTGCCATCCTTGCGGCCGAGATCGTCGGAGTTGGTGACTCCGACGTGCAGGTTCGCCTCTGGAGATTCAAAGACGACCTTGCGGAGGGGCTCAGACTGTGAGCCGTCGCTGCGCGCGGCCCGAACGGGCCCCCGCATGATCCCCCGCTACACACTGCCCGAAATGGCCGCCGTCTGGTCGGACGAGGCCCGGCTCGGTCACTGGCTGGAGATCGAGCTCCTGGCGGTGGAGGCCTGGGCGCGCCTGGGCAAGATCCCGGAGGAGGACGCTCGGCAGGTCCGGGAACGAGCGTCGTTCACCGTCGAGCGGGTCCTCGCGCTCGAACAGGTCACCCGTCACGATGTAGCTGCTTTCGTGCAGTGCGTTGCGGAATCGGTCGGCCCCGCCGGCCGCTGGGTCCACTTCGGGATGACGTCTTCGGACGTCCTCGACACCGGGCTCGCGCTCCAGCTGCGTTCGGCTGCCGAGCTGCTTTTGGGGCGGCTGGAGCGGCTCCTGCGCGTGGTCAAACGGATGGCGCTCGAGCACCGCGATACGCCGATGATCGGGAGGACCCACGGAGTGCACGCCGAGCCGACGAGCTTCGGACACAAGCTCGCCGTCTGGGCGTTCGAGCTCGACCGTGGCCGCGACAGACTCCGGCGGGCGCGCGAGGTCGTCAGCGTCGGGAAGCTCTCGGGTGTGGTCGGTACGTACGCACAGCTCGATCCGCGGATCGAGGAAGAGGTCTGCTCGAATCTCGGGTTGCTGCCGGCAGAGGCCTCGACCCAGATCCTGCAGCGTGACCGCCACGCCGAGTACTTGGCGGCGCTTGCGTTGCTCGCCTCCTCGCTCGACAAGTTCGCCACGGAGATCCGGAACCTTGCACGGACCGAGGTCAGAGAGGTCCAGGAGCCGTTCGCGCCCGGGCAGAAGGGCTCGAGCGCCATGCCCCACAAGCGGAACCCCGTGATGTGCGAGCGTGTCTGCGGGCTGGCGCGCGTGATCCGCGCGAACCTCCAGGCGGCGCTCGAGAACGTCACGCTATGGCACGAGCGCGACATCTCGCACTCCTCGACCGAACGCGTGATCCTGCCCGATTCGACGATGGCGCTGGACTTCATACTGAAGGACTTCACGGACGTGCTGGAAGGGCTCCGGGTCTTCCCCGAGCGGATGCGCGAGAACCTCGATGTCGGCGGCGGGCTCGCCTTCTCCCAGACCGTGCTCCTGGCTCTCGTCGACCGAGGGCTGTCGCGCGACGACGCCTACCGGATCGTGCAATCGGCTGCCGCCGAAGCGTGGGACCGAGGCTCGAGCTTCCGGGAGCGGATTGCCGCCGACCCCGAGGTTGCCGGGCTGGTGCCGCGCGGCGAGCTCGAGGAGCTCTTCGACCCGTCACGGTTCCTGCGCAGGCTCGACGGCGTGTTCGAGCGGCTTGGCAGGCTCCCCGTGAGCGAGATGGCATGAGCGACGCCGCGAAGCTTCACGCCCAGGGCAAGGTCCGAGACGTCTACGGCGCGGGTGAGAATCTGCTGCTGGTCGCCACCGACCGCATCTCGGCGTTCGATGTCGTCCTTCCCAATCCGATCCCCGACAAGGGGCGGGTCTTGACCGGAATGTCGCTGTTCTGGTTCGAGCGAACGAAGGACGTGGTCGGCAACCACGTGATCTCGGCCGACCGCCGGGACTTCCCGGAGCCATTCCGGAGCGAGCCGTCGCTTGCCGGGCGGGCGATGCTCGTGAAGAAGGCCGAGGTGATCCCCGCGGAATGCGTGGCTCGCGGGTACCTGTCCGGCTCTGGCCTCAAGCAGTACCGGACCGAGGGGCATGTGTGCGGCGTTGCACTTCCGCCGGGCCTTGGAGAGTCAGACCGCCTGCCCGAGCCCATCTTCACACCCACGACGAAGGCTGCCGAGGGCCACGACCTGCCTCTTACGTTCGAGCAAACCGCCGCCCTCATAGGCAGGGGCCTCGCGGAGAAGCTGCGGGAGCTCACGATCGCCCTCTACGAGCGCGGGGCCGAGATCGCCCTCGAGCGGGGCATCATAGTCGCGGACACGAAGTTCGAGTTCGGGTTCGCGGAGGGGGAGCTGATCCTGATCGATGAGGTCCTCACACCTGATTCCTCGCGATTCTGGCCGGCTGACGGTTACGTCCCCGGCCGGTCTCAGCCGTCCTTCGACAAGCAGTACGTCCGCGATTGGCTCGACTCGAGCGGCTGGAACCACGAGCCGCCGCCCCCGGAGCTGCCGGCTGAGGTCGTCGACAAGACCGCGCTCAAGTACCGCGAGGCCTACGAGAGGATCACCGGGGAGAGGTTCGACCACTACCGTCACCGGATGGGCATCATGAACGAGCGGGATCGGCAGTCGTGCGCAGTGGACCTCGAGCGCCTGAGAGGGGAGCACGCATGAGGTACCGGTGCCACGTCGAGGTGGATCTGAAGCCCGGCCTACTGGATCCGCAGGGCAAGGCCGTCGAAGGGGCTCTCCCAGCGATGGGTTGGACGAACGTCTCGAACGTGCGGATAGGCAAGTCGATCTCCCTGGACATCGAGGCCTCGGACGAGCAGGAGGCGATCGCCCAGGTACACGAGATGGCCGAGCGGCTCCTTTCCAATCCCGTGATCGAGCTGTTCGTGATCCGCGGCGTGCAGGAGAACCCCGGTCTGGCACTCGAGGATCACCCTTGAGGCGCAGGCCACGGGTAGGTGTGGTGACGTTCCCCGGTTCGCTCGACGACGGGGACGCGCTTCGAGCAGTCACCTCCATGGGGGGCGAGGGGGTGCCCCTGTGGCACGCTCATCGCGACCTGCGAGGCGTCGACGCGGTGATCCTCCCCGGCGGTTTCTCGTACGGCGACTACCTGCGGACGGGCGCGATCGCTCGATTCGCGCCGATCATGGAAGAGGTAAGCACGTTCGCCGAGGCCGGCGGTCCGGTCGTGGGGATCTGCAACGGCTTTCAGATCCTGTGTGAGGCAGGGCTCCTGCCGGGCGCGCTGATCCGCAACCGGCAGCTGAGGTTCGTGTGCCGGTTCGTCGAGGTCCGCGTGGAGACCTCGCTCTCTCCGCTCACGGAGGGGCTGGTGCCAGGGGAGGTGCTCACCGTTCCCGCGAAGCATGGGGAGGGGCAGTTCGTGGCGAGCGCGGAGGATCTGGACCGGATCGAAGGCGAGGGGCTGGTGGTATTCCGGTACTGCGCCCCGGACGGCGCCGTCGACGACGAGCACAACCTGAACGGCAGCCTCCATTCGATCGCCGGCGTCCGAAGCCAAGCGGGCAACGTGGTTGGGCTGATGCCTCATCCAGAACACGCGGTCGACCCCGACGTGGGACCGACTGGGGGCCAGCCGATGCTCGCCTCGCTCCTGTCGTACGCCTTGGCACGGGTCTAGGGCAGCGATGCCGAGCGAGCAGCCACTCCACCGGGCGCTTGGGCTCACCGACGACGAGCTGGATGCTATTCGCACGACGCTCGGACGGGACCCGAACCCGAACGAGCTCGCGATGTACGCCGTCATGTGGTCCGAGCACTGCTCGTACAAGAGCTCCAAGATCTATCTCCGCACGCTGCCGACCGAGGGACGGCACGTTCTCGTCGGACCCGGACAGGACGCGGGTGCGATAGACATCGGCGACGGGCTGGCGGTCGTGTTCAAGATGGAATCGCATTCCCACCCGAGCGCGATCGAGCCCTACCAGGGCGCGGCGACCGGAATCGGGGGCATAGTCCGCGACATCGTCGCGATGGGCGCGCGCCCGATCGCGTCGCTCGACCCGTTGATGTTCGGACCGCTCACCGAGGAGCGGAACCGGTGGCTCTTCGCAGGCGTCGTTGCCGGAATCGGTGGGTACGGGAACTGCATCGGCGTGCCCACCTTGGGTGGCGAGGTGCACTTCGCGGAGCCGCACTCGACGAACCCGGCGATCAACGTGATGTGCGTCGGCATCGCGCCGTCAGACCGCTTGGTGACGGCCGCCCGAGCGGTCCATGAAGGATCTCTCATGGTGCTGATCGGCGCCGCGACCGGTCGCGACGGCATCGGGGGGGTGTCGGTGCTCGCGTCGCACACGATCGAGGAGGATGCGGCCGAGACGCGACCGAGCGTGCAGATCGGCGATCCCTTCGCGGAGAAGCTGCTGATAGAGGCCTGCCTGGAGCTGGTGGAACGCGACCTGCTGGAGGGTCTGCAGGATCTCGGCGGCGCCGGGCTTACTTGCGCTACAAGTGAATCCACTGCTCGTTCCGGAATGGGCTCCGAGATCGAGCTGGACGCTGTCCCTCTGCGCGCACCGGACCTGGAGATCTGGGAGATCCTGACGAGCGAGTCGCAGGAGCGGATGCTCGCGATCGTCCACCCAGACCGTCTCAACGACGTCCTAGAGGTCTGCGACCGCTGGGGACTCGCCTCCTCCGTCATCGGGAAGCTGGTGGCGGGGAGCGGCCTGACGGTCCGAAAGGGCGGGGAGATCGTCGCGCAGGTCCCGGCGCGATCCCTCGCCGACGAGGGCCCGATCTACGAACGCCCGGTGGCGAGGCCCGGAGGACTCGAAGAGGTCGAACGAGACGATCCGACGTTCTCCACGGTGAAGGCGCTGCCTCTGGATTCGTTCCTCGCCGTCCTGGCCTCTCCCAACGTTGCCTCGAAACGGTGGGTGTGGGAGCAGTACGACTCCCTGGTGCAGGGCGGGACGGTGGCCGGTCCCGGCGCAGACGCAGCGATCATCCGGGTCGAGGGCGGGCTGAAGGCCCTTGCGCTCTCGACCGACGGCAAGGGCCGCTTCGGGCACTTGGACCCGTACCTCGGGGCCGCACACGCGGTCGCGGAGGCCGCGAGAAACGTTGCAGTGATGGGCGCGACGCCTCTTGCGATCACCAACTGCATGAACTTCGGCAACCCCGAGCGACCCGAGGTCATGTGGCAGTTCGCCGAGTCGATTCGTGGGATGGCCGATGCCTGTCGTGCGCTGGAGACCCCGGTGACCGGGGGAAACGTGAGCTTCTACAACGAGTCCGGCGGCTCTGGGATATGGCCGACGGCGGTCATAGGGATGCTCGGGCTGATCGAAGACCACCGACTGCTCGTGCGTCCGGGTTTCGCGCGTCCCGGCCTCGTCGTCTACCTGCTCGGCGAGACCTTCCCTGAGCTCGGCGGCTCCGAGTTCGCGGAGGTCGTGCTCGGCAAGGTGGCCGGTCGAGTGCCGGCGCTCGACCTCGAACGGGAGGCGTCGCTCCACAGGGTGCTCATCGAGGGCTCACGGAGGGACCTCTTCGCCTCGGCGCACGACTGTTCGGACGGCGGGCTCGCCGTCGCCCTCGCCGAGTCGGCATTCGCCGGCGACACGGGCTTCGCGGTCTCGCTGCCGGGTGATGTCCCCTGGTATGTGACGCTGTTTGCTGAGTCGGCTTCGCGGGCGGTCGTGTCGACGACTACGGACGCTGCCCCTGCCCTCGAGTCCCTCGCCGAGGAGCATCACGTCCCGCTCTTCCCCCTCGGCGAGACGGGAGGGCCGCGCATGGTCTTCGATGCGCTCTTCGAGGCCACAGTGGAGGAGGCCAGAGCGATCTATGAGGGCGCGATCCCGAAGCTCCTCGCGGGCTAGGGATCGCTCGAGCTGCCACCAATGGGACGCCAACGGGCGGGTGCTACCATCGCGCCCAGCGGTGGGCGGCGAGGGTCCAAGAGAGGAATGCGGCCTCTTCGGGGTGTGGGCACCCGGCGAGGAAGTCGCCCGCCTTGCCTACTTCGGGCTCTTTGCCGAGCAGCACCGCGGCCAGGAATCCGCGGGTATCGCGGTTTCGGACGGGCAGAACCTCCTGGTCTACAAGGAGCTCGGCCTCGTGTCTCAGGTCTTCAACGAGGCGACGCTCGCGACCCTCCAGGGAGACCTGGGGATAGGCCACACGCGTTACTCGACGACCGGTTCCACGACCTGGGAGAACGCGCAGCCCGCTTTCAAGACGGACGGTCACAACTCGATCGCTCTCGGCCACAACGGGAACCTCGTGAACACGGCCGAGCTGGCCGAGCGAGTTGACCGTCCTCCGGGGAGGGCGACGACCGATTCAGACCTGGTTGCCACGCTCTTGTCCCAACGGCTGGAGAGTGGATTGTGGGAAGCCGCGTTCGAGATCCTCCCTACCCTCCGAGGCGCCTTCTGCTTCGTCATGATGGACGAGCGAAGCGTCTACGCCGCACGTGACGGCCACGGCCTGCGACCGCTCTCGCTCGGGCGCCTGCCGAACGGCTTCTGCGTGGCCTCCGAGACGTGCGCGCTCGACATCGTCGGCGCGACGTTCGTCCGCGATGTCGAGCCGGGCGAGCTGATCAGGATCGACGACCGCGGTCTGCGCTCGGAGCCGTTCGTCCGGGCCACCCGCCGGGCGCTCTGCGTGTTCGAGTACGTGTACCTTGCCCGGGCGGATTCGCGGCTCCACGGAAGGACGGTGCACGAGGTCCGTCGCGAGCTGGGGCGCCGCCTGGCCGCGGAGGCGCCGGCGGAGGCCGATCTGGTCATCCCCGTGCCGGACACCGGGCACTCGGCCGCGCAGGGGTATGCGGAAGCCTCACGCATCCCGTACGGGGAGGGGCTCATGAAGAACCGCTACGTGGGTCGGACGTTCATCCAGCCCTCGCAGTCGCTCCGTGAGCGTGGGGTGAAGCTCAAGCTGAATCCGATCCCCGACGCCATCCGGGGCAAGCGCCTCGTCGTGATCGACGATTCGATCGTCCGAGGAACGACGACGCGGCAGATCGTCCAGGCACTGCGGGAGGCCGGCGCGTCCGAGGTGCATGTGCGAATCACCTGTCCGCCGATCAAGTGGCCTTGCTTCTACGGGATCGACATGTCAGCGCGACAGGAGCTGGTGGCCTCCGACCTCGGCGTCGAGGAGATTCGCGAGTTCGTGGGTGCCGACTCGCTCGGATACCTGTCGATGGCGGGGATGGTCGCCGCGACGGGGTCTCCGAAGGAGGATCTATGCCGAGCCTGCTTCGACGGCGAGTATCCGATCCCCATTCCCGAGAACAGCGGCAAGTTCCTCCTGGAGCATCCGGCGAAGTCGTGAGCGAGGCTTACCGGCGGGCTGGAGTCGACCTCGAGGCGGGGTCGAAGGCCGTCGCGCTCATTCGCGACCTGGCGAGGTACGCAACCCGGGCCGAGGTGGTCGAGGGCGTGGGTGGATTCGCCGGACTGTTCCGGATCGGCGAGGGGCGGCTCCTGGCGGCCGCGACCGACGGCGTCGGCACGAAGGTTGAGGTGGCGCGGATGGCCGGCCGCCTGAACACGATCGGGATCGACCTCGTGGCCATGTGCGCCGACGACGTCGTGTGCACCGGTGCGGAGCCTCTCTTCTTCCTCGACTACCTTGCCGTCGGACGCGTTGTTCCAGAAGAGGTCGCGTCGATCGTCGAGGGCGTGGCCGAGGGGTGCCGCCGGGCGCGCTGCGCGCTCCTTGGTGGCGAGACGGCCGAGCACCCGGGGGTGACCTCTCCGGGCCGGTTCGACCTCGCGGGTTTCTGCGTCGGGGTAGTCGAGGAGTCTCAGATGCTCGGGCCGAGCCGGGTCGGGGCGGGGGACGTCCTCGTGGGCCTGAAGTCGAGCGGCCTGCATTCGAACGGTTACTCGCTCGTTCGAAGAGCGCTGATCGAAGAAAGCGCGTACGAGCTCACGGATGTCCTCCCGCGCCTGGGTCGCTCGCTCGCCGACGAGCTTCTCGAGCCCACCGCGATCTACACGCCGCTCGTGCTCGACCTCGCCCGCGAAGGGCTGGTGAACGCGGCCGTGCACATCACGGGCGGGGGATTCGACGAGAACGTCCCGCGCGTGCTGCCGGAGGGGCTTGGCGCCGAGATCGAATGGGGATCGTGGCCGGTGCCGCCGATCTTCGATCTGGTCCAGGAGGCCGCGGGAGCCTCCGAGCTCGACATGCGGGCGACCTTCAACATGGGGATCGGCATGGTGCTCGTCGTCGCCCCCCACCTGGCAGCCGAGGTTGAATCGAGGGCCCGCGCGACCGGCGTCCCTGCTTTCGTGGTCGGCCGCGTCCGGGCGCAGGCGGGGTGACGGCCCGCTAGCGGTTCGGCCTCGGGTCGCGCCGAAGGGCAACGTGAGTGCCGAGGACGGGCTACCCGCAAATGGCCCGTTCGGTCGTCGCCCGTGTAGCGGGGGGTACTCCCTCCGGTACGCAAAACCGGTAGGCGGGCCGATTCCGTCACATGGGCGGCCCCGCGTACCCTCTTGGCTGCCATGGAGATCGGCGCCCAGACCAGCGTGCTCGTTGTCGACGACGAGCCTCAGGTCGTCTGGATGCTTCAGTTCAGCTTGGAGGCGGAGGGCTACCGCACCTTCGCGGCGCGCAACGGGCGAGCCGCGCTCGAAGAGATCCGCGAGCACCGGCCCCAGCTCATGCTCCTCGACATCATGATGCCGGCGATGGACGGTTGGTCAGTCCTGGAGGAGATGCGGGAGCTCCCCGCCGGAGACCGCCCGCGGGTGGTCGTGGTCTCGGCGCGCTCGAGCCTCCGCGATCGAGAGAAGGCAGTCGAGCTCGGCGCCGACGCGTTCGTCCCGAAGCCGTTCGACGTGAACGATCTCCTCGGGGTGGTGCACAGCCTCGCGCAGGCATCGAGCGCGCCCCTCGAGCCGGTCTGAACACGCACCGGCGCCGGATCTGCATGCGTGGCTATACGGGTATGAGCTTGCCGAAACGGACGGTTCGGGTCGGCACACGCGCGAGCCCACCGTCCTTCTTCCGCACGAGGTAGGTCTCGGTCGGGTGATCGTAGGCCTCGAGGGTGCCTAGGACCTCGCTCACGCTGCCGTTCGGCAGCTCGAACTGGAACGAGACACGCCTGCCGACGTCCTGCGGCGTGACGGTGTTTCGACCCCTCATGCGCGGGAGGGTACCTATCGCCTGATCTGCATGATGGCCTCGGCCGGGGGCTCCGGGAAGGCATGAGGGTGGACCGCCCAGGCGAGGATCTCGAGGCCGTCGACGATCCGGGGGCCGGGGCGGGAGAAGTAGGAGCTCGCGTCGACGGCGAACACGCTCCCCTCGCGGGCGGCCGGCGTCTCGGAGAACTCGGCGTTCTCGTACAGCGGGGCCGCCTCTTCCTCGGCCTCCTCGAGGTAGTAGCCGCTGGGCATGAAGACCACGACCTCCGGGATCGCGTCGCGGATCTCCCGCCACGTGACGACTCGAGAGGGCTGCTCCTTCACGCTCAACAGATTGACGCCGCCGACGATCTCGACCATGTCCGGGACCCAGCGCCCAGCCGCGAAGGGCGGGTCCAACCACTCGAGGCAGAAGACACGGATCGAAGGAAGCCGGAGCGCCTTGGCCCGCACTGCCTCCACGCGTGCTCCGAGCGAGGCCACGAGCTCGGCCGCCTTCTGCTCGGCCCCGAGGAGCTCTCCGACCGAACGGATGCTTTCGAGCGCCTGAGCGAGCGAATGTGGGTCGAGTGAGAGCACCTTCGCATCGGGTGCCCCGATCTCCTGAAGCGCACCTTGTATGTCCCCGCTCGGAACACCGCACAAGCGGCAGAGGTCCTGCGCGAGGATCACGTCGGGTTGGATCCTTCGGATCAGGTCCTTGTCCAGCACGAACGGAGGTTCCTTCCTGCCCGTCCGGTCACGCACGGCGTCGTCGATCTCGGGGGACGAGAGCGGACGTCTCTGTGCGAGCGCGCTCCGCGAGATCACGGGGCGTGTGGTCGCCTCGGGGGGAAAGTCACACTCGTCCGTGACCGCGTCGAGGCGGTCTCCGAGACCCAGCGCGAACACGATCTCAGTCGCCGACGGCAGGAGGGAGACGATCTTCATCGAGACAACACCTCACCCTCCCGAAGGCTCTCGCGCATGTTCATCTCACGGGGATCGGGTCTGCGAGAGCATATACACGTGCACCCGTTACCGCGCGACGACCGCGCGCCCGCGACGCTCGAAAAGAGGCCTCGGGGTCGGAAGTGGCCAGGGGCAGAATCGAACTGCCGACACCGCGGTTTTCAGCCGCGTGCTCTGCCAACTGAGCTACCTGGCCGCGGCCGGCCCTCACGGGCCGGGCATCCGCGCGGGTGACGGGCTTCGATCCCGCGATCTCCGCCTTGACAGGGCGGTGAGGACGGCCAGGCTCCTCTACACCCGCGAGTATTCGGTTGTGTGCCCCCAACGGGATTCGAACCCGTGTCGCCGCCTTGAAAGGGCGAAATCCTGGGCCGCTAGACGATGGGGGCCCTGCGTCCCCGGGGACGCCCATCGCGCCCCGACCTAGGGGCGGCCGAGGAAGTATAGCCTGCTGCTGGGTCGCGCCCGAAGCGCCTCAGGTGCTTGATTCGGTATTCGGACGGCCTCGCGAGGGCTCGTCAGGAACGCCTCCGACGCCTTCAGGAGGCGCCGATCGAAGCCGATCAGGAAGCGTGCGGATCCTGCTCGAGTTGCTGGGGATCGTCCAACCCGACGAACCGCGTCGTGAGCCGGTCGCGCTTCCCTCCTGGGCGTATTGGGCGGTTCCGCTCTTCCTCCTACTCGTCCTGGTGGCGCTCTCCGCCCTGACGCTCCTGGTCGTCCGCGCCCTCTTCTGAACCGGCGCCCACCCACTCCGCGACTGGGCTGGTTCAGGCCAAGCGCATCACGTCCCCCAGGGCTAGATCGGCGTCGGTCGGCGCCTCGAGCAGGTGTCGTGCCCGCGGACGCGGGAGCGCCAACCTTCCAGGGGGCATACGCGCGATCTCGAGGACACGAAGGCCGCAGTCGAGGAAGAGCGCGGCGATCTCGAACCGCATGCCGAACGTGTGGACCGACCGGGCCCGCTCGAACAGCATCGCGTGCCACTCGGGCAGCCCGTCGCGACCGAGCAAACCACGCGCGCGCTCGTGACGGGTGGTCGGGACCTCGACGTGCCAGGGACGACCTCTTGGGTCAATCAACCGAACCGTTCGCAGGGGGCCACGCTACCGCACGGGTCCGACACGGCTCTCGTCGGGCGCAGGCCTCTGTGAAGGCCTCTGTGAAGTCTCGGGACCCGTGTCTCGAATTGGCCTCGGCAGCTATGCGACATCCTGAGCGGTCCTCCTGGGTCGGCCACCGGGGTTGGCCAGTGCTCCGAACTCCCTGCTCTTGTCGTGACGGGCGCGGTGCGTGCGAAGCAGCAGGCCATCCTGGGTGATCTGGATCGTGTCGGCGACGAGGCGAACGCCGACGACCTGTGCGGTGAAGCGGTTGCCGACACGGTAGGAAGTGCCGGCGAAGCTGACCGAGCCGGAGGAGTCGACCTTGCGAAGGACCTCATCGCCCGTCGTGGGTCGTTCGGGTCTGGATAGCTTGGCTCGCCGATCCATCCTGTCCTCATCTTCTGCCAGATGCCGGCGGGCGTGCGTGGCGACAAGGACCCCGTCGTGGGTGACCTGCAGCAGCCCGTCGACCGACTCCACGATCACGCGCTGGCCGGCTAGGTGCCGGCCGACGTGGTAGCGGTGCTTGAGGATGCTGATCCGCCCGGCGCGATCACCCTGCGGCCGACCGTCCGGCTGGTATGTCGCGAAGCCTGTTCGCTCCCGGCATCCGGATCGATGAGCTCGGCCTGTTCTCGCTGCACGAGCTCGAAGCGTCTGATCGGAGGCACGTCCCCTATCGCCTGGTGCTCTCGCTCGCCGTTGTAGTGAGCGACCCAGGCATCGAGCTCGAGCTGGGCCTGCTCGATCGTCGTGAAGCGTCGCCCAGCGAACAGCTCCTTGCGCATGGTCTTGTGCAGCCGCTCGATCTTGCCAGTAGTCGTGGGCGAGTCAGGGGCGGTGAGCAGGTGGCGGATCCCGTTGTTAAGGCAGATCCGGTCGAAGGCTACGGTGGCGGGCTTGCGGGCGAGCTTGCCGGTGAAGACCTTGCCGTTGTCCGTCAGGATCTGCTCGGGTGATCCGTGGCGGGACAGAGCCTCAAGGAGCGCCTCGCACACGGGCCTGGCGGTCGCTCGGTGGACCAGCTTGGCGATCACGCAGAAGCGGGAGTGGTCGTCGATCCCGGTGATGGCCGAGAGTTGGGTTCCGTCCGTGAGGCGCACCCCGCCCATGACGTCCATCTGCCAAAGCTCCATCGGCCGCGAGCGCTCCCAGCGCCGGAAGTCCTTCATCCGGCGCCTGCGGGGCTTGGGGGCGATGAGCTGCTGGCGCACCAGGCACCGGTAGATCGAGGAGCGAGACGGGGGTTGCTCGAGCTCCCGGCGCAGCTTGGCAAGGATCGTCCGCGGGCCCCAGCCCGGATGAGCCCGCCGAAGGGCGATGATCCGGGCCTCCACCTCAGGCGGGATCTGGTGGGGGCAGCGATCCGGCTTCGAGCTTCGATCCGCGAGGGCGCCCAGGCCGCCTGCCGCGTAGCGGACGAGCCAGCGGTGCACGGTCCTTCGGTCGACGCCGTAGCGAGTGGCGATGTCGGTGATCGTGGCTCCCGTGTCGAGCGCCTCTCGCACGGCCAGGTAGCGCTGCTCAACCACGGAAAGCTCCAGAAGCATGCCGGGATCCTCCTTGGCTCGGGTGAGCGCAAGTGAAGATCAGCGGCGAGCCGCAGATGCTCGTTTCGGTGAGACATAGGTCTCGAAGCCACCGTCGCCCAGGAGCCGGAGCCGGGGCAAGGAGTGGGACACAGGTGCCGGAGCCGATGTGGGACACAGGTGCCGGACTCTCACACTCTGTGAAGGCCTCTTCTGGTGGGGCGGGCAGGATTCGAACCCGCGACACGAGGGTTAAAAGCCCCCTGCTCTGACCTGGCTGAGCTACCGCCCCGTTTGGAGGAGTCTACGGCGGGAACCCTCGTTCCTCCGCGGGTCGTCCAAGGGGCCTCACGACGAAGGAGGGTTTCGCATGAAGGACCACGCGAAGTGGGGCGCCGCCGGAGTGCTCCTCGGGCTAGTGGCGGCGCTCGCGATCCCGTCGTTCGCACAGACGACGTCACCCACTCCGACTCCCAGTGTC
>Ga0299915_10001084_pt1 | contig 20016 bp, 21 predicted proteins | sample RVTome_13_FD_200263 | JGI IMG/M metagenome (GOLD analysis project Ga0299915, IMG submission 200263) | Soil microbial communities from uranium-contaminated site in the Upper Colorado River Basin, Wyoming, United States - RVT92D227 (version 2) ... | reverse complement strand
GCGGTGATTGCCTCTTGAGCAATATTGGTTGAGTCGGTCCGATGATAGGTAATCAAACCCTCTTCATAAAGTTTCTGGGCAACCTGCATGGTTTTCCGCGATGGCCAGCCCAGCCGGTTGACTGCCGCCTGCTGTAAGGTTGAAGTGGTAAAAGGCGCCGAGGGAGCGCGCCTGGCTTCTTTGAGAACAACATCTTGGACTTCAAAACCGGCTTTCTCCAGCTCGACCACAACTTCGGTCGAGTCAGTTTCGTTATTAAGGTCAATTTTTTCACCATTTTTCTCCGTGAGCTTGGCCCGAAAAACCGCGGCATCCGGCATAGCCCCACCAAGATGTTTCTTAAGGTCAGCAAAAATCTCCCAATACTCAACCGGCACAAATTTCTCAATTTCCCGCTCCCGGTCAACAATTAAACGCACCGCCACCGACTGAACGCGTCCGGCCGATAAACCTTTGCGAATTTTAAACCAAAGAAGCGGCGAAAGTTTGTAGCCAACAAGCCTATCTAAAACACGCCGGGCCTGCTGGGCATTAACCAAATCCATATCAATCTCGCGAGGACTCTCAAGAGCATGGTCAATCGCAGACTTGGTAATCTCGTGGAAGACAATTCTTGAAATGGAAGTGTGATGTGAGATGTGAGAATTCTTTTTCCCACTTCTCATTTCATTGTCTAGTCTCCCACTTCCCACATCTAACTTCAATAGCTGGCTAACATGCCAAGCGATGGCTTCACCTTCCCTGTCTGGATCAGTGGCCAGATAAACTTTTTTAGCGCTTTTGGCCGCCTTTTTCAATTTATCAACCGTCTCTTTTTTGCCGGGAATTAAAACATATTCCGGTTTAAAATCCTCATCCGCCTTAATACCGATTTTCCTTTCCGGCAAATCCCGAATATGCCCCATGGTGGCCTCAATCTGAAAATCAGACCCCAAAAATCGCGACAGGGTTCTTGCCTTAGTTGGAGATTCCACAATTATTAAATTCTTCATAAGTTAACAATCTAACAATATCACAATTAACAATATAGCAATCTAAATAATCACTTTCTCATTATTGTATCGAGCTTGTCAAGCCCGCCTCCGCCAAATGCTACGGTGGGCGTAGACCCCGTTAAAATCGTTCCGTGAGCCGTATACGAATAGTATTGAAAAGGCGAACGGGAAGATTAACGGGGTCAAGGGAAGGCTAAAATTCAACGCGAAGATTTTGAAGGACGACGATAGCCGGAAAGACCAACAATCATCTTTTTTAAAAAATCATAATCTTCTTGATTAAAGTCCCCCTTGACCGGCGTAATCTCATGCAAGTGAGGCTGGGTACCGACATATTTAACACCATAAAACCGCATCGCCTCACTCACCAGGGAAACTTGAACTCCTGCTTGGGGAATAATTTTTGTTCTCCCGGTCTGAGGATCAAGAAAGACCTTTAAGGTGTTAAAAGCGATCAGACTTCTGGCTAACTGTCGATCTCGCGTCTCAATCGTTCTTTGCGGTGACTTTCCTTGAAGAGAAATTGCCTCGGTCGCCTCATCCTCACTCTCAAAAACCAAGCGGTCGCAGGCAAAAAAGTTTATCTGTGTTTGGCTTTTCTCCTCGCCTGCGCCATAGGCAGAATCGGCTCTTCTCTTAAATCTGGCCTTAAAACTGCCATCTTCTTGAGAAACTTGTTGAACCCTGGCCTCAAAATCGGCTGGATTTCTTTGGAAATCAGCCAAGAAAGACAGTAAGGTTTCCAGTTGTTCTAGATGAGGCTTCAGCTCCTCTTCCACTGTTTGGGCCAAATCGGTTCTTTCAAAATGAGCACTGTCTGCCTCTAAAACCTTTTGGTAAGTTCCAATAATCGCCGGAACTTTCTCTATTAAAATTCCTTCTGGTAGATGAAGAGATTCTTTATCGCCAACTTCCATATATCCTTTAGGTAAAATTCCTTCTTTGTCACTTATTATATAAAACCCTCTCTCCCATTGTAAATCCCCAATCTGGATTTACCGTCCTATTTTAGCCTACCCCATCAACAAATTTCTCCAATTCCTTTTATAAAACTCAAATTTTTGATTAAATTCTTCTTTTGGCGTGATTTTAATGCCCAAAGACTCAAGCATCCCCACCAGCTGTTTATGGATTTTTACCTTATTCTTCTGGGACGCCATTTCCTCCAGCTCAATAATCTGTCCGTAGCCGCGGGTATCATCCAAAAAGACCTTGACGCTTCGCCAACGATAAATTCTTCGTCTTCTCTGCCAACGAATTTCGACTTTAAAACTCAAAACCAACAATAATTGCTCCAACCTTCCAAAATCCTCTCTGCCAAAATTTATTTCTATTTCTTCCCGATGGTCATCATGAATTTTACCTTCTTTTAAAATGAGATAAGCATGGCTTTCATCCCGCCGAATTCTTAAATCCTTCGGCCCGGAAAAATAAACTGTTTGGTCGTTTATTTCGCCAGTTAATTTCCCGTTTTTGTCAAAGAAATTTTTTAATCGACGAAATTCACTTTTATCAATAAAGCTCCGTGCCTCAACCTCAATATTATTAATTCTCTTATTCATTTTTAGAGATATAGCACACTTTCTCATTATTCTATGTCGAAGGTACAGACTTGTAAAGTTTATCTTCCCTGTTAAGAATATCTACTCCCCGTCAAAACCCCAAATATCCTCTTGACTTTTCTAAATTAGAAGATTATATTCGCCTTAACTATCCCAAGTTATGGCTTACACCCACGAATCACCCAGGCCAGCATATCGCCGAGGCGGTAAGCCCGAAGAAGGACTGCCCCTACCTCCCCAAGAACGCCAAAACAGAATCCAAGCCCTCAAGAAAGAGATGCGAAAACACGAAGGTGAGTTTGTTTTAATGGTTGTCAGGTATTGGGAGCGTCTCGGACGCGATATGCCGGAGGGACAAACTCCGTATGGTTTAGATGAAGTTTATTGTCTGGGTATTATTGCTCCACCCTACCTTCAAGTTGAAAACCAAGAAATCATCGTCGGGATGAAGGAGCATGTTATGTTCAACCCCCACAGATCATATTCGGGAATTAAAAGAAATGAAGGCCCACCTCGTTTCTTCCTTCTGGGGACAGCATGGGAAACAGACCTTGGCCGGTTCTCACACTTAGAACCTGATGGTCTTACACACAATAAAGAATTGCTGGAAATCATCGTGGGTGATCAAAACGTCGCCACCTGGGTCGAGAAAGAAGCGGCTGAAGGAAGAATCCCATCGCACCTTCTGGAACTCAAAGAAAAATCACCAGAATTTTTTAATAAAGTAAAAGAGCGACAGTTTGATACTAACCTCATAAATATTTTTCAAAGAATGCACATGGCTTTAGGAAAAGAGTTGCTTTTATCCGAGGAGACAACCCAAAAGTTAAATGGGGAGTTGAATAAAATCAAGGTCAACGTTTTGACAGCGATTGATGAGTTGTTGCAACAAGAAGATCAGCTTAAGGGAAGAATAAGAAACATTTTTGATTTTGTTAAAAAAGGCGGTGGCATTCTCCCGGTAGATGGAGGTATAACTGTGGTGGAAGACGAAGATGATGCCAAAGTGGCAACCTGGGACTTACAAGAAAAATCGGCAGAAATTCGCCGGAACATAAAATCAAAATTGGGAAGAGCTCTTGAGCTGGGAATGCATGAGACAGAGAGAACAATCGAGGTTGAAATTAGACCTGGCCACAAAGAAGTTTTAGATGTCCGAAGGTTTATTCGCGGCCTTTGCGAAAATTATGAAATCCCCCTCTCGACAAATTCCTCTCAACGAAACAAGGCATAAACCATTCCTCCTAAATTTTTAATTTTCCCCTTCATCTCCATTAAAGTCAAAAGGCTCGATACTTTTGCACTCTCCATTCCCGTTTCTCTGGCAATTTCATCAATATGTTTAGTTTCATTCTCCAATAAATCCAGAATTAGTTTTTCCTCTTTATTCTCCGGCAAAATCATTTTTGATTTTTGATATTTGATTTTTGATTTGATATCCAGCTCCCCCAAAATATCCCCGACATTATAAACCAGCCCTGCTCCCTTTTTAATCAAATCTGCCGTTCCTTTTGAGAGAATGCTCGTAATCGGACCGGGAACGGCAAAAATCGGCCGGCCCTGCTTTTGGGCAAAGTTTGCCGTAATAATGGAACCGGAGTCCTCAGATGCTTCCGTCACCAAAACGCCAAGCGAAAGCCCGGCAATAATTCTATTTCTTTGGGGAAAGGTAGAACGGTTAGGATGAAAACCTAAAGGAAACTCCGAGATAATCGCCCCCTGGCCTGATTTGATGATTTTTTCCACCAAGTTTCTCCTGAAACCATCCCAAACCGTATCCAAACCGCCGGCCCAAACGCCAATCGTCCGTCCGCCATTCTGCAAAGCAGAACTGTGGGCGACCGAGTCAACACCATAAGCAAGACCGGAGATGATGGTTAAACCAGAAACAGTTAAATCGGTCACTAAATTTTCTGTCACCTGCTTTCCATAGGCAGTTATTTTCCTGGTGCCAACAACACCAAGACTTAAAGAATCCTGCGGTAAAATCTCTCCAATTATGTAAAGCAAAAACGGAGCGTCATCGGTTCTTTTTAAGTTTTCTGGGTATTCTTTATCCTCAGAAATTAAGGTTCTAATCTTTAACCTCCCTAACCGAAGTAAATACGAAGAGAGGTCAAAATCTTGGCGAAACTTAATGAAGTTGTCAACCAGTTTTTCTGAAAAACCAATTTCTAAAAGTTTTTCTTCTTTCGCTTCCCAAGCTTTGCCTGCCGACCCAAAATAATCTTTCAACACCTTAAATCTTTTCGGACCAATCAGTGGAAAAGCCGAAAAGGTAACCCAAGCAAGTCTCTCTCCCTCAGTCATAATTCTATCGTAACACAAAATCTAATTTAGCTCATTCGCTGACGGGGTAGTTTAAATATTTCCTCACTTCTCAAAATGATTCCTCCTCCGGTCTTAACGGCTATTTTATAATACTGGGAGGCTACTTTAACTGTCTCCTCATCAAATTGTCCATACGGATAAACCAAACTGACCACCTCTTTACCCGTTATCTCCTCAAGCCTTTCTTTAGAGCGAACGATATTCGCCTGCCAAGAACCCAAATTTTCTCCCCTTAAAGCCGGCAAACTACGATGATTAAAGGTATGAGAAGCCGCTTCCCAATCCTGAGCAACTTCTCTCATCTGTTCATTAGACATGTACTTATGGGCACCACCGTCTTGGAAATCAGGCAAACACGCAAATGTAGCTCTAATCCTCCATTTTCTAAGGATAGGGACCGCATTTTCATATTGACTTCGGAGTCCATCATCAAAGGTAATGGCGATTGGTTTTTCCCTCTCTCCCCAGACTTTTTCACCTTTGGAAAAATACTGATAAAGATCTCTCAAACTCACCGGATGAAAGTCTAGTTGACGCAGTCCCCAGATGTAGTTTTCAAAGTCTGTCTGATTTCTCACTTCATGCCAATAATGAATGGGGCATTCCAATTCCTGAGGAAGGAGGTCCTCTTTAGACTCTGCATTAGCTAACTTAGGGAAGAAAGAGTACCCTATCACCACCAATCCTGCCTTGCCTAAAATTCTTAAACATTCTCCTCGTGTTATTTCTTTCATAAATTATTCTCTCAACGGAAGTATTCCTCTAAAACCCTCTTGACAATCGGGGCGGCAACGGAGGAACCCTCACCACCAGCTTCAACCAAAGCCGTAACAACGATTTCAGGATTATCCGCGGGCGCAAAAGCGGTTAGCCACGCATGAGTTCGGCCTTTGGGATCATTAAACTCAGCCGTTCCCGTTTTACAGGCAACAGGTGGATTAAAATTGAATAGAACACCGGCCGTCCCGCCAGGCGAGCAAGCACCCTTCATTCCTTCGGTTATTAACTTCAAGGTCTCTGGTTTTAATTTTAAATCCTGGCAATTACTTTGTTGTTTGTTGTCTGCCTGCCTCGCCGACAGGCGGGTTGTTTGTTGTGCCACATGCGGCTGACAAAGTTCTCCTCCACTAGCAATCACACTCGCGACCATATTAAGCTGCAACGGTGTTACGCCAAGAGAGCCTTGACCAATCGACAAATGATAGGTATTCCCCAAAAACCAATCTGTGGTAGTCGGGTCAGGCAAAAAGCCGCTAATTTCTCCGGGTAAATCAATCCCGCTTGGCCTGCCTAAACCAAAAGCCTTCCCCCAAGAAACTAATTTTGTCGCTCCGACGAGCTCCCCTACTTTATAAAAAAAGGTATCCGTTGAGCGGGCAATGGCCCGAACTAAATTAATCGAACCTTCTGTTTTTCCCGAGCTGGTAAAGTACCAATTGGCAAAGCGGTACTGTCCAATGACAATCTGACCCGGGTCCTCTATTTTTGTCTCGGCCGTAATTTTCCCCTCCTCAAGCGCAGCGGCAGAAGTCACAATCTTAAAGGTTGAGCCAGGCGGGTAGCTACCGGAAGTTGCCCGATTGAAAAATGGTTTACCGGGGTCTTGAAAAATCTCTTCAACCTTTCCCGCTTCCTCCGCGTCCGCTCTGGCCATCAAATTAGGTTCGTATGAAGGGCCAGAAACTAGGGCTAAAATTTGTCCAGTTTTCGGGTCTGAAGCCACAACCGCCCCTCGGGCTACGCCCTCAGGGTACCCTTTAGTCATCTTTAGGGCCTCGTATGCTGCCTGTTGAAGACTTGCATCAACTGATAAGAAAATATCCTGACCTGCGACAGGCTCCCGACGGCCAATTTTTCGCAAAGTCAATCCATGAGTATCGACTTCAATAAGCTCGGCTCCGTCCACTCCGCGCAAAAAACATTCATATTGCTCCTCTATTCCTGTACGTCCAACCAAATCACCCAATTGATAAGTTTTTTCCGGACACTTTGGCTTGGCAATTTCATCAGCCGTAACTTCGCCCAAATAACCTAAAAGGTGGGCCATAGCCTCCTTTTGAAGATACTCTCTACCAATTTCAACCAAAAGTTGTGCGTCCTTACCTTGAACTTCAAGTTTTAAAGCCTCCTCACGTGTAATAGTTTTACACTGACTCTTTTCTTGGGTTTCATCCCACCCGGAAGGACATTCTTTAAAAATGGGAATGTTACGGACTAAAGGCTGGCTGTTTTGGTCAAAAATCATCCCCCGCGGAGCGGAAATTTTATGAAGACGCACTCTCTGCTCATCAGCCAACTGACGGTTGTGACTTCCCTCAAGAACAGTCAAATTAAAAAGCCTAAAGGCTAAAATGCCAAAAGTTAGCAGAAGAGCTAAGTAAAGAAAAGGAAATCGCCATTTCATTGTTATCTTACAATTCTTTGTTCTTGAGTTGGCCGAAAAACTGAAGGCCAAATCACTCGAAAAAGAACGACCAAAATAACCAAAACCGTACCTTCAAATAAATTTAAAACCCGATGTGTTAAAAGAGCAAAAGCTAGATAGGCAATCGCGGCGAAAATTCCGACGATAAAATGATTTTGGAAAGAAAATCTCTGGCGATAAAGAAGAAGCAGAAAAATCGGCAAAACAAAACCTAGGGAAGAAAGACCCAAAGTTCCCCCTAAAATAAGGTCAAGTACTACCCCTGAAATAAAAGCAACAGCCAGCGCAATCGCTGGTAAAAGAGCAACGGCGCAAAAAAGAACCAGAATTAAAAGAAAGTTAAAATTAACAACGACTGCCTGAAGAAAGGCCGCCAGAACAATCGTTAGAAAAAGTAAAAAATATTTCATAGTGAGTAAGTCAGAACAAAAACCGTTTCTAAAGTACCGCTCTGGACTGCCGGTTCCACCTCTGCTTTTTGAAAAATGTCGCCTTCTTTCTTATAAACTTTGGCAATTTTGCCAAGAAAAAGATTGGGAGGAAGAAATTCATCGCCGCTGGTGAAGAGAAAATCGCCAGCCTGGAGATTTTCTTTAAGAGTTACCCTCTCAAAATTCATTCTGTCTCCCTGCCCAATAAGAATTCCCTTGGCTTTCGTTTCTTCGGCTGAGTCTGAACTGCCCGAAGAGCGAGTCAGGGCTAAAATACGAGAGGAAGGAGCGCTGGGTAGCAAAATTTCCGAAAAATGCTCACCCACTTTACTTGCCTTGCCCACTAAAGCGTTTTCAAAAACCACCGCCATTCCCTCCCTGACACCATCCCCTTTTCCCTTATCAATCTGAAGAGTCTGAGTATTTGCCTCGCCAATAACTTGGGCGGGTAAAAAGCGCCAGGAAGAAGGCAAGGGTGTTCCCAAAAGCCTTTTCATCGCCGCGTTCTCGGTCTTAAGAGTTGAAACTTGTCCCTCTAAACTAGCAATTTTCCTTTCCTTCTCTTCGATTATTTTCACCATCTGAGAAGGCTCAACTTGAGACTGTTTGAAGCGATAAATCCTCGTTTTAGCCGGAACAATAAGGTTTTCAAAAGCGCCCTTGAGACCCGAGAGCGCTCCACCCTCATCAAGCAAAATCAGAGCAAAGGAAAGAAGAAGAAATAAAAGAAAAGAAGGGATGATTTTTTTGCTCCAATCCGGCTTCATCGCCCTTCATTATACCACCATGACAAAAGATTAGCGTAGGCTTCCGCTAACTTTGACGCGGGCAAGAAGCCCGGGGTCGTCCAGAAGTTTTCCGCACCCTCGCACCACCGCCGTCACTGGATCATCGGCAAGCCAAACCGGCATTTTCGTTTCCTCAGCAATTAACTTGTCAAGCCCGGCCAGCTGTGCTCCCCCGCCGCAAAGAATAATCCCTCGAGAAAGAAGGTCAGAAACTAGCTCCGGCGGCGTTTCCTCTAAAAGATCGCTCACGGAAGAGACAATCTGCCTAACAGTTGGAGCAAGCGCTTCCCGAATTTCACTTGAGGAAATCTTCAGTGACTTTGGTAGTCCCTTTTCCAAATCGCGTCCGCGCACTACCATTTGCTTTTCCTCTTTGGCGGGATAGGCATTTCCTAGGGTAATTTTAATTTCTTCCGCTGTCGGCTGGCCGACTAAAAGCGAATATTTAAGGCGTAAAAAGTTGGCCACGGCCTCATCCATCTCGTCCCCTGCCACCCTAAGCGAACGATTTAGAACAATGCCACCCAAGGAGATAACGGCGATTTCACTTGTGCCGCCGCCGATATTAACAATAAAAATCCCCACTGGTTCGGTCACTGGCAAACCCAAACCGATGGCCGCGGCCATCGGTTCTTCGATTAAGTAAACGGCTCGTGCACCGGCGGAGAAAGCCGCGTCAGCCACCGCCCGACGCTCCACTTCTGTCACCCCCGAGGGGACACCAACAACAACTTTGGGTTTGGCGACCCTGGGCAAAAGACCTCTTGTTTCGTGGATTTTCTTGATGTAATGCTCAAGCATCGCCTCGGTCGCGTCAAAATCGGCAATCACTCCGTGACGAAGGGGACGCAATGCTTCAATCGTTCCCGGAGTTTTACCCAGCATTTTTCTGGCTTCCTCTCCAATGGCTAAAACTTGTTTACTTTTTTTCTGCCTGGCGACAACTGAAGGCTCGCGAATAACAATCCCTTTATCTTTAACTAAAACAAAGGTGTGGGTGGTCCCAAGGTCAATCCCGACATCATGCGAAAGTAGTCCAAAAAGAAAATCTAACATAATAATGAGGCAGAAATTAAAGAAAGTATAACACAGTAGGTATTGAGAATATAGATATAGATATTGGTAATTGGTAAAGATCGCACCAATTCCTAATTTCTAATATCTAATATCCAAATTTCGCACAAAATGCTATACTAAACCAGTATGAACTTTGGGAAAACCGCCGACCGAACCATCGAATACTCTTTTTATCTTCTTTTCGTCCTTATCCCTCTGGTTATGACCCCTTGGAATTTTGAGCTTTTCGAATACAACAAAATGATGCTTGTCTATGCCCTGACCGCCGTTATAGCCGGCGCCTGGACAGTCAAGATGATTTTTGCCAAAAAACTGATTTTTAAGCGTACACCTTTTGACATCCCTCTCGTTATTTTCTTAATTTCTCAATTTCTTAGTTTCTTATTTTCCATTGACCATCATACTTCTTTCTGGGGTTATTATTCTCGTTTCCACGGTGGACTGCTCTCAACTGTCTCCTACCTTCTGCTTTACTGGGCTTTCGTTTCCAATTTCGACAAACAAAAAACCCTGAGCGCTATCCGCTATACGCTCGCCACTGCTGCCCTGGTAGCTTCCTATGGTATTCTTGAGCATTTTGGCATCGATGCCAAGTATTGGGTCCAAGATGTTAAAAACCGCGTTTTTTCCACCCTCGGGCAGCCCAATTGGCTGGCGGCCTACCTCGCCGCGCTTTTACCTCTGCCACTGGCATTCGCCCTAGGAAAAATTCGAAATTGGAAATTGGAAATTGGAAATTTTTTTTCAATTTACTCTTTTACTCTTTTACTCTTCGTTGCCTGTCTTTTCTTTACCAAATCCCGCTCAGGAATTCCTGCGGCTCTGATGGGGCTAGCTTTTTTCTGCCTGCTTTTAGCTTTACCTAAAATTATTTCCCTAAAAAAAGCTCATCTTCTTTTAGTGGCCGCTCTGGCGGTTTTTATCTTCGCCGGCAGTTTTTTGGGCCTTTTAAAGAAATTTCCCACCGCCGCAGGAGATATCCGTTATATCTTTTCTCTCAACCAACAGGCTAACATTACTCCCCAAAAACCGTTTGAGGCCGGTTCAACTTCTGGTGACATCCGCAAAGTTGTTTGGCGGGGAGCGTTTAATATATTTCTGGCCTACCCTCTTTTTGGTTCCGGGGTGGAAACTTTCGCTTACTCTTATTATCAATTTCGGCCGGCCCAGCATAATTTACTCTCAGAATGGGATTTTCTTTACAACAAAGCTCATAATGAATACTTCAACCTTTTGGCCACCACCGGCGCCGTGGGACTAGGAAGCTATCTTTTGCTGATTGGGTGGGTAATTATCTGGAACCTGAAGGCAATAAGCAATAGGCAATATGAGATAAGAAATAAACAAAATACCGCGCCTATCTCTTATCTCCTATCTCTTATCGCTTTATTTTCCGGTTGGGCAAGCATTTTAATTACCAACTTTTTTGGCTTTTCCGTCGTCCCAGTTGCCATTTTCTTTTTCCTCTTTCCAGCTTTTGCCGTTGTACTTTCAAGGGAAGAAGCCAGTCCGCAACCAGTCAGACAACAGAGGGTAGACAACAGAGGGCAGACACAATACCTCGTTCTTGCTCTCGTTCTATTTACTATTTTCTATTTACTATTTACTATTATTCAATACTGGCGAGCCGATGTTGCTTTTGCCCAAGGCAATAAACTGAATAAACAGGGAGAATATCTGGCCGCTTTCAACTCTTTAGAAAAAGCCATTTCTCTTAATAAAGGGGAACCCACTTACCAAGATGAGCTGGCTTGGAGCTCTGCGAATCTTGCTGTTTTAGCCACGATACAAAAAGAACAAAATTTAACGCAGCAATTTTTAAATACGGCAGTTTCTTCCTCTGACCAGGCGCTCTTGGCCTCGCCCTACAATCTTAATTTCCACAAAACCAGGGCTAAAATCTTCTTTAAGCTTTCCCAGATTGATACAAAATACTTAAACGAAGCCCTCGCTATCCTGCAAAAAGCCAAACAAATGGCACCAACTGATGCTAAGATTTTCTATAACCTTGGCCTTGTTCAGGAGGCCCTCGGCCAGCGACAAGAAGCCATCAAAACGCTTGAGGAAACGGTGGAAATAAAAAACAATTATATTGATGCCCGCTACATGCTAGGCCTCCTTTATAAAGAAAACGGGCAAGAGAAAGAAGCCATAAGTGAGCTGGAATATATCATTAAATTCCTCAACGCCGGCTATCCCCTTGCCAATGACAAACTTAAACAGTGGAAAGGACAATAGAGCCAAAAGAAGCCAGTTTGTATGAAAAACTAAAGGGTGGGTCTGTTCGCTGTCGGCTTTGCACCCATCAGTGTTTGATTGTTTCTGGCAAACGAGGTATCTGCTCAGTCCGCGAAAACAGAAACGGCACGCTTTACAGTTTAAATTATGGTTTGGCCATCGCCACTAATGTTGACCCGATTGAGAAAAAACCTCTCTTCCATTTTTTGCCGGGGACCAAAAGCTTCTCCATCGCCACAGCTGGCTGTAATTTTCGCTGTGGATTTTGCCAAAACTGGGATATTTCGCAAATCACTTTACCCCACACCGAGTCGGTACGGGGTAAAGGGCCAGAAGGTCAAATCATCGGAGAAAATTTGCCGCCTGAGAAAGTTATCGAGGAAGCATACAAAACCGGCTGTCAATCCATTGCCTACACCTACACCGAGCCAACCATCTTTTTTGAATACGCCCAAGATACAGCCAAATTAGCCAAGAAGGAAAAGTTGGCCAATGTTTTTGTCACCAATGGTTATCAAACTCCCCAAACAATTAAGGAAATGGCCAAATTTGTTGATGCTGCCAATGTTGATTTAAAAAGTTTTTCGGATGATTTTTATCGAAAAGTATGCGGGGCAAGATTGGCACCAGTCCTTGAGTCTATTAAGCTCATGCACCAGGCTGGTATTCATCTGGAAATTACCACCTTGGTTATTCCCAAACAAAATGATTCCGAAAAAGAACTTATGCAAATTGCCAAATTTATCGCCGGTGTATCAAAAAACATTCCCTGGCATATCTCACGCTTCCACCCAGAATATAAAATGGCCAACGTTAAACCCACTCCTCTTGAAACTCTTGAAAAAGCCTGGAAAACCGGCAAAAAAGCCGGCCTAAAATATGTTTATTTAGGCAATGTCCAAACCGAAAAAGGCGAAAATACTTACTGCCCAAAATGCGGAAAACTCACCATCGAAAGAAGCGGTTATTTAACCAAAGTTGTAGCCGTAAATAACAAGGGAAAATGTAACTTCTGTGGCCAAGACTTAAATATTAAAATATCTCTCTTGAAAAAATAAAAAACTTCTGCTACTCTAGGGCCATCTGCCAAAGCTAAAATGCAAGAAAGAGAATCATCCTCGACAATCCAAACTAGAGCTGAAAAGAAACCCTATCCATTAGGCAAAACCTACTATGCCGTGCTTGGCCTTCTTCGAGAAAAACAGGAAGAAAATCCCAACCAACCAATAACTATAAATAAATCAGAGGTCGGAAGAGAACTTAGTGTTTCACGACAAAGAGTAGACCAAATTGTCGATAAAGTGAACCTAGTCTACCCTGAGATGAATATTATCGCCACCCAAACAGTAAAGCGGGAACTAAAAATTCTCTCCAATGCTCAAAAAGGCCAAAAAAGACAAGAGGAACTCCAACAACGAGAGGAACAGGAGAAACAAATAACGCAGCTAAGGAAAGAAGGAAAAGATAATAAAGAGATTATTGAAAAATTAAAAATCAACAAAAATACCTTTCAACATCTTGTCTCTAAACTGATTAGGAAGGGTAAAATTGAACCTCAGAAAGAAAAACGAAGCCGTGAGGAAATAAAAAACTTTGATAACGAGGTAAGAAGGCGAGACGAAAAAGGATTGACCCAAAAAGAAATTGCGATCCAGTTGAATTTGGACCCAAGCTCGAAAATTTCTTTGGTCACAGAATCTAGGCGCAGACTTATTAAGGCCGGCCTAATCAAACCAAAAACTCAAGTAACACTACCGCCAGAGTTTTATCAACAATTAATAGAACTCTATGACTTGGGGGGATGTGGGCGACCTCTCACCCGAACGCAGCTAGCTGAGAGTATGGAAAAGACCAAATCTCAGATTAATAATGGTCTTCACAGGCTATTTGAAAAAGGTATCATTCTCAGTCGAAGAGAAAAAGCCCGCCGTCAGACAGAAGCTTCATCAACAAGTGGTCAATAAATTAATTCTGAGAAATTAGCGCTTGTCTGGAACACTCAAAAATAACCGCTTTTCCCAGATCAATATTTTTCGACTCGCGCTTACGCGCCTCTCTGGTCAGGAAAAGATAAACTTTATTTTCTTTCGCCGCGGCAGAATAATTTCGGGCGACTTCAGGAGGCAACCCCCAAACCAAACGATGAATATAATCAACCTTATCTAGAATCTGAAGAAGCTCTTCTTCTGTAATTTCTCCATGCTGGGGCGGGACAGGAACAACAATAAAATCTCTTGGTTTTTTTAAATAAACAGCTGACGCCAAGTCTCCAAGTATTTTTGTTCGGTTAAGTCCATCTCTTTCTGTGAAGTTCATTTCTTTCTCCTTTAAAGGGAAATTCTACACTAAATTACGGGAAGAATCAAAAAAATGTTTATTAATATCGCCTAACATTTTCTTAGGCGGAATTCCTTCTTCTTCGATTTTTCCCAGCAAGGATATAATGTACATCTCTTTCAACGATAAGCTACTTTGACACTCTCCTGATATATTCCAAAGAGGGAGACAAGAATAGTACTCAATGGGCCCAAGGCAGAATTTATCAACAACCCATTCTCGTAATTCCCTTCTTTTTTCTTGGGTTTCCCTTGAATTTCCCTCCAACCACTCCTTCAATTCCTGCAATTTTTTCATCTTTTCCTCTTCTTTGACGGAAAAAAAGCTAAGATTGTTAAAATCTAAAGACTTATAATCAAAATCAGTCGGCAGAGCATTTTTTAAAATCATTAAAGGGTTTTTATCTAGCGTGCTTAAATATCCGCAGGCATAATGAGTAACAACGGTCAGAACATAATCAATTTCGATTTTAGTCCAAACCTCTGGCGGAATTAATTCTTTTATCGGTCTAAAAAGTTTGGTGGTCTTTAAAGAGTCTTGGATTTCAGCTTCCGACATCCTCCCAAACCAATACCGGGCAGAATAGCTATTGGGCGAAAGTTTTTTAATCGTCCAGCTTTTCTCCTTCAGTCTAACCCGCATTCTTGAAAGAAGAGTAATTAAACCTTCCCTCGCTGTTTTATGAGAAACAGCCTCTCCATAAAATTTTTTGGCTGCCTCATCTGCGTCGAATTCTCCTGAAGAAGAATGAAAATATTCAATCAGGAAAGGAAATAACTGTCGCTCTTGTCCAACTAAAGTGTTTATTTCTTGCCCATCAGGAAGAAGGAAAGTTTTTTCGGCGTTCTTTTCTTCGTCTTTCTGGCGGCTTACCTGAATCCATCTTGCCAGTTCGTCACGGAGAATAGAAGAAATTGTCTCCCCGTCCTCAGAAGCTAAATAATAGAGACCACCATTTCTAGAAGACAAAAGATTAACGAGCGTTATCTTCCTTGTTTTTAGTTTTTCTCTTAAATTGACTAAATTAGCATTAAAAGCTTTTTTGTTTTTATAGTCCTCTCTCTTAGAGCCCGGGACGCCATATGCCTCTCTTTCCCAATCCGTTTTTCCAAGGGGATTTTCTCTTGAGGAAGGTAAAATGACTGCCAAAAGACAACATTGTTTGGGAGTAAGAAAAGTGGGCGACGGACTTTCCAAAAATTCTTTTAGCTCAGGAGGGGCGGCTAAAACTGATGTTTGTCCAAATTCAGGCGAATTTCTAAACATACCTGTCGAATTTTTATTTCGACTAATTCTACCAAATTCGCTATAATTAAGCTAATGCTTGTTTTTGCCTGCATCTCGCCTCATCCGCCCCTTATCTTGCCCGATGTCGGCTCCCCAGCCGATCGGCAAAAAGTTAACTCGACGATTAAAGCCCTAGAGTCTTTGGCCCCAAAACTTGAAGCGGCAAAGCCTGAACTTATCATTATCTCCTCCCCCCATCCAGACTGGGGAATCAATGTGCCAGCCCACTTCTTGCTGGCAAATTTAAAATTTTCAATTTACAATTTTCAATCAATGTCTAACTTTAAATTTTCAAATTTAAATTTCAATGAAAATTTCAAATTAAAAATTAAAAATTCAACCCCTGTTTTTCCTATTCTAACCGAATTAAGTTCTCCGCAACAACATTTTGAATTTGGCCGACAAATAATTCAACAGGTGCCGACAAAAACAAGGGTTGGTTGGATTGCTTCCGGCGATATGAGTCACCGTTTAACCAAAGATGGCCCTTATGGTCTACATCCCTCGGGCCCAAAGTTTGATAAACTTTTCATTGAACTTTTGAAAAGAAAAGATATTGGTCAAATCATTAATTTACCGGAAAGATTGGTTGAGGAGGCGGGAGAATGTGGACTGCGGAGTTTCTGTTGTCTTTTAGGGGCCTTAGAGGCGCTCCGAGCCTCCTGGAGCCCCGAGATTTTATCTTACGAAGGCCCTTTCGGAGTTGGTTATCTTGTCGCCAGACTTCTTTAAGTGGTAAAATAACTCCATGACCCAGAAACTTCCCATCACTGTTCTTATCGGCCGAGGCACCAGGCTGCCTACTCTTCTTGACCATCTAGCCAAACCAAATACCACTGCCCAAGTAACGATTGTTGTCAGCCATAAAAAATTAGACGAAGGAGACGAGGATGTCCCCGGTATAAAAGCGGCTAAAGAGCACGGTATACCATCCTTCTATTGGAATTTGGTCCAATGGCGTGACAAAACCGGAAGAGGCCGCGAAGATTTTGATGAGGCTCTGGGTTTTTTTGTTTCCCAAACTTATTATGGTCCGCCGCAGGCAGTTTTTATGCTCGGTTGGGATTTAATACTTTCAGAAAAGTTCCTGAAATTTTTCTCACGTTCCGACGGCCTTTATAATATTATTAATCTGCACCCTGCGCTTCTGCCCGACAATCCTCACGAGACAGAAATAAAACTCTCAACCGGCCAGAAAATTCCGGTCATCAAAGGCGAACATGATGAAGTTATTCAAAAAGCCATTGACCTAAAACTTCCCGCTCTGGGCGCCACCATGCATTTTGCCGCCACTGACCCAGATAGCGGACTGGTGATTAAAAGAGTCGAAGTGCCCCTGATGCCCAACGATACTTTGGATTCATTTGAAAAGCGTCTTCTGCCGGCGGAAAATCAGCTGGTAATTGATGTCGCTAACCTTTTCTCCCAAGGAAAAATAAAAATCGAAAACGGTCGGGTTGAAATCTTGTCCTAAAATGGACTCTTACCTCAAATTGGCCAAAACCGCTGTTGCGAAATACATCAAAGAGGGCGTTGTCATTTCACCCCCCAAAAAACTTTCCAGAGGAATGCAGAAAAAAGCAGGAGTTTTTGTCTCTATCTACAAAAACGCGAGGGGTTTACCCCTGCGGGGGTGTATTGGCACCTTTCTCCCCACCCAAGAAAATATTGCTTGCGAAATTATCAGAAACGCCATCGCTTCAGCCTGCAACGACCCACGTTTCGAACCCATAAAAAAAGATGAGTTAAAAAATCTCATCTACTCCGTTGATATACTTTCCGCCCAAAAAAATGTAATAAAGTTTAATGATTTAGATGCTAAAAGATATGGTTTGATAGTTTCGACTTCTGACGGAAGACGCGGTCTTCTTCTTCCTGATATTGCAGGAGTAAGAACCACTGAAGAGCAAATCGCCATTTGCCGTCTTAAAGCGGGTATTTCTCCTTCCGAGAAAATTAAGCTTCAAACCTTCACCGTTGAGCGCCACGAAGAAAAATAGGTTCAAGTCTGGCATAGCCGCGTTTGACGCGGTATAATTATCCCATGGCAATTCAAAAAATAATCACTGTCCCCAACCCAACCTTAAGACAAAAAGCCAAATCCGTGGCCCTGCCTGCCGGCAGGCTAGGCAAAATAGACAAAAAAACCCTCAAAATTATCAAGGATTTAAAAGATACCCTCCAAGCTCAAAAAGAGCCAAAGGGAGTTGGTCTTTCCGCCCCTCAAATCGGCCAACCGTGGCAAATTTGTTTGGTGGCTCCGCCAAAGGCTAAGGGAACCTTAGCTTTAATTAACCCCCAAATTACCTGGCGAGCAAAGGAAGTTTCTCCTACAACTGCTGAAGATAAAAATCCTTTTGAAGGCTGCCTCTCCGTACCGGGTATTTGGGGAGTGGTCAAAAGACCAAAAAGAGTTAAAGTTAGGTATTTAAGTCTTCAAGGTAAAAGCCAAACCAAAAGTTTCGTCGGCCTTGGGGCAGTGGCTGTTCAGCACGAGATTGACCACTTAAATGGAATCCTGTTCATCGACAGGATTTTAAAACAGAAAGACAAGCTCTATAGAATAGAGAAGAATAACGAAGGAAAAGAAGAACTAGTTGAAGTAAAATTAGATTAATTGCTATCTTGCTAGATTGCTACATTGTTAGATTGTTTTTCTAGGCAATTTGGCGAACCAATATAGCAATATAACAACTTAACAATATAACAATGAAAGTTGTTTTTTTCGGCACACCAGATTTTGTTTTACCCATACCCCAGGCTCTTCTTGAGGCAGGTTTCAGTGTGGTGGCGGTTGTCACCAATCCCGACCGCCCGGTTGGCAGAAAGCAGATTTTGACACCCTCGCCAGTTAAAAAGTGGGCCTTTAAGCACCAAATCCCCACCCTCACCCCTGAAAAACTTGACACCAATTCCCAATTATCTGGCGAAGCCAGATCCTGCTTTGCAGGACTAATTACTAATTACCACCCCGACCTTGGCGTCTTAGCCGCTTACGGAAAAATTCTTCCCCAAGAAGTGATTGATTTGTTTCCTCAAGGCATTCTGGTTGTTCACCCTTCCCTTTTACCCGCCTATCGAGGCGCCTCTCCTGTCCAGGCGGCTATCTTAAATGGAGACAAGGTAACTGGAGTCTCGATTATCAAAATGGATGAAAAAATGGACCATGGCCCGATTGTCTCCCAATTTAAAGAAGAAATAAAACTCGACGATACGGCGGAAACACTCTACCAGCGATTATTTCAGAAAACCGCCGAAGTGCTCGTCACCATTCTCCCCGCCTATATCGAAGGGTGCCTGAACCCCCGCGAACAAGACCACAAAAAAGCCACTTTTTGTAAACTTCTGAAAAAAGAAGACGGTTTCATTCCGTATGGAATTATCGCCCCAAAACCAGGTGCAACCTCGAAATGCAAGCTGGGACCATACGAAATTGAACCTACGCCCGAAAATCTGGAAAGATTTATCCGCGCCATGTCCCCCTGGCCAGGAGCATGGACCGAGATTGAGACATGCGACACGCAAAACGCAACACGAAACATACCATCTTCTCAAACCTGTCACATATCACCTGTCACGTGTTGCAGGAGGAGACTAAAGATTCTTAAGGCTCATCTTGAAGAAGGGAAACTAGTTCTTGATGAGGTCCAACTCGAAGGCAAAAAGACGGTTCCCTGGAAACAATTTAAAGAAACTCATCCAGAGATAAAATTAATGTAATTTAGGCAGATTTGGGAGCAGGAGCTTCCTTGGAGACAGGTTTTTCTTGTGTTTTTTTATACTTTCTCAAGCACTTGGTACAAAAAACCCTTCCTTGATACTTATGAAGGTTTGCCTTAAAAAGTCGGCTGGTTCTAATGCCTGAATGAGAAACTAATCGGCCCACCCGAGTGTGTTTGCCGCAAATTGTACATCTAGCCATAAAACTTTCTCCTTTGTTAAACTTATTAAACTTGGTATACTATATCATAGACTAGATGATACCTCAAGATTAAATTGACCTAATTTCTAATTAATCTAATTGATCTAAAAAATGACCAATGAGATAATTAATAAAAAGTACGATTTAGAAGAAAGGACAGCAAAGTTTGGAGAAGAAATTATTAAGTTCTGTAAGAAAGTTCCCAGAGGACCAATAACCGATCCATTAATAACGCAATTGGTCAAGGCGGCCACCAGCGTTGGGGCCAACTATTGTGAGGCTGATGACGCGGAAAGTAAAGAAGATTTTAGGCATAAAATTGGTATTTGTAAAAAGGAGTCACGCGAAGCAAAACATTTTATTAGGATGATTGTTATCGCTTGTTATGAATTAAAGGAAGAAGCCCGACCACTCTGGCAAGAAGCAAAAGAACTAAACTTAATTTTTAATTCTATTTATAAGAAGGTTAAATAATTGAGAATTTAAAAATTGTTTAGAACTTAGGTTAATTAGAGCAATTAGAAATTTGTTATATGTTGGCTTTTTTAATCGGCTTTGCCATTCTTATTTACTCGGTCATCCTGCATGAAATTGCCCATGGATGGGTGGCTGACCGCTTAGGT
>Ga0299915_10001080_pt1 | contig 20046 bp, 18 predicted proteins | sample RVTome_13_FD_200263 | JGI IMG/M metagenome (GOLD analysis project Ga0299915, IMG submission 200263) | Soil microbial communities from uranium-contaminated site in the Upper Colorado River Basin, Wyoming, United States - RVT92D227 (version 2) ... | reverse complement strand
CTACGGTTGGGATGAGCCACACGACGACTATCGCGACGATCGTGATCCGGACGACCCAGCCGCCCTTGCGGACCTCCCCGGGCGCCGGCTCGGAGATCTTGCGCACCGCGATGGTCGGAGCGCTCACCGGATCGCCTCCTGCTCTCGGAACCGGCGCACGTTCCAGACCATTACGGGGATGACGGCCAGGAACAGGACGACCGCGATAGCGGCTCCCCTTCCGTTGTTCTGGAGCAGGAAGGACCAGCGGATCATGCGTTCGGCGACGACCACCGTGCCGTTGTTCTCGGCGCTCGCCTGCTGGACGAAGACGATGTCGAACACCTTCATGGCGTTGATCACCATGTAGGTGGTCACGACGACGATCGTCGGCATGATGCTCGGCACGATGATCCTGCGGAACACCTGCGTCTCGGACGCGCCGTCGATCCGCGCGGCCTCGATGATCTCGTCCGGGATCGCCTTGATGGCCGCCGACAGGACCACCATGGCGAAGCCGGTCTGCATCCAGACCATGATCACCATGAGGAACAGGTTGTTCCAGGGCTTGATCTCGAGCCACTTCACGGGGTCCTGTCCGAGCCCGAGCATGATGCCGTTCAAGAGGCCGATGTTGCTGCCGTAGCCCTGCGGGCGATAGCTGAAGATCAGCTGAAACGTGATCGATGCTCCGGCGAGCGAGATCGCCATCGGCAGGAAGATCAACGACTTCGCCACCGCCTCGCCCCGGCGGAGCCGGTCGGCGAGCGTGGCGAACGCCAGGCCGATGCTCACGGCGACGAGCGGTACGAGAATGAGCCAGCCGGCCGTGTTCCGGAGGGCGCGCAGCATGTGCCTGTCCGTGAAGACGAACTTGTAGTTGTCGAGACCGACGAAGTCCCGCGAGATGTTGTCCTTGAGGCTGAGCAGGATCGTGTTGAAGACGGGGTAGATGAGGAAAACGGACAGGATCACCAGCGCGGGCCCGACGAACACGTAGGGGCGCACGCCCTCACGGAAGCGATCGGGTAGGAGGTCGACGAGGCGGTTCATCGCCCAGTAGAGGAAGAAGATCCCGCCCACGCTCATGACGATCGCCACTCCCACCAGGGTCACCCGGTTCGCTCTCGGGTCGCGCAGGTAGTCGAACCCGAGCAGGAAGGCGATGACGCCCACGACCGTCGCGGCGAGGACCGCGACGATGCGAAGCGGCGACGCGCGTTCGGTCGACATCACCGATCGACATCCTCCCCCGACGCACGTGGCCCCGCAAACCGGAGGGAGCGGCCGCGGCGCGACCGCTCCCTCACGGGGTTCGACGGGGCCCGATCAGGGCCCGCCGATGCTGCCTACCCCTACGCCGGCCAGCTCGCCTCGATGTCGTCGAGGACGGACTTCAGCGAGCCCGGCCCCTCCTGCATGTACCGAACCATCCCGGTCCAGAAGCTCCCAGCGCCGACCTCACCGGGCATCATGTCGGACGCGTCGAAGCGGCCGGTTCCCGTCGTGAGCGCGTTCGTCAGGACCTCCGACGCGGCGGCCAGGATGTCGTTGCCGTAGCACTCGGGTCCGACGTTCACGTTCGGCGAGATCCTCGAGGAGCCGACCACGCCGCCCATCGCGCACTGGATCTGCTCGGCCATGAACTTGTCCAGGAAGTCCTTCACCTCGGGTCGGTTCCCGGCGGTGCCCACGACCGCCAGCTCACCGGCGAACAGCGTTCCCTCCTGATCGATCGGCGGCAGCGGGAACCAGTCGTAATCCACACCGGCCACCGTGCCCTCCGGGAAGAAGGCGTTGATGAAGCTCGCCTGCCGGTGCAGCCAGCACCCGGGCGGGTCCTCGAACATCGGCAGCGGCGCATCGCCGAAGGCGATCGAGGGTGTGTCCGCCGCACTGCCGAGGACGTAGCCCTTGTGGAACATGACGCTGCCGAAGACCTTCGCGGCTTTCACGACCGCGGGGTCGTTGAACGGGATCTCGTGGTTCACCCACTGGTCGTAGACATCGGGCCCCGCGGTGCGGAGCATGATGTCCTCCATCCAGTCGGTCGCCGGCCATCCGGTTGCAGTTCCGGACTCGAAGCCGACGCACCAGGGTGCGCTCCCGTCCGCCACGATCTGGTCGGACAGTGCCATGAGCTCGTCCCAGGTCGTCGGGACCTCGTACCCCGCGGCGTCGAAGGCGGCCTTCGGGTACCAGACCATGCTCTTCAGGTTGATGTTGGTCGGCAGGCCGTAGTGCTCGCCCTCGTACTCCCCGAGCGACACGAAGTACTCACCGAACAGCGCCTCGAGCTCGGCGATGTCGAACCCGAGATCCTCGAGCGAGGTGAGCGTTCCTGCCGCTGCCTGGGCCGCCACGGTCCCCGGCTGCGGCAGCAGCGCAATGTCGAGCGTTCCCCCTTCCGCACGGATCGGGAACTGCTCCTCGAAGTCGGCAGAGCCCTCGATCTCGACCGTGTAGTCCACGTCGCCGAGGTTCTCTTCGATCAGCGCCTGGATCGCCGGGACCTCCGCTACGGGGTCCATGGCGTTCAGGACGTTCACGGTGCCGGTGTTCTCGAGCTGTCCTCCGCCCTCCTCTTCCTCCTGACAGGCGACGGCGCCCAGCATCAGCACCACCAGTGGCAGCACGACTAGCCGTATTCGGCGCATGTGCCCCCCCTTTCGGCTTGTGGCCGTTCCCCATTCTCTAGCATTCGCGCCGACGCTGCGCGACCGGCCCGGGGGCGGGGGAACAGGGCTCGGGCCGGTCAGGCGGGGAGGCTTCCCGTGTGCGCCACCTCCGCGTACCAATGGGCGCTCGCCTTCGGCGTGCGCGCCTGCGTCTGGAAGTCCACGTGGACCAGGCCGAACCGCTGGTGGTACCCGTGGCCCCACTCGAAGTTGTCGAGCAGGGACCAAACGAAGAAGCCGCCGAGGGGTACGTACGCCTCGATCGCCTCGTGCGCCGCCTCGATGTGTCCCCGGAGGAACGAGATGCGCTCGGCGTCATGGATCGTCCCGTCGGGGCCGAGTTCGTCCTCGAAGGCCGCCCCGTTCTCGGTGACCAGGATCTTCGCCGGCGCATAGTCGCGGTGCAGGCCGACCAGCAGGTCGCTCAGGCCGAAGGGCTCGATCGGCCAGTCCATCGACGTGACCGGGACCCCGGGGGGTGCGAACGACCACGCGCCGAGCGCGCCGGGAAGCTCCTCGGCGCGCTGGCCTCGCGCGGGATCGGCGGTGACGGTGTGGATCCGGTAGTAGTTCACGCCGAGGAAATCCAGTGGGCGGGCGATCACCTCGAGGTCGCCCTCGCGCACGAACTCGAAGTCGCTCACGGCTCGGTAGTGCTCGACGAGCTCGAGCGGGTACCCGTGGCCGAAGAGCGGATCGAGGTATAGGACGTTCATGTGCAGGTCCGCCAGTCGGGCGACGCGGACGTCTTCGGGGTCGTCGGTGGCCGGGCGGGCCGGCTGGATGTTGAGCGAGATCCCTACCTCGCCGGGGCCTGCCATCACCTGGCGTGCCCAACCGTCCGCGAGCAGGAGGTGGTGCGTAGCGGCGAGGGCGAGGGCGTCGTCGGTCACCCCCGGCGCGTGGATCCCCGCCCCGTAGCCGAGCCACGCCGAGACCCACGGCTCGTTCAGGGTGATCCAGTACGGGGCCTCCGAGCCGAGCGCCGAGTACACGATCGACGCGTACTCGGCGAAGGCCTCCGCCGTGCTCCGGCTCGGCCAGCCGCCGGCGTCCTCGAGCGCCTGGGGGAGGTCCCAGTGGTACAGGGTCGGCACCGGCACGATCCCGCGCCGGTTGAGCGCGTCCAGCAGCCTGCGGTAGTGGTCGAGCCCGCGCTGGTTCGCCGGGCCCCGGCCGTCAGGCTGGATCCGGGGCCAAGCGACCGAGAACCGGTACGCGCGCACGCCGAGCTCGGCCATCAGGGCCACGTCCTCCTCGAAGCGGTGGTAGTGGTCGCAGGCCACGTCCCCGGTGTGTCCGCCCCTGATCTTGCCCGCGGTCCGGCTGAACGTGTCCCAGATCGACGGGCCTCGGCCGTCCTCGTCGACGGCGCCCTCGACCTGGTAGGCGGAGGTTGCCACCCCCCACACGAACCCTTCGGGGAACGTCGTGGTGGAGCGATCCGGTGCGGTCAGGACGCTTCGCCCCCGTAGACGCCGAACCCGCTCTCCGGGTCGAAGAAGTGCAGCCGGTGCGTGTCGACGACGAGCTCGATCGGCTCACCCTCGCGAGCCCCGGTCCGGGGGTTCAACCGCGCGAGGAAGGTCGACTCGCCCGCCTGAGCTCCCCGCTCGACTGCCTCCAGGGCCTCCTGGCCGACGTCGTGAGCGAGCTCGCGCACGTCCTCGGTCACCACGACCGGCGCTCGGATCTTGAAGTGGGCGAGCACGTCGGCGCCGAGCGCTTCGCGCAGCAACACGTTCGACCGGATCCGTCTATCGGCGGGGGCGTCCGCGACGAGCGCGGCGTCCTCCATGTCCTCCGGGCGGATGCCCACGATGACCTGTCTCCCCTCGAACGCCCTGAGCGCGGACCGCTCCGCCAAGACCTCATCCGGGAGGCCGAGCCGAAAGCCCCCGAACTCGATCGTGGCGGCGCCGTTCGAACGCGACAGCGTGGCCTCGACCATGTTCATCGCTGGCGATCCGATGAAGCCGGCGACGAACAGGTTGTGCGGATGGTCGTAGAGGAACTGCGGCGTGTCGACCTGCTGCAGCATGCCCTTCCTGATCACCGCCACCCTGTCGCCCATGGTCATGGCCTCGACCTGATCGTGCGTGACGTACAGCGTGGTGACCCCCAGCTCGTTCTGGATCCGCGCGATCTCCGAGCGCATCTGGACGCGCAGCTTGGCGTCCAGGTTCGAGAGCGGTTCGTCCATGAGGAAAGCCTTCGGCTCGCGCACGATGGCGCGTCCCATCGCCACGCGCTGGCGCTGTCCGCCGGAAAGGGCTTTCGGCTTGCGCTGCAGCAACTCCTCAAGGCCGAGGAACCCGGCAGCATCTCGGACGCGCCGGTCGATGTCCTCCTTGGGGATCTTGCGGAGCTTGAGCCCGAAGGCCATGTTGTCGTACACGGTCATGTGCGGGTACAGCGCGTAGTTCTGGAACACCATCGCGATGTCCCGCTCCTTCGGCGGGACGGTGTTCACGACGCGATCGCCGATCCGGATCGTCCCCTCGGTGATGCTCTCGAGGCCGGCCACCATCCGGAGCGCCGTCGTCTTCCCGCATCCGGACGGGCCTACGAGCACGATGAACTCGCCGTCCTCGACATCGAGGCTTAGGTCGGAGATGGCCCTCACGCCACCGGGGTACACCTTGGCAATGTTCTCCAACGCGATCCCGGCCATGCCTCTGCCTCCCCAAACGGACGGCCATAGCCATTCAACCGCAGATCGCGAGTTGAGGTCCAGTCGAGCGTGCCTGGGGTCGTGAGGGCACTCCCCCGGGACCTGAGCGGCCTAGACGGCGTCCTTGGCGGGGGACTCCTCGGCCTGAACGGCCTCGGGCTCGGGGATCCAGAACTCGACTGTGGTTCCTGCCCCGGGCGAGCTGGTCACACGGCACCAGCCTCCGGCCAGAGTCGCTCGCTCCCGCATCGATATGAGTCCGAGGTTGCCCGGGGTGACCTCCACGACGGCTTCGGGATCGAACCCGACTCCGTCGTCTCGAACCGTGATGTGGGTTCCCCCGCGTTCCGGGAGAAGCTCGACGTCAACCTGCGAGGCTCTGGCGTGCTTGCGCACGTTGGTCAGAGCTTCCTGGGTCAGACGGTAGAGGAGCACCCTGGTCTCTGGGCTCGGCTCGGCCTGAAGCTCGTCGTGGAGGCGCACCCTGGCGGCGCCATCGCGGTGGGAGGTCGCGAGATACTCACGAAGCGCGGGCGCAATACCCTCGCGGTCCAAGGCGGCCGGACGAAGCTCGAAGATGAGGTTTCGGAGCCTGACGATCGCCTCCTGGACCGTCTGCTCGAGCTTCGCGACGCTCTCGGCCTCCTCGGTCTCGCGCAGCTTGTTCCGAAGGATCGCAAGGCGCACTCCGACTGCGGTCATGAGCTGGATCGAGTCGTCGTGGATGTCGTTTGCGATCCGAAGACGTTCCTCCTCCTGGGCAGTGATCAGTCGCTGGACCAGCGCTTGACGCTGCCTGTCGATCGCGCGCAGGGCGTCGACGCTGGCCCGGAGCTCTTCCTCGGCTCGGACCCGCTCGGTGACGTCGCGCGCGATCCCATGGATCGACTCGACGTTGCCCTCCGCGTCGCGGAGGGGACCGACCTGGATCTCGAGCCAGACGATCTCGCCGTCCTTCCGCATCAACCTGACCGTGATCGGCCCGGAGAACGAGAACGGCGGCATGAGGATCGGTCGCAGGAGATGCCGATCGTCCGGATGGATCAGCGTCGACCAGAAGCGAGGATCCGCGTAGGCGTCCTCCGCCTCGTAGCCCGTGATGGAGGTCACAGAAGAGCTCACGTACTCGAAGCCGAGCTCGGGCTTGAACCGGTAACGGAACAGCAGCTCGTGACCCTTCTCCGTAACGTCCTTGAACTCGTGCTCCTTGGTCTTGAGCACGTCGCGCACGGGCACTTCGCCGTTCGTGGAGCCGGGTGTGTTCACCGCATCCGTCTCCTTGCTAGGCGGGGACTGAGGGTCGTCGGTAGCAGCAGGGGGAACCGCTATGACTTGTGTGTCCATATCCCCGATATCGACCGGGCCACCGACTCAGCGCATGGCTCCACGTACTCGTTTCCCCGTGGCTCCAGGTACCCGTTTGCGGGTAGGAAGGGCCTCCCCCGAGCGTCTGGGTCGGCGATCCCGGGCTACGCCCTAGGTCCCGCCGCCACTACGTCGCCATGGATCGTCGGGTGTTGGCAGGATGGGTCCCGCCGGTCACGCGATATCCTCGGCGAGGCCGTGGCCACGAGGAGTCTGGATTGTCTGACGGCAGACGCGTGCGTTTCCTGTTCGCAGTAGTGGCGCTTCTGCTGTCCGCCTGCGGCGATGGCCCCACGGACGATCGAGCGTCGCCCTCGTACCAGTCGTCGACCCAGAGTCCGGGCACGTCGACCCAGAGTCCGGGCACGCCGGGCCAGGGTCCGGCTACGAGCACGTGCGTGCAGGGCTGGGTGACCCCGGCAGAGGGCTCGTCGGAGTTCACGCAGCCCCTCGGCATCATCCGAAGGACCACCGGGGTGAAGGGTCCGCTTGTGGTGACCGAAATGCGCTACTTCGTCGGCCCCGAATCGCCTCCATCCGAGATGAACTACCTGCTGGAGGTGGAACGCTGGTACATCCACCTCTACGCGAAGGACGCCCCCGCCTTCAAGGGCCGGTTCCTGGTCGAGGCCAGGCGCTTCGGTCGGGGGCTGTCGGCCGTGGCCCCCTACGACACCAGCGGGTTCCGCTCGCCCGACTGGGTCGGGCTCGAGTACAACAGCGCCGACACCACACCGAGGAGCTACCCGGGTCTTCCCGGACGATGGGAGGGCACTCCGTACGACTTCGTGGACGGCGGAGCCGGACTTGGCTTCCCCGGCCTTCCGGCGGAAGTGACCGGCTGCCTGGACGGTACGTAGGGCACATCGGCCCCAGGCCGGCAGCCGCAAGCTTCCGGTGGGCGTCCTCGGGCGGGTCCCTTTCGAATCCCCTTTGCTACGATCCGCGCCGTGCAGGGTCCGCACCGTCCCGATGCCCGGAACGAGATGGACGCCGGAGCTGAACACGAGCGGCCGGACCACGACCGCTCCTCGTTGTTCTCGCGACGGCACTTCCTGAAGACCTCCGGGCTCGCGCTCGCCGGGGCCACGCTGTACGCGTGCACGGGCGGGGACCGGCGGAAGCCTGTCGTCACCTCAACGGCGACGACGTCGGTCGAGGCGGTGAACACGCGCTGGCCGATCAAACGCGTCGTGTACGTGATGCCCGAGAACCGGAGCTTCGACAACATCTACGGCCGCTACCCCGGCGCGAACGGCGCGAGCACCGGCGTGAAGTTCGGGAAGGAGGTGCCGCTGGCTCGCTCTCCGCAGTGGCTGCCCGGAGACCTCCCGCACGACCGGGCTGCCTTCCTGAACAGCGTCAACGACGGAGCGTACGACGGCTTCGGGACTGGGCAGTTCGGGGACCCGTGGGCCTACACGACGTTCGAGGAGGAGCTGGTTCCGGTCTACTGGCAGTTCGCGCGGGACTACGTCCTGTGTGACAACTACTTCGCCTCGGTGGGCGGCCCCTCGTACCCCAACCACTTCTTCTTCGTCGCCGGACAGTCCGGCGGAGTGATCGACAACCCCGAGAACATCGAGGTCCGCAGGGACGAGAACGGTCAGTTCAAGAGCTGGGGCTGCGACGCTGTCGGCGACGAAGTGTTCGTCCTCGTGAAGGATGACAAGGGCAACCTGACCAAGCACGACACGTGCTTCGACTTCCGCACGTTGCCCGAACAGCTCGAGGAGATCGGGGTGAGCTGGGCGTACTACTCGGCCAGCCCCTACCAGTCCGGATACTTCTGGAACGCCCTCAACGCGATCTCCGGTGTCTTCCACACGGATCTCTGGCGACCGGAGCGGATCAGGCCCGTCGACAGGATCCTGAAGGACATCCGAGAGGAGCGGCTGCCCGCCGTCACCTGGGTCACCCCGCGGTTCGAGCTCTCGGGTCACCCGCCGGAGAGCGCGTGCTTCTCGCAGAACTGGCTCGCCGCCATCGTGGACGCCGTGATGGAGAGCGACGCATGGAAGCACACGGCGCTGTTCATCTCGTGGGACATGTGGGGAGGTCTGTACGATCACGTCCAGCCGCCCAAGGTCGACGAGCTCGGTTTCGGATTCCGCGTGCCGAACCTGGTCATCTCGCCGTACGCGAAGAAGGGCTACATCGACGAAGCGCAGGCGGACCTATGCGCGCCGCTCAAGTTCATCGAGGACAACTGGGGGCTCCCTTACCTCACCGATCGGATCGAGCGAAGTCACAACTTTGAGCACGTCTTCGAGTTCCATCGGAACCCGCGGACGGACGTCCGCCCGGCGCCTGAGATCCGAACCTGCTACGGCACGCCGTGGAAGTACCCCGGCGACGACTACCCGGGCTGGCCCCCGGGCACCAATCCGGACGAGAGTCACTTCGTTCAGCAGGGCAAGTAGGACGGCGCGCTCGGCGCGCTTACGGGTGGGGTTCGAGCGCGAGGATGCCCGTACGGTACGCCTCGAACCCGGCCTCGTGCTCGCCGCGGGATCGGAGCAGGTCCCCCAGCGCCCGGTAGGTGACGGCGATGTCCACCGCCTGCTCGGCGCGCTCGTACAGGTCGATCGCGGTGCGGAAGTGCTTCTCGGCGACCCTCGGGTCGGTCTCTGAGAACGTGAGTCCGAGCTCGCGATGCGCCCATGCGAGGATCGGTGTGTCGCTCTCGCCCATGAGCGCGATCGAGCGCTCGAGCAGATCCTGCGCGCGGTCGAGGTTGCCCTCTAGTCGTTCGACTCGCGAGAGCTCGTTCAGGGTGCGCACGAGGTCCTTCTCGTCGTTGGCCTGTTCGAAGATCCCCAGCGCGTCCTGGAACTGCTCACGGGCCTCGGGAAGCTTCCCTTCGCGGCTGAGGACGTAGCCCCGAGCGAGATGCGCACCACCCATCTCCGTCTTGAGGTTGAGCAGACGGTACGCGTCCTCGGCACGCTGGAGGGACCTGGTTGCCTCGTCCACCTTGCCCTGCACTAGGTAGAGGCGCGCGACGTTCATGTGCATCTGAGCAGCGCGGGAGGCGTCCGTGAGTCTCGGCGCCAATCGGTCGAGCTCCGCTGCGGAGGCGGCTGCTGCCGAATAGAGCCCTGCGTCCAAGTACGCGTCGACGAGCGAGGCGTGGATGCGGACCAGGGCGTGAGGATCCTGCGCTTGCCCTCGCTCGAGTTCGCCCAGCGCACTCTCGAGGACGTGAATCGCATATCGGAGGTCGCCGAGCGCCTCGAGGCATCGCGCCTTGCCCGCGACCGCGTCCACGCGAGCGCTCACCGGCTCGGCGTCGAGGGCGGCCTCGGCCACCTGGAAATGCGCGAGGGCTTCCTCGGGCCGTCCTCGACGCTCCAGCCAGAGACCTCGGCCCTCCTCCGCCCTCGCCTCGATTCGGCTCAACCCGTACCGCTTCGCCTCTTCCGCGACGCTCTTGAAGGTGTCGTCCGCCTGTTGGTAGCGTGCGTCCGACAGTTCGATTCTTGCCTCCTGAAGGCGGAGCTCCAGCTGGGGAGCAAGGTCCGGCGGCCTCCCCGTGACGAGCTCGTCGACATCGGTGCCGAGCTTGGCGGCGAAGTACTCGAGCGCCTCACGCGAGGGCTGACGACGTCCCGCCTCGATCGAGCTGACGTAGGCGTTCGTGTACTTGGGGTCCGCCAGCTCTTTCTGAGTGAGCCCCCGAGCGACCCGCAGGCGCCGCAACATGGTGCCGATCACTGAGACCTCCCGACCACGCACTGCACGAGTGTAGCCGCAGGTCACGAGCTGAGCGGGCGCCGCGCCTTCCTTGAGGCTGGCTGAGAGCCGCCCACCTGTGAACACCCAGATTGGCGAAAAGACAAGTTACCGGTTTACCGTCCCCTCGAGCCTCGGATGGCGAAAGGGGGAATGACCGATGATGGCTCTGATCCGTAGGTGCCGGTTGCTGCTGGTAACGGTGGCCTCCGTTGTGTCCGTGTGGCTGGCGGGGACGGCGAACTGGCCCAAGCACTGATCAGGACGGGTTCGGGGGTTCCGGGGGGCCCCCGAGTCCGATGAAGCCGACCCTCGACCTCAGGACCTCGTCATACTTGCGCGATGCGTATGGATCGTCACCGGCGTCGCCGGTGGAGGATCGCGCTCGTTCCTGTTGGAGCGGGCCTGGTGGTGCTCGGGCTTACATCGCTCGGGCTCGTCCGGCGAGGCTCCGCCCCCGGGGACAGCGCAGGCGACCAGGCCGTTCCGCAGAATCCGTCGCTGACTCAGAGCGTCGTGCCGGCGCCTGGCCGGCCGCCGGTTCCGCTGGCTCATTGGGGCGACATCGGGCTGTATGTGCCCGTAGCCGGTCCGGTGTGCCTCTGCTACCACGAGGCGTCGTACCACGACGCGTTGCCGCTCCGTCCGTTCGGACGAGTGCTCCGCGACTACAACCCCACCAAGTTCCCCGCCGACGCCCCGGCGACGGACGGTCCCGGGTACGTGATCATGTCCAGCCGAGGCAGATCGACGGCGGCGACGTCCGCGGTCGACGTCGTGACTCGCCTGGGGGCGGAGTTCCGCTCGCCGGTCAGCGGTGTGGTGACCAAGGCGAAGCCGTATCGTCTCTACGGCACGTACTCGGACACCGAGGTCATGATCAGGCCCGACGCTGATCGCCGATACCGGGTCGTGATGATCCACCTCGCACACGTGCGCGTATACGTGGGCGAGCGCGTCGTAGGAGGCGTGACCCCGCTCGGCGTCGCGAGGCTCTTCCCGTTCTCATCGCAGATCGACTACTACGTCAGGGGTCACCGTCCACACGTGCACCTCGCGATCGTGGATCCGCATCGGGCTCGCTGATTCAGCAAGAAGCCCTGCGCACGAGTGCCTCGCCACGGCCGGGACACCGATCGGGCGACTTCGGCTCCCCGGGGATCCGTTCGGGGTACTGGTACATTTGCGCGCCGTCTGACACGACGGTCCAAATCCCCGAAGGAGGTGGTGTCTCTTCACGACCGACCGCGTAGGCGTCCCGTCCGGGAGGCGGGCAACGACGAGGCGAGGTGCGAAGTGAAACGAGCAGTCGCGATCGCAGCCCTGGTCGCCACGATCCTCGAAGGGAGTCCGGCGAGTCAGGGCCACCAGGCAGCTACCCGGCTCGGTCATCTTGAGGCCGTAGCCGCCAAGAAGGCAAACCGAGGCTTCTACCCGTGCACGAAGCCCGGCATGATGAACATCCGCCCCAAGATGCCGCGCGAGACGGTGGTGCGCCGCGTCTCGGCGATCATCCGCTGTGCGGAGCACCGCTGGCCGGTCGAAGGGGGCGTTGCGAAGGCGCTCGCGGTTGCCGAGTGCGAGTCGAGCTTCGCACCCTGGGCAGACGATGGTCACGGCGACCTCGGCGTGTACCAGATCAGCGCATGGCCCAAGCGGGCGAAGAAGTGGCTCCGGCGCTGGATGTTCCCGCGCTGGCAGCGGCCCTTCCCCGACTGGGACGTCGCCCGGGCGAACGTGCTCCTTGGGATCCGGTGGGCTCACGCGAAGGGATGGGGAGCCTGGACGTGCGCATGAGGTACGCGCCTGCCTCGGCAAGAGACCTTTAGACCTTCGTCCACCCGGGGCGTGGAAGAAACCACACCGCGGCGTTGGTTGAAAGAGGCAATGAGACGCCAAGGAAGGACGGAGCCATGAGGCGTCGTACGTTCGATCTGTTGATGTCCATGGGCGGACTGGTACTCATGGTCGTCCTGCTCGTCGCAGGGTCGCTGCTGATGGTGGGCTGGCGGTTCGCGGAGAGCAACGTGCGCGAGCGGTTGGCCGCGCAGCACATCTTCTTCCCGCCCAAGGGCAGCGAGCAGCTCGCAAGCCCCGAGATCGGGCCGTACCTGAACCAGTACGCCGGCCAGCAGCTGCTTACCGGAGAGCAGGCGTTGGCGTGGGCGGACCACTACATCGCGGTCCACCTCGACGGGGTAGCCGGCGGGAAGACGTACTCGGAGGTGAGCGCACTCGCCCGGGAGCACCCGAACAACGAGCAGCTGGCCGCTCAGGCGGAAACCCTGTTCAAGGGAACGACCCTGCGCGGGATGCTCCTGGATGCCTACGCGTTCTGGAAGTTCGGTCAGATCGCGCTGTTCGCGGGCATCGTCGCGTTCGTGCTCGCCGGGGTGATGGCCATCCTGACGATCCTGGGGTTCTGGCATCTCCGGCGGGTCTCCGCAGCCGAGGAGGTGCTGGTCCTTCCGAAGGCCGAGCGTTCGTCGGGCTCGTACGAGGGCGCAGCCACACCAACCACTCGGTGACGACCATCGGCTACGGGCCAGGCGGGGCGTGACTCCTGGGGCACGCGGGTTCCCTGTTGGTTCCGCACCTTGGCCGCCACGATCGTGCAGTGATACGAGCCGGCGGGCGCCGCGACCTCGACCACTTCGCCGATCCGGCTCCCCAGTAGAGCCCGCGCCAGCGGCGATTCCGCGGAGATCCGAAGATCGTCCAGGGTGGCCTCCAACGGATGCACGATCAGGTAGCGCTCGGTGGACCCGTCCTCGAAGCCCACCGTGACCTCGTCCCCCACCTCGATGATCTGCGGATCGCCCGGGATCTCCTCCGCGACCGGCGCGTGGCGGATCAGGTACTCGATGTCGGCCAGCTCGTCCGTAGCTCGACGGTGCTCGGCCTCCACCTGCGCGTCACGATCCGGCTCCGCCAATCGCGAAGCGATCGCGGGCAGGACCTCGTCGCGCAGGCGCTGCGCGCGGCGCTCGAGCAGGAGCTTGCCCTCCTGGGTCAGCATGGTCGGTACGCCGATCGGGTTTCGTGCGGTGCCCACCCGACGTTCCCTCCTTCCGCCCGTTCGCCCATCGCATTGGACCCCGCGAAAGACGCCCATCGAGGCTCCGAGGCATCTGCAGTCAGCCGGACGGCGACGCGGGAACCAAGACGGGCAGTCGTTGACGGTTCACCACCAAGTCTACCGAACCCCTGCGCGCACCTGGACGCCGCCACTTACCCACCAACCCCGACAGGAAGAAGGGCTAGGCGGTCTTCAGCACGGATTGGAGGCAGGTAGGCCGAGTATGACCTGGCTTCTCGGTGTGTGTTTGGCACCCGGGCAGGAACCGAACCTGGCAGCCGCGGCCTACGGCACCCCTTGGCGCAGGGGTGCGTCGGTCACCGGTTCGTGCGCGTGCCACACGGCTTCGACATTGTTGCCGTGGAGGTCATTGACGAACGCGGCGTAGTAGCGGTCTGAATACTGAGCCCACACCCCGGGCTTGCCCCGCACCGAGGCGCCGCTCGCGGTCGCCGCCTCGAAGAACGCGTCAACGCTTCCGCGGTCAGCTGCGTCGAAGGCCACGTGCGCTGCCATGGTCACCGGGCTTCCTTGGTAGATGGCGAAGTCATCCATCCCCTCGGCACCGTAGTGGACACCGTCCTCTTGGACATGAAGTTCCCCGTACCCGAGGGGAGCAAGCGCGGCTGTGTAGAGCCGGCGGCTTGCGGCGAGATCGGCCACCACGAACAGCACGTGGTCAACCACGACCCGCCGCGTTGTCATGAGCCGAGGGTAGCCATGGTCCGAGTGCCGAACAAGCAGCGCGGCTTGTCAGGTGCAAGAGCCGAGTCGACGATGGCTGGTTAGGGTGAGTCTTGGGATGAACTTGGCCGCCATCGATACTTGGCGTGAACGGCCTTGCATCGACCCAGGGGAGGTTGTAGGCGGACGCCAAGGGCACGTTCCCGGCCGACGAACTCCGGGATGCGGACCCAAACAGGACACCAGCCAAGAGGGGTATGGATGTGTACCACCTTGAGCAGGGGCAGATAATCGAGATCTGGCTAACCGAATGGGATGCGCCTGGATGAGTGTCGCCGCCCCGCTTGGAGCCGGGAGAGTGCGTGCGAAGGGCTCCGAACCCCACCCGCGAAACTCCTAGGAGAGGGGGGTAGATCATGAAGACCCGAGGACCGTTCTTCCTGATTGTGCTGCTGGTGTTCACCATCGGCGGTGCGGTGCCGGTGGCGGCGTTCCCGCGCGAGGCCGGGCCGGCCGTGGATCTCCGTCCGCTGGCCGACGATCCCAAGCCGCCCGCCAGCCCGGTCAAGCTCATCTTCATCCACCACTCGACCGGGGAGAACTGGCTGGGTGACAGCCACGGTCGCCTAGGCATCACGCTCCGCAACAACAAGTACTTCGTCAGCGATAGCAACTACAGCTGGGGCCCCAATGCTCCCACCCTGGGCGGCCCGATCGGCGACTACACGGACATCGGCCACTGGTGGACCTGGTTCCGCAGTGGCCAGCGCGACGTCTTCATGAACGCGCTCTTTTCCGAAAGCGACCAGCACTCCTCCTACTCCCGGCTGGCCAACGACCCCGGCGGCGAGAACGAGATCATCATGTTCAAGTCCTGCTTCCCCAACGCCCACATCTCGGGCAAGCCCGGCGATCCACCCACCACGGGAAACAATCCCTTGCGCGGCCAGGGTGCCGGTTCCGAGTACATGACCGTGGCCAACGTCAAGGGCATCTACCGCGACCTCCTGGACTACTTCTCCACCCGGCAGGACAAGCTCTTCGTCCTCATCGTCACCCCGCCGCTGGTGAAGAAGGAGACCGACGCCGCCCACGCGGCCAACGCCCGCGCCGTGGCCAACTGGCTAGTCAGTGATTGGCTTAAGGACTACGAGTACGAGAACGTGGCCGTCTTTGACTTCTACAACGTGCTGACCAGCAACGGCGGCGGGCCCAACAAGAACGATCTGGGCCGGGAGAGCGGGAACCACCACCGCTGGTGGAACGGCGCCGTTCAGCACATCAAGACGGTGAACAGCAACTACTCGGCCTACGGCAGCTCCTCCACCGACAGCCACCCCACCGCGGCCGGCGGGCGCAAGGCCAGTGCCGAGTTCGTGAAGCTGCTCAACGTCTTCTACCATCGCTGGAAGGCTGCCTAGGGAGCGGCCAACCCGGTCGGCGCATCGTGCCGGCCACGCCGGCGACCTGGGCGGCGATCCTGTCGGTCGCGTCTTCGACCGACCCGACGCCGGTCCTGGTAGTGTGAGAAGTGAGGGCACGGTTTGCGGTTAGCCTCGAGCAGTTCCCTCCCCGGCATCGCACCGGGCGCCGACGAGCAGCAACAAGGCTCGGAAGGCGACGAAAGGAGGGGATTGCATTATGACGACAGGCGCCGTGAAGTGGTTCAGCGCCGAGAAGGGCTTCGGCTTCATCACCCCTGAGGACGGCAGCGCCGACGTGTTCGTGCACTTCAGCGCGATCGCGGGCGACGGCTACAGAAACCTCGACGAAGGGGCGAAGGTCGAGTTCGAGGTCACCCAGGGCCCGAAGGGCCCGCAGGCCTCGAACGTAAGGCTCGCACAGTAGTACCGAAACGGTGCGCAAGGGAGACCCTCGCGTCTCCCTTGCACCCGAAGGGTACAGGGGCTCCGATTCGGCTCATGAACTGCGTCTTCCGAGTCACGTGCGATGTGATGCCCGCCTAGGCGCGCCGGGCGGCCTTCTCCTTCTTCGCCTGACGCTTCTCCTTCAGCGACTTGCTCGCCGCGGTCTTGGAGCTCTTCGAACCGCCCTTGTCCTTGTTGGCCATGATCGCCCCCTTCCCAAGCGAGGGACCGTCTTCCGACCGTACCACCCTGAAGCCGGAGACAGGTGCTCGCAGGGTCGCCATCTTGGCATTGGGCGTTTCAAGTACTTCGGGTGAGCACGTGGCCGGCCGCGGGTTCAACAACAGCCGCGACGAGCTCGCGTCGAACTCGTTTCAGCTACGTACGAGCTCGAGCAGTCTGCGCGACGTCCGGTTCCACGACCACTCTCGCCGGATGAACAGAGCGACCTCGCGGCGGAGGACCTCGCGCTCGCCCGCTGGCAGCGAAAGCAGGCGATCCAGGCCCTGCACGATCCTGCTCGCGGCGCCAGGCCCCGGCTCGAACGAGAAGAGGCCCGGCCGTCCGAGAACGCCTTCGAGGGTGGTGGCCACCTCCGCGAGGCCCGAGTGCCGAGCAAGCAGCGGCAGGGCGCCCGCCGCGGCTCCCTCGGCGGCGACCATCCCGAAGGCCTCCGGCAGGACGGAGGGAACCACGAGCACGTCCATCGCGGCGAGCGCGCCCGGGGCATACCGATGATCTAGGCGACCGGTGAAGACCACCGGGCCCGCCGGTTCTGGCCGATGACGCTCGGGCATCAAGGGTTCGGGTGAAAGCCCGCCCGCGTCCGTCAGCCAGGCAACGGCCTCCGCATCCGGTTCCCGCAGTGCCATCGCAAGCGCCGTAAGCCACTCTCTTTGAAGACCGAAGCCCACAACGAGCGTGAGCGGCCGATGCGCCGACGCACGGACGGCCGCGAGCAGGAGGTGCACGCCCTTCTGCGGTATCAACTTCCCGAAGTAACCGACGATCGGCCCTTCGAAGGCGGCCAGCTCCCGGAGTCGGGTCGCGGCTTCGGCGTCGGGCGCCTCCTGGTCGTAGGTTCGAGCGAGATCGTCGAGCCGCGTCGCATTCCGGATGACGAGCGCCCGTTTCACCTCCTCGTCCACCAGCGACGAACGCCCCCGGGAGATCTCAGGGACCCGATCGAGAAGGGAAGCCGTGTCCAGCAGCGCCTGGCGGCGAACCATGGGGCGGAAGCGCTCGGCATCCACACCGGGCGGAACGACGTGCGACAGGCGCCGAACGCCGGGAACCAGCTCCTCACACCGCGCGAGGACGTCCTTCGTCCCCCCGGTGACCGCTCGGGCCCCGAGCAGGCCCTCACGCGCGAGTTCCCGGTAGCGTTCCTGGACCGAGACCGCGTACTCGAGGTCGCTGCCGTGGATCTGCACGACGTATGCTCCGGGGCCGGCCGCCCGCCTCGCGACGACAGCTCCCGGGATCGCGTGCCCCGCGATCACGGCGTCGCTTCGGTGCCACTCGAGGCCGACGCGAAAGGCTTCGACGTTTCGCTCGAGGTAACGGTCGAGCTCTTGATCGGTGAGCTCGACGAATCGCTTGACTCGGAATCCCTCGTACTCGTCCGGCACGAAGACCGGTAGGAGCGTTCCGATCTCGGGCCGCAGCAAGACGCATCGCCCGGGCCCTGTGGCCGCCTCTATCTCCCGTGGGAGCCTAAGCCCGTCCGCGCCGACCGTGCCGCAGGCGCTGATCCACCCGTACCGCTCCGGGTGGGTCTCCTGACATAACAGGAGGACGTCGTGACCCGCCGACGCCAGTGTCTTTGCCAGCCGGGCGGTGGAGACGTTCGAACCCGACCCCTCGAGGAGCCAGCCGTGCCAAAGGAGCACTCGCACGGGGGTGATGCTTCGATGCCGAGCAGGCACGAGAGCATTGTGCGCGAACGCGAAGAAGCTCGCCATCGCTTGTCGTTCGCGCCGGTCCAGGACCGCGAGGTCGAGTCCCCGTGGCGGCCGGATCCGTTGGCAGGTCGGCTAGAGTGACCCACATGCGCGTCGCCTTCGTTTCGACGTACCCGCCACGGCGATGCGGGGTCGCGACGTTCACCTCGGACCTCCTGTCCGCGGTGCTCGAGGCCGACAGCAAGGTCCGTTGCGATGTGGCCGCGATCGACGAGCGGCTCGTCGTGCGCGCCTACGGCCCTGAGGTTCGGTGGCGGGTGTCCCAGGGCACGCAGGAAGGGTACGCGGGCGCCGCGCACGCGATCGCGGCCTCCGACGTCGACGTGGTGTGCGTCCAGCACGAGTTCGGCCTCTACGGGGTCTGGCGTGACGAGGGCTGGGAGGGCGACCGTTGGATCGAAGGAGCGTACGAGGATCACCTCACCGCGTTCCTCGAGGAGGTTCGCAAGCCAACGCTCGTGACCTTCCACACGGTGCTGCCGGAGCCGACGCCGGCCGTGCGCGAGGCCGTGCGCGACATCACCGCCGCCGCCGACGGGCTCGTGGTGATGGCCGAGTCCGCCGTGGGGATCCTCACTGAGACCTACGGTGTGACGAAGCCGGTGACGGTGATCCAGCACGGCATGCCGCACATCGAGCCGCACGGGCGCCGGCACCTCAAGGACAAGCTGGGTCTCGACGGGCGGCAGATCGTCTCGACGTTCGGACTCGTCGGTCCGGGGAAGGGGCTCGAGTACGTGATCGAGGCGATGCCCGCGGTCGTGGCGCGTCACCCCGAGGCGCTGTACCTGATCGCCGGGCAGACGCACCCGGAGGTGCTTCGCCGTCACGGCGAGGGGTACCGGAACAAGCTGATGGGGATCGTGGAGAGCCTCCGTCTGCACGACAACGTCGCGTTCGTGAACCAGTACCTGCCGCAGAAGGACCTGATCGAGTTCCTCTTGGCCAGTGACATCTACGTCACGCCCTACCTCGACCCGAACCAGATCACGAGCGGCACGCTCAGCTACGCGCTCGGCGCGGGCAAGGCGGTGGTCTCCACTCCGTATCTCCACGCGAAGGAGGCCCTGGCGGACGACCGAGGGATCCTCGTCGACTTCCACTCGCCGGAGCGGCTGGCCGACGCCATCAATGTGCTCCTCGACGATCCTGGGTTGAAGGCCCGGCTCGAGCGCAACGCCTACGCGTACGCGAACGAGTTCACGTGGCCGAAGACGGGTGTGCGGTTGCTCCAGACGTTGGAGGACCTTGCGACTTCGGTGCCCGCCGTCCGCCCGGCGAGACCCCGTCCCGGCGGGTCGATGGGCGTGCCGATCGCGGCGCGTCTGGCCGAGAACCCCCTGATCACGCCCGGAGACGTGGCGCCCTCGCAGCCGGGCATGGAGGTGATCTCCACGATCAACGCTGGGATCGCGCGCGTAGGCGGGGAGATCGTTGCTCTGCTACGCGTGGCTGAGCGCCCGCGCCTTACAGGTGAGCTCCCTGAGGGCGCGATGCTGCTGGAGCTGGGTGGAACGGAGCCGCGGCTCGCGCCGCTGCCTCCCGAGCTCGACCGGGACGACCTCGTCGCCGTGCCGTTCTTCGACCTGTCGAGCGGCGAGCCACGGGTCGTCCTGAGCTATGTCCCGCGCGACCTTCCCGGCGTCGACCTGCACGACCCCCGCTCGGTCCGCTATCGGGATCCCGACGACGGGTATCTGGGTCCCGACGGGGGGTACGTGGACTACCTCACGCAGGTCTCACACCTGCGAGTGGCGCGCAGCCCCGACGGTGTGCGGTTCGAGGTGGAGCCGACGCCCACGATTCAGGCCACCACACGGATAGAGGAGTACGGGATCGAGGATCCGCGCGTCACAGAGATCGAGGATCAGTTCCTCATCACCTACGTTTCCGTCAGCCGCCTGGGCATCACCACCGGCCTGCTGCGAACCGACGACTTCCACACGTTCGAGCGGGCTGGAACGATCCTGTTGCCCGACCAGAAGGACGTTGTGCTCTTCCCGGAACGGGTCGGCGGGAA
>Ga0299915_10001079_pt1 | contig 20050 bp, 18 predicted proteins | sample RVTome_13_FD_200263 | JGI IMG/M metagenome (GOLD analysis project Ga0299915, IMG submission 200263) | Soil microbial communities from uranium-contaminated site in the Upper Colorado River Basin, Wyoming, United States - RVT92D227 (version 2) ... | reverse complement strand
TTCGGATTCTTCGTGTCATGGAGCCGAGGATCTCCAGGTTTTTATAGGCTGAGAGGTAAAGATAAAAATCCGGCTTCTCGACAATTCCACAAACACGGGAGAGGACGGTGCTGCGATTCCTATGAAGATCCTTTCCAAAAATCTCAACCGAACCAGAGGAAGGTCTGAGGAGTGTAAGGATCATTCGAATGGTCGTACTTTTGCCCGCCCCATTCGGGCCGAGAAAAGAGAAGATATCGCCGCGGCAAACAGTAATATTCAAATCTTTGACAGCCCAGCGCTTTCCAAACTTCTTACTCAGGCCCCTGGTTCGTAGAACGACTTCCTTTTGAAAAGTGTCTTCCATGATCTCAAATAAACCCCTCACCCTTCCCCTCTCCCCTGAGGGGAGAGGGCGGGGAGAGGGGGGTTCTCATTTTTTTGCGGGTTTTTCCAGTGATGACCAACGTGATCTCACCCTTTAACTTACGCTCTCCGATCTGATTTTCGATCTCACTTACTTTTCCTCTGAGGACTTCTTCGTAGACCTTTGTCAACTCTCGAGTGAGAACCATTTCTCGATCCCCAAGGATATCGATAATATCCCTCAAAGTTTCTGAAAGGCGGTGTGGGGATTCGTAAAAGATAAGGGTTTCTCTGTTCCCTTCTAATTGCTTGAGCCAATCTCTTTTCTTTTTGGATTTATGAGGAAGGAAACCTTTAAAAAGAAAGGCATCGGTTGGGAGACCAGATACACTGAGGGCAGCGATGACCGCAGAGGGACCTGGGATAGGAACAACAGGGATCTGGTTTTCAATGGCCACCTGAATCAGTCGGAACCCAGGATCGGAAATGCCTGGAGTTCCTGCATCTGAGACAAGGGCAATTTGATCTCCCTTCTTCAATTTGGAGAGGATGAATTCCCTTTTTTTTAACTCATTTCCTTCAAAAAAACTGGTGAGTGAAGTTTGGATTCCAAAATGCCTGAGGAGGAGACTGGTATGTCGAGTATCCTCCGCAGCGATTAAGTCCACCTCTTTTAAGATACGGAGGGCCCTCAGTGTGATGTCCTCTCGGTTCCCAATGGGAGTGGAGACGATATAGAGTGTACCTTTGGTAGAGTTGGGAGAAGGAGGCATATTTATTTTTTCAAGTCATTAAATAGTTTAAAAATATCATCTATTGATGAATTGATCAAGGGGGAGATAAAAGAGAGCTTCGGGAAAATATTATACGCTCTCTTGATTGCACAGATTTCTAAAGAGGATTACAGGGATTTCAGAGCTTTTTCAGAGCTCTCTAAAAAAAATATTGACAAATCCTATGAAATCCATAAAGATATTTTATAAGGTTTCGATAAGGGAGCTTATGCCAGAAGAGGTTTCAGCAGACAAAAAGGCTCTTGATCTCAGTTCAGAGATGCCGTTGATCGAGGGAGTAGAGACGGATGAGGAGTTCCTTCTCGCTCGAGATTTAACCAGCGCTTTCATCAAAGCGATTAAGGCATTTCGATTTTATCCTCAGGACAACCCCACCCTCAAAGGATTTCGAGAACAACTTCTCAAGAAATTCCAATTTTTCTTAAATAAATATTTTTCCTTCAACCTTCAGGTTGGAGAATACGATCTTTCTTTTAAAGGGAAGATCTTATATGAAAATAGGGATGTGAAGACGAGTCTTGCCTTTCTCCTTTACAAAGATGGGTTGAGGGAAATCCGGTTCATGAAAGACCTGGAGGAGTGGGAAGTTCAGGGATTTGTTGATATTCTCAAGCAGACAGATCATATCAACCAATTGGAGGATGATATCGTCACTTTAATGTGGGAAAAAGATTTTGCGCACATCAGTTTTTTAGCGACGGATGAATTCTTAGAGGAGACCCCGATCGTCATTCCAGGAAATGTCGATCAATTCAGGAAAAATTTGGTTTTTAAACCCATGGGTTACCAAGTACAGGTGGACCTCTTTGAAGAAGGTTCTGAAGAAGAGATCAACTTGGATCATATCTTATCCAAGGAAATCAAGGAGCTTCCTCCATTTGTTTCAGATCGAAGTGTCTATTTTCTCACCCCAGAAGAAGTCGAAGGCTTGAGAAGGGATGTCGAAGCCGAGGTTGACCCGACCTTTGTATTCAATGTCCTGGATATCCTCCTTGAAATTTTGGCCTTGGAAAAAGAGAGCGAGCCCTTTCAAGATGCTGTCAATATCATAATAAAAATATTAGATGCCTTTTTAACCATTGGTGAATTTACCAAAGCGACCGATCTGCTAAAAAGAGTGAATATCACCCTCAAAACATATGACCTGAAGGATTGGCAGATTGAAAGTATCCGAAGAATCGTCCTGGAGGCAGGTGAGGAGGTTCGAATTGAGCGGATTGGAAAGGTTCTGGAGAGGGAAGAAGTTCGATTGGAAGATGTCAACGCCTATCTCTTACTTCTTCAAAAGAACTCGATCAACCCCTTAATCAAATTGTTGGGAGAACTAAGAAATTCAAAGGCCAGAAGGGTATTCTGTGATGCCCTCTCTGAAATTGGGAAGAATGCCATCGAATTGTTCACTCCTTTTATCGATGATCGGCGGTGGTTTCTCGTCCGAAATATCGTCTATATCCTGGGCCGGATTGGAAAAGAGCAGTCCCTCCCTTATATCCTAAAGGCATTCAATCATGAGGAGATTCGGGTGAGGAGAGAGGCAGTCCAGGCACTGGGACTCATAGGGGGTTCGAAGGCCACTGGATTACTGGTGAAGGCTCTCATAGAAAATGATGTCCGTATCCGTTGTATGGCTGCCGTTAACTTGGGCAAAGTGGGCAAAAAAGCAGGTCTCATTCCCCTCTTAGAAGTCGTACAATCGAAGGATTTTAATAAAAGGGAACCCGTAGAGATAAAAGCCTTCTTAAATGCAATCGGAATGGTAGGCTCCAATGAAGCGATTCCTATTCTCCAACAGCTATTGGAACGAAAGAGTTGGTTTGGTCGAGGGAAGATAGATGAGGTTCGAATTGAAGTTGCCAATGCTCTGGCCATGATTGGAACTCCAGAGGCAATGGCGATCTTAGAGGAAGGGAAGAATTCAAAAGAAGAATCCATCCGGAATGCTTGCCTACAGGCATTGAGGAGTCCGTCTCCCTAACAGGCTGCTGAAAAACGCCCACCTGCGGCGTTGCCCTCATCCTTTGTCGTTGCGGCGTACATCCAAGTACGCCTCACTCCTCAGGATTTCGGGCGCCTTGCATCTGGGCATTTTTGAGCAGCCTGATTAAAATTACTTTTTCAGCAGGCCCCTAAGGAGTCGAGAATTTGATAGCAGAGATAAAACACTCCGTTGACCACGAACATCTTCCTATTAAACTCGGAACAGAGTTTATCACCAAGTTCTATCGCCTGTTAAAGGGGACCACGATTTATGATCGGAAGAACGTCCTCATCGATCGACTCACCCAGGAATGTCTTCAGGTGATCAATGGCATCCTGCAATCGGAAGGGAACCTCTTCCTGAAAATCGTTCGAGATAATTTCTTTTTCAACAATATTCGGATCCCTGTAAGTGCCGACAAGTATGCTATCTTTAAAGGGTTTTGGCAAGAAATGAGAAAACGGTGGATCGGAGAACTTGAATTTTTGGCAGAGGTTAGTGGAGAACAGCTTAAAACCATCATTTACCTCCTCTCAGGACTCGAAGAGAATAATGAGAGCAATTATTTATACGTCAAGAGACAATTAGAGAATCGAGACATTGAAGGTTTCGATGTCGCCAAATTGGAATTTTATAAGGATGAGGAAATCTATGTTGATTCTGATGATCAGAAGAAGTTTTCAAAAGAAGTCTATTTTAAATCCATTGGCTTAGTCAAAGAAATGGTGGAGAGCATCAATCAACAAAAGGCGCTCAATATCCGAAAAGCCAAACGTCTCATGCAGAATGCTGTCAACACCATTCTGCAAGATGAGTCAACTTTATTGGGTTTGGCGAATATTAAGAATTATGATGAATACACCTTCAATCATTCGGTAAATGTGGCTATTTATGCGATCGCCTTGGGCCAGAGGATTGGGGTTCCTAAAAAACACCTCTCCCACTTAGGCATGGCGGGTTTATTCCACGATATAGGAAAGACACAAATTCCAAGAGAGATTATTAACAAGACTGGAAAGTTGTCACCTGAAGAATGGGCGATCATACGATCTCATCCTATAGTAGGAGCAGAGATTGTCATGAGGATGAAGGAATGGGGAGGACTCTCTACCCGGATGATTGATGCCGCATTTGAGCACCACCTAAGATACGATTTAACCGGATATCCGAAACTCGCACGAAAGAGAAAAATCACCTTATTGGGGAGGATCATCGCTATTGCTGATTTTTACGATGCGTTGGTAAGGCCAAGGGTGTATAATCGATTCCCCTATATCTCCGAAAAGATCTTGGGAATCATGTTAGAACGGAGTGGAAAAGACTTCGATCCCGCCCTCGTCAAAGTCTTCATCAATATGATCGGGATCTTTCCCCTTGGGACCTTGGTTTTATTAAATACCAATGAAATGGGGATTGTCACCCAGATCCAGGAAGATACAGAGCTGCTCGATCGACCTAAGGTTTGCCTCCTTTATTACAGTGATGGAGAATATAGGAAAGGGAAGGTGGTGGACCTGAGAGAGATGGATGAGATGAACAAGGATTTCAGGAGGAGTATCGTCAAGACCCTTGATCCGAATGAATATAATATCAATATCGCTGAATTCCTCATCTAATACAATTTATGAATTTGAATTCAATTTATCATTCCTAAATTTCTTTAACTCATAACTCTTAACTCCTCTTTTTTTTGATTCCTCCCATAATTTATCCATTTCAATCAGGTTAGACTGATGGAAGGATTTCCCTTCTTTGCGGAGAGACGACTCAATATAATGAAATCGGGAGATAAATTTATCTGACGTTTTTTTCAATGCCTCTTCTGGATTGACTTTAAGAAACCTCGAAACATTTACCAACACAAAAAGGAGATCTCCGATCTCCTCAACAATCCTTCTCCTTTTTCGTTGGGAGAGGGCTTCTTTCAACTCTTTCCTTTCTTCATCCATTTTTTTCAACACCCCCTCGATATTTGGCCAATCAAATCCCACCTGGGAGGCTTTTTGGGTCAATTGGTAGGCCTGGGAGAGGGCAGGGGAGTTCTTGGGAACTCCTTCTAAAATGGAACTCAATTTTTTATTAAGGATTCTTTTTTTCGGCCATTGGTGGATAACTTTTTTCCTTTTTTTATTCATCTTCATTGGAACCTCCAAATTATTAAAGACATTTCTGAAAAAGTTCTAAATCTCTGATTACACCGATTAGGAACCAATTACACTGAACTGAAATGTATTGAAAAATCAGTAAAAACTGTAAAATCCTATTTTGGAATCTGCGTCATCAAGAGAGCGTGAAGTATTTCTTGGCTCTCTGTTAAAGGATTGCTAAGTTCTTGTTTTTATGTTATTAAAATAACCTTAAAAATAAAGGATTCTTAATTTTTATTCAATGAGAAGGAAAAGTTAACAGAAGATGATTTTAAATAGGAAGGGAAGGCAATGGATTACCGTCACACCTTGAATCTCCCTAAGACCGAATTTCCCATGAAGGCCAATCTCCCTAAGAGGGAACCCGAGATATTGGCATTGTGGGAGGCAAAGGGAATCTACCGTCAAATTACCGATGCGGCGAAAGGAAGGATGAAATATATTCTTCACGATGGTCCGCCTTATGCCAATGGGCACATTCACCTCGGGACTGCTTTGAATAAAGTCTTGAAAGATTTTATTGTGAAATCGAAGTTTATGGCTGGCTTCGACAGCCGGTACGTTCCAGGTTGGGATTGTCACGGGTTGCCCGTTGAACATGAGGTGGAGAAAAGCCTTGGTTCTAAAAAAGGAGATCTTTCCATTGTTGAAATCCGGAAACAATGCCGGGATTATGCCGCCAAATTTGTGGGAATTCAAAGAGAAGAATTTAAACGCCTTGGAGTCTTTGGTGAGTGGGAAAATCCCTATCTGACAATGAATTTTGCTTATCAGGCGACGATTGTCAGGGAGTTTGGAAAGTTCCTCCTGAACGGCTCGGTTTATAAAGGGAAGAAACCAGTTCACTGGTGCCCCACCTGCAAGACAGCTTTGGCGGAGGCAGAAGTAAAGTACGAGGACCATCGATCACCCTCGATCTATGTGAAATTCAAAATGGTTTCCACCCCATCCCACCCTTCCCCCCCAGAGGGTGGGGGGGATATCGGGGATATATTCCCCAGTCTGAAAGGAAAACCTGTATCTGTCATCATCTGGACCACCACTCCTTGGACGATCCCGGCCAATTTAGCGATTGCCTTCCATCCAGACTTTACTTATGTGGCCGTGGATGTAGGTGGTGAAGTTTATATCTTGGCAGAGGAACTGTTAGAAAGCGTGATGGGGAAATTTGGGATTCGGCAGTATCAGGTGCTGGAAAAATTTCCAGGCAAGAGATTAGAGAGGCTCAAATGCCGACATCCCATTCTCGACCGGGATTCGCTCATCATCCTTGCCTCCTATGTGACCTTGGACACAGGAACGGGGTGCGTCCATACAGCACCTGGCCATGGTCAAGAGGACTACGAAAGTGGGGTCCAATACGGTCTGGAGATTTATAGTCCTGTCGATGGTGATGGCCGTTTCACAAAAGATGTCCTTTACTTTTCAGGACAATTCGTTTTTGATGCCAACGAAGCGGTGAACAAGAAGCTTGCAGAGGTGGGGGCGCTCCTCAAAGAGGAGGTGATGGTTCACTCTTATCCTCATTGTTGGCGAACCAACGACCCGATCATCTTTCGGGCCACAGAGCAATGGTTCATCTCGATGGATAAATTGGGATTAAGGCAGAATGCCCTGAAGTCGATCAATGAAGTGACCTGGATCCCGCCCTGGGGAAAGGATCGGATCTATGGAATGGTTGAGAACAGGCCCGATTGGTGTGTCTCCAGACAGAGGGCCTGGGGGATCCCAATCACTGTCTTCTATTGCTCCAACTGTAAACAACCTTTGGTCAATCAAGCGACAATCGATCATGTGGCTCGACTTTTTGAGGAGAAAGGAGCGGACATCTGGTTTGAAGAAGGGACCAATCACCTTTTACCCCAAAATGCCCAATGTGCTCAATGTGGGGGAAAAGATTTCATAAAGGAAATGGACATTCTGGATGTCTGGTTTGATTCAGGAGTTTCCTATGCGGCTGTCTTGGAGAAAAGGAGGGACCTTGAATTCCCAGCCAGTCTTTATTTAGAGGGAAGTGATCAACACAGGGGATGGTTTCATAGCTCTCTCCTGACCTCTGTAGGGACAAGGGGTTGTGCCCCTTACCTTTCTGTCCTCACCCATGGTTTTTTTGTCGATGGTGAGGGGAAGAAGATGTCCAAGTCCGCAGGGAATGTGATCTCATCCGAAGAGATCATCGGGCAATTGGGGGCAGATGTGCTGAGACTCTGGGTTGCAGGAGAGGACTACCGGGATGATATTAAGATTTCGAATGAGATCCTGAAACGGTTGGCCGATGCCTATTTTAGAATTCGTAATACTTTCCGATTTCTTTTAGGGAACCTCTATGACTTCGATCCTGAGAAAGACAGGGTTCCTTATTTTGAACTCCATGAAATAGACCGATGGGCCCTCAATCACCTTCAGAAACTTATTGCCAGGGTTCGAGAGGCTTATGAGCGTTTTGAGTTCCATGTCGTTTACCATAGTGTCCAGAATTTCTGTGCGGTTGAGATGAGTGCCCTCTATTTTGATATCCTGAAGGATCGGCTTTATACGTTTTCACCCAATTCTCAAGGCAGGAAATCGGCCCAAACTACTCTTTATGAGATTTTAAATGCTCTGACCAACCTCATGGCTCCTATTCTTCCTTTCACCACGGAAGAGGTTTGGAAGTACATTCCTCAAGAGCAGGGTAAAAAAGAAAGTGTTCACCTCACATCGTTTCCTGAAGTAAAAAGTGAATATTTGGACGATCTCCTTTACGAACACTGGGAGCGGATCTGGGAAATTCGAGCAATCGTGACCAAGGCCTTAGAAGAGGCTCGTAAGGATAAAAAGATTGGCCTTTCGTTGGATGCGCAGGTCCATCTCCATCTTCCCGAAAAGGTCTTTTCATTTCTTGCATCCTATGAAAAAGAGCTGAAGTCAATCTTTATTGTCTCCTCGGTCACCCTTCATCCCGCTTCGAGCGGGACAAAAGAAGAAAAAGAGGTGAAGGTAGAAGTACTCCGGGCAGATGGGAAAAAATGCGACCGATGTTGGAACTATGATGTGAGTGTAGGTCGTCATCCAGAGCATCCAGGCGTCTGCCAAAGGTGTGTCGAGGCCATTACGCAAAGCGCCTAGCGCATGGCGCAAAGCGCAAAAAAAGAGATCAAAAATGTTTACCCCGTTAGAAATAATGCCCCGCCTGCGTAGCCAGAGCCACTTCGGCGCGGCGAAGGCCCGTTATTTTGCAGTCCCGCTATGGCGGGATTACATTCTAAATAATTCCGGCAGGGTTTAACCTGCTTCGCCAGCGCTTGCGTGGCGAGTGCCCCGCCCGTCGAGAGCCTCTGGGTCGAACGACTGGAATTTCTAACGGGGTTTACGTTAGGCTCTATGCGATTTGTTTTTTAAAGGACTGCCATAGATGAGACGAAAATATTGGGTCCTTTTGATTTTCTGTGTCGGGGTTCTCTTTCTGGACCAGTGGACTAAATACTTGGTTGTCCAGAAATTACCTCTTTATCGAGGGGTGGAGGTGATCCAAGGGTTTTTCAATCTTACCCATATGAGGAACACAGGAGGCGCTTTTGGAATCTTCGGGGGAGAGAAGGGTGGATTCGGTTCAGTGCTCTTTGTGGCCGTCTCCCTGATCGCCATTGGTGCCATTGCCTTTCTCTTTATTAAAATAAAGGAGAATGAAAGAATGCTTGCTCTCTCATTCTCCCTCATTTTGAGTGGCGCCATTGGAAACCTCATTGATCGTCTTCGATATGGGGAGGTGGTCGACTTTCTCCAATTTTACCTTTCCTTTCTCCCATGGCATATCTTCAATCCTTGGCCTACTTTCAACATCGCGGATTCAGCCATCTGTATCGGCATCGGGTTGATGGCCTTAGAATTGTTGAAAAAAGACAAAAAGAGGCTGAAGAGTTTTTCGTAATTTTTAACTCATAACTTATAACTCATAACTCTTAACTCCGAACTCCTAACTCAGAACTATGTATCCCATCCTGCTTCAAATAGGCAGATTCACCATTTATGCTTATGGGTTCTTCGTCGTTCTGGGTTTTGCCATAGCCGCATTTCTTGCCGTCCTGAAAATTAAAAAAGCAAATATATTGATTTCGTTTGAAAATGTGGCAGATCTCTTTTTCTACACGGTTTTATCAGCCCTCATTGGTTCAAGATTGCTATTCGTCTTGATCAATTTCGATACTTATCGCCAACACCCAATGCAGATCTTTAAAATATGGGAAGGAGGATTGGTTTTTTATGGCGGACTCATCCTTGCAGTCATGGTTGCACTCTGGTATATGAGGTGGCACCAGTTGCCTATCTGGAAACTGGCTGATCTGATATCCCCTCTGATTGCTTTGGGTCTTTCCTTTGGCAGGATAGGTTGCTTTTTCGCCGGGTGCTGTTATGGAAAAGAGACTTCCCTGCCGTGGGCAGTCGTCTTTAAAAATCCGAGCTCTTTAGCCAAGTTAAATGTTCCACTTCATCCCACCCAACTCTACGATGCAGCCAACGGCTTAGCCATTTTTTTCTTTCTAAATTGGATGGAGAAAAGGAAAACTTTCGATGGTCAAATCTTCTGGCTCTTTCTCTTCCTTTATTCGGTCACTCGCTTTTTCATTGAAATCCTAAGAGGTGACCCAAGGGGATTTTTGTTTGAAGATCTTCTTTCCACCTCCCAGGCAATCGGTATTCTGTTAGCCATTTTCTCTCTTTTTATGTTATTCTATATTAAGAGAAATCATTCATGACGGGTTCCTCACCCTCGAACAATGAGGGTGTTCCAGGGTTACGGTTACGAGGCCCGTTTCGTTTAGCGTCAGAGGGTTACGTCAAGTTCTTAAGACCTGCCTTCGTCCTGCAAAGCGGGACTTCGCGCAGGCAGGCGAACAACATAACCGATGGACGATACGGGCATCGTTACCCTTACCGCGAGACGAAACCTATTATTTTCTAGGTAAATTTCGGAGGTCATAGGAGATGGCAGTCTTAGAAATCCTCAAATTTCCTCACCCCATTTTGAGGAAAAGGTCTGAGGCCGTAAGCCAGATTGATGAGGAAGTGAAAAAAACGATTAATGACATGAGAGAGACCATGTATGAAGCTGGGGGGATTGGTTTGGCCGCTTGTCAGGTTGGAATTCCCCGAAGGGTGATCGTTCTTGATGTCAGTCCAATTGACCCCCAACACAACTTCTTCGCCCTGATAAACCCCGAAATTATTTCTGAAGAAGGGGAAATTGACCATGAGGAAGGATGCTTGAGTATCCCAGATTGCCTGGAGAATGTGAAAAGGAAAGAAAAAGTCTATGCCAGGGGATGGTCTCCCGAAGGGATGGAAATTGAGGTCAAAGGGGATGGGATATTGGCCATTGCGCTTCAACATGAAATTGACCATATTAACGGTATTCTTATCTTAGACAGAGTCAGTCAGTTGAAGAGAGAGATTTATCGGAATAAGTTAAAGAGAGAAAAACGTAAGGAAGAGAAAGATTGAATGCGCCCACCTGGAGGATCGTTTTCTTTGGAACTCCATCCTTTGCCATACCGACCCTGAAGGCCATTTTAAAGGGATCCGATGAAGTGGTCAGTGTTGTCACTCAGCCAGACAGGGAGAAGGGAAGGGGGAGGAAGGTCATACTTTCCCCGGTAAAAGAACTTAGTCTTCAACATCACCTCATTCCTCTTCAACCCGAGAAGGCAAAGGGAGAAGTTTTTCAGGAGATTATAAGAGATCTTCAACCGGACATCATTGTTGTAGTAGCCTATGGTCAGATTTTACCAAAGTCCATTTTAAGCATTCCAAAATATGGAGCTATCAATGTCCATGCCTCCTTGCTTCCTAAATATCGAGGAGCCGCTCCAATTGCCTGGGCGATCCTGAATGGGGAGAAAGTGACCGGTGTGACCACAATGATGATGGATGAGGGCATGGACACAGGAGATATCCTTTTACAAAGAGAGATTCCAATGGGTGATGAGGTAACCTGTGAAATACTCCAAGATCGATTGGCCTCCTTGGGAGCTCAATTGCTTTTAGAGACTCTTGAAAAAATGAAGGCAGGAAATATTCGGCCCTTTTCACAGGATCATTCAAAGGCAACTTATGCCCCTCCTCTTAAAAAAGAGGATGGACACATTGATTGGAAAAAGGGGGCGAAAGAGATTGATCGTCAAATCCGTGCCTTCAATCCGTGGCCTGGAGCCTTTTCAAATTGGGGTGATCGGATGCTTAAAATTTATAAAGGAGAAACAAGGGAAAGGAAGCCCACAGGAAAGGAAGGAACAGTGGTCTGGGTGGGATCGGATTTCATCGAAATAGAGACAGGAAAGGATTCCTTTCTCATCAAAGAAGTTCAATTAGAGGGCAGGAGGAGGATGATCATCCGGGATTTTCTTTTGGGGCATCCTATACCTGTGGGAACAGTCTTTCATTAACTTAGTTCAGAGTTCGGAGCGTTGAGTTCGGAGTAAAAAATATATAAATACTCCGAACTACGAACTAATAACTCTGAACTCACGAGGTTATTTTGGATATTAAACCCAAGAAAAGAGTCTTTATCGGGCTATTGGTTTTTACCTGTTTGATCCTATTCTTGCTCATCTTTCTGCTCTGGTATGTCCCGATGGTGGGGTTGAAGAACATTCATTCCTCCCTTCCTTTCTTCTTCACCCTTGTCCTTGTGGTTTTGGTTTTTCTCATGCTTTCAGGAGGGCTCCTCCTCGTCTTTACCATTTTCAGCGGAAAGGATTTCTTCTTCTCCCATAAACTGAGGGGGATTGTGGCCAAGGTGTTATTCCCCTTCATGATCTTAATGGGAAGGTTGGTTGGGGTTTCAAAAGAGAAAGTTCAACAATCGTTCATCGAGTTGAATAACCATCTTGTCCGATCCAACCATCATCGGACTCGGCCTAATAAATTATTGATTCTCCTTCCCCACTGTATTCAGGATTTCGATTGTCAGATCAGAATCACAGGAAATGTGAAAAATTGCGAGGGTTGTGGGAAGTGTGAAATTAAAGATTTGATTGAACTCTCCGATCAATTTCAGGTGAAAATCGCAGTGGCGACCGGAGGAACCTTGGCCAGAAGAATCATCGTAGAGAACATGCCAGAAGCCATCGTGGCAGTGGCCTGTGAACTTGATCTGACCAGCGGGATCCAGGACAGCTATCCGATTCCAGTGATCGGAATCCTGAATGAGAGGCCAAATGGTCCCTGCATCAATACCAAAGTGGATATTCAGAAAGTGAGGAATGCAATTTTAGACTTCCTCGAACCCCAACGCCACATAACAATTTGACAAAGCAAGGGTTTATAATTATATTTATGGACAATAAAGGAGGTAGTTCTGTTCATGAATCAATTTAAAACATTCATTTTGATGTTGGTTTTAACGGTTCTTCTTATCTTGGTGGGGAGCGTGATCGGAGGGAGGAACGGGGCAATATATTTTTTTATTTTTGCCGCCCTGATGAATTTTATCATGTACTGGTATAGTGACAAGATCGTCCTTCGGATGTATAGAGCAAAAGAGGTTTCTCAGGGTGAGGTTCCAGAGCTTTACCAGATCGTTGGCGAGCTGGTGAATAAGGCCAGCCTTCCCATGCCAAGGGTCTATATCATGGAAAACGATACTCCCAATGCCTTTGCAACAGGAAGAAATCCGGAACACGCTGCTGTTGCTGTGACCACGGGTATTTTGAAAATTTTATCGAAAGAGGAATTGAAGGGCGTAATCGGGCATGAACTTTCCCATATTCAGCATCGGGATATCTTAATCGGTACGATTGCTGCCACGATTGCTGGCGCTATCACCATGCTTGCCCGGGTAGCCCAGTGGGGGGCCATTTTCGGAGGGATGCGATCAGATGATGATGAAAGAGGCGGAGGTAATTTTCTGTTTGTTCTCCTCTTCTCTATCGTTGCTTCATTTGCAGCGATGCTGATTCAAATGGCTATTTCCCGATCAAGGGAATATTTGGCAGATGAGGGTGGAGCCCATCTCAGCCATCCTCTTTCATTGGCAAAAGCTTTAGGAAAGTTGGAAGTCGCAGCCCAGCGGATTCCCATGAAGGCAAACCCTTCCACTGCCCATATGTTCATTGTCAATCCATTAAGAGGAAAAGGGGTTCTTTCTCTCTTCAGCACCCATCCACCCATGGAAGACCGTATCGCCAGACTTGAGGAGATGGCGAGAACAGGAAGGTTTTGAGAAAAAAAAGTCCAAGGGCGATCTGCCTCGATATCCTAAATCGGGTTGATAAGACCGCTCTCCACCCTGACCGACTTCTCACCGATTCTTTCAAACGCTACAGATATCTCACTTCGATCGATCGAGCTTTCCTCACAGAATTGACTTATGGGGTTATCCGATGGAAAGGGAGGCTCGATTGGGTGATCCGCCATTTTTCAAAAATCCCCATTAATAAAATTGAATTAGAAGCTCTCAATATCCTTCGCCTTGGGCTCTATCAAGTCTTTTTTTTATCCAGGACCCCAGCTTCAGCAGCAGTCAATGAGTCTGTAGAATTGGCTAAGGGGATCCGTGGAAAGAAAGGAGCAGGTTTTGTCAACGCTGTTCTTCGCTCAACCCTCCGACAAAAAGATGAAATCCGTTATCCAGATATTAAAGAAGATCCGGCACTTCAGATCTCTATTGTCCAATCACATCCTCTCTGGTTAGTTCAAAGATGGGTGAGGGAAATGGGTGTCGAAGAAACCCTCAAGATCTGTACGTTTAACAATCAGATCTCCTCCCTGACACTTCGAACGAACACCTTAAAGATAAATCGTGAAGATCTCATTGAAAAGTTGAATGAAAAGGAGTTAAAACCATTTCCGACCAATTTTTCAGAAGAGGGGATTGGGCTGCAAGATCCTCCGCCCACCTCAGAACTTCCATTTATAAAAGAAGGGCTTTATATCATTCAGGATGAAGCTTCTCAATTGATCATCGCCATTCTGGACCCGAAGCCTGGAGAACGAATCCTCGATGCCTGTGCAGCTCCAGGTGGGAAGACCACCCATATCGCTCAAAGGATGGGGAACCAAGGAGAAATCTTTGCTCTGGACCTTAATCAGGAGAAGTTAGCCTTAATTGAAGAGATATCACAAAGATTGGGAATAAAGATTATCAAAACCATCAGGGGAAATGCAGCTCAATCCTTACCCATTTCCCAGGGATTGAGATTCGATCGAATTTTGGCAGATGTTCCATGTTCTGGGTTTGGGACGCTTCGTAAGAACCCGGATTTGAAGTGGAGAAGAGGAGAAGAGGATATCAAAAGACTGAGTGAGCTTCAATTTTCCATATTAAGAAATCTCTCGGGTTATGTGAAAGAAAAGGGTGTCTTAGTTTATAGCACTTGCACGGTCTTCCATGAGGAAAATGAGGATATGGTGGAAAAGTTTTTGAAAGGACATCCAGAATTCCAATTGGATAAAATGGATAAAATTCTTTCCCCCCAATATTACTCCTTTACACAAAATGGATATTTCAAAACCTTTCCCCCCAAAGATAAAATGGATGGTTTTTTTGTTGCGAGAATGATTAAAAGCAAGGACCAATCCACACTTTCCGCGTCCTGAGATAGAAAGAAGAAGGGGAGTATTGTAAATACCGCCCCCGCCTCCTCGTTTAAGAGGCATTTGGAGATTTTGACAATTCATAATCGATTCGTTAAAATAAACCTGAATTCTGGTCAACCAAAAAGGAGGTCAAAGTAATGAAAGCCTTATCTGTCTCCGAAGCAAAGATGAAGCTAAGTGGATTGATCGACACGGTCAATGCGACCGACGAAGAGATTATGATCACTAAGAATGGCCGACCTGCTGCTGTGTTAGTGAGTCCAGAGGAGTTTGAGAGCCTGAAGGAAACAGTCGCTGTTCGATCGGATTTATCCTTAATGAAAGAGATCAAAAAGGGACTAAGAGCCTTGAAGATGAAAAAGGCAAAACTCTATACTCTCGAAGAATTATTCGGTTAATTAGCCCTTCAATTATGTTCAGGGGTGAGCCTTCAACGGAGTTCAAGGTTAATTATAGGATAAGATAGGAAATGTATAAACTTGTTGTTCCAGGTGCCATTCGAGAACTTGTTAGAACAATGCATCCCTCTCTGAAGAAAAAGGTAAAATTTTCCTTAAAAATAATTTTATCTGACCCCTATTCGGGTAAAGCCCTCATGGAGGAACTTGCAGGATTAAGAAGTTTCAGAGTGAGTTCTATTAGAATCATATACAGGATCAAGGATCCTAGACAGATCGAACTTGTTACCATCGGTCCACGGGAGCGGATCTACGAAGATACTTTCCGGATCATTCAAAAAGAGGAAAGAAGGTAATGGGTGTCAAAATATCATCACAATTGGTTTGCAGCAAAGTTGGATTAATAGTCTAAAGTGTTGTAGGAGGTTAACTTGAAAAAGATTGCGCCTTCGATTTTATCAGCTGATTTCAGCCGCCTTGGTGAGGAGGTGAAGGTTGTCGAACAGGCAGGAGGAGATGTGATTCATGTTGATGTGATGGATGGACATTTCGTTCCCAACATCACCATTGGTCCTCTGGTCGTTCAGGGATTGAAGAAATTGACATCCTTGCCTCTTGATGTCCACCTGATGATTGAAGAACCAGGACGATATATTGAAGCCTTTGCTCAGGCAGGTAGCGATTGGATTACGGTTCATGTTGAAGTCTGCCCTCATCTCAAGCAAATGATTAAGAAGATTCGTCAGTTGAATGTAAGACCGGGCATCGTGCTCAAACCTGCTACATCATTAAAAACCATCTATCCTGTTCTTGGTGAGATTGATTTGGTTCTTATCATGTCGGTCAATCCTGGTTTTGGTGGGCAATCCTTTATTCCCTCTACCTTAAAAAAGATTGAGCAGTTGAGGAAAATCATTAATCGCAACCACTACTCCTTAGAGATAGAAGTGGATGGAGGGATCAAAATCGAAAACATCAGAGAAGTTTCAAGAGCGGGTGGGAATATCTTCGTCGTAGGAACAGGTATCTTCAAAACAGAAAACTATGAAGAAACCATACGGAAATTGAGAAAAGAGATTGAAGGTTAAAAGTAGAGAATGGACGAAATTAACCTTATGACTACATCAGAAATTAAGTGCTTTAATCAAGAAGGAAATAAGACGAATCATATATTCCATTGAATGCCATCTTTTGATTCCAATTTTTCTTCTCTTTCGATAATACCTTTATTGACCATCCCTGTGTTTGCTAAATAATCAGCAATGTGGAAGATTACAAGAATCGTTTCAAGGAGAACCCTGGCACAAATCACGATTAAAAGGAATACCAGGGGAGCACCGATGAGCAGTGAAAAAATCCCGAATAGCATTGAGACTTTAAATCCTCCGACGACTAAAAGGAGAGCAATAAGACAAGCGGATAGAATAGATAAGAAATAAAGAAACTTCATTATTTTTGGACTGACAAACTGAATGAATGAAAAATCATAAAGCCCTCGAAGAAAACCGGCTCTTTTAAGGAAAGGGATATTATTGAATCCTCTCGCGCGTGAAATTTTTTCCTCTTTTTGGACCTCGCTAAACGATTCCCCACAATTGGCACAAAACTCAGCATGATCCTTATTGGAAGCACCACAATTTGTGCAAAACATTTTATCCTCCTGCCATATTTGGAAAGCTCAATTTACAGGGTTGATCTCTTTTATCTTCCAAAGGTCATCTTCTCTCTTTAGTATAACGTCAAGAAGGGTTTTACCGTTATGTCGTTGCCCACTAACTTTTTTAGAAGTTTTAACCAACCACTCTAACCTGACATTGGCGGTATTACCTGTTATTGTATGGTTCTTTAAATCAAAGGAGAGAATGAGATAATCGTAATTTTCCCACATTTTAAGTGTATCCAGCCGCTTTCCTTCTATGCTTTTAAAATCATGTGAGAAGCAGGATAAAAAGAGGTCAATGTCCTTCTGAAGGTTTGCCTGTCTGATATTTTCAAAGAGAGATTTTATCTTTTCAATTTCATCACTCTCGATAGCCGTATAGAGACTGGGGGAAGGAGGTAGTGAGGCAGGAGAGGTGGCAATATCTTTTGAAATCGGTTTGCTGGATTGAGAGTTCCCCTGCCAGAAAAAATACCCTCCTACACCCAATAAAATTATGATTCCAATTGCAATCAAAAAGGAGAAAGGCTGAAGCAAATTTCCTACGAATCTAGGAGAAACGATACTCCCTCCCATCTTACTGGGTAAGAGAGAGAGGATCTGTCGATGTTTCCTTAAACTTTTCTCCCTTGATTTAATTTCTTTTTTCATTTCCTTCTTTTCTCTAACAAAATCATCTTTTGTTACAGCCCCTAACTTATATAGAAATTGAAATTCCTCAAGCCTTTTTTGTATGGGTTTCAACTCTTTTTCCAAAACATCGACTTCTTCCGATGTTCTTTTCTTAATAGATTGAAGCTCTATTTCAATTTCTTGATGCCGGGGTGATAGTGACTTCAACCGATCCTGATAGCGAATAGATAAAGGATTGATGACATCACCGGAGATTCTATTCCGCTGTGTCTCCAACTTATTCATACAGGTTTCCAATTCTTTCTTTTCCCCTAATAGTCTCAACCATTGTTTTGACAATCTTTTAATTGATTTTTTTTCGAAGGGTCGGACGTCAGTTTGTTGAGATGGAGTTCCTTGCATCAAAAGGGACCCACATTTTCTGCAATAGTGCCCTTTTATATAAATTTCTTGGCACTTAGGGCAAATGAGTTTTTCTTTTTTTGTCTCCTCTTCGAGATCGGGATCTTCTACAATTAAAAGAAATTTACCACATTTCTTACAAAACTCTTCTTCGGTATCATGTTCGATATTGCATTGTGGGCAAATGACCATTTTTGCCTCCAACATTTTTCATTTCCTTAAACATTACAAAGCCTTTACTGCATTTAATGTGCCATATGATGAATTATTTTTTATCTTCAGATTTCATAGCTTTTTCTCATCATTAAAAGAGCTAATTGTACAAAATCTTAGGGTTTGGACAAAAATTGTCCACTGTCTATCTCATAAGAAATAATGCCCCGCTTGAATTTCCAACGGGATTAACCTAATTACTCATAAATAATTTTGTTACTCCAACCCTTCCCCTCCTCCTCGGAGACTGTGTCGTAATAGGATGGAGGGCCGAATGGACGGAACAGGCAGTCGGGTTCCAAAACTTTAGAATGCGGATTTTTAGAGTTATGGGTAATTGTCCTCGTTGCTGAAAAGGTAATTTTTTCATGGGGTTGAGGCCTCTGAATCTAATTGTTTGGAGGTTCCGCTCTAAAGCTTTCTCACCCGTCTGTCTGTTCCGTTTTTCAGAGTCTTCTCTCCCCTTGATCCAATTACGACACAGTCTTTCGAGGGGGGGAAGGGTTGGGTGGGGGGGGAATATTTTTATGGCTTGTGGATGACGAACCTGTCATGAAGGATTGCCTAAAAAAATATTTCCAGAAATATTAATATTCTTTTATAATACTTAACAAAAGAAACCATTGGAGGTATAAAAAGTGAGAATAGGTGCTTTTCAGGTAAAGGAACCTTTACCTGAATTGAATGAGCCTTATGTATTTGCCATCCTTCATCCTTGGATAGATGTGAACAATGTCGGAACTATGGTCCTGAGAGAATTAGAGACTCAATTTGAAGCCAAGGAGTTGGCCAGGCTCGCTAAACCTGGTCACTTCTTCGATTTTACCCGTTATCGCCCAAATCTTTATCTTGAAGAGGGTATTCGGAAAGTAGCCGTTCCAAATGTAGCACTACGCTATGCTAAGAGAGAAAGTGGAAATGATCTTCTCTTTCTTCACCTTCTTGAGCCTCATGCCCTGTCTGAAGTTTATGTTGATTCTGTTTTAAGACTTCTCAAGACCCTCAAGGTGAAGAAATATATTTTATTAGGGAGCATGTATGATGTGGTACCTCACACCAGACCTTTAATTATCAATGGGGGAGCAATTGGGAGAGAAGCAGAGCAGGATTTAAAGAAATCGGGGGCACTGCCAAGTAGTTACCAGGGTCCGACAACCATTACCATTTTGATCACCCAAAAAGCACAAGAGTTTGGCGTTGAAACGATCTTGTTTATCGTTTCTTTACCCCAATATGTTGTTTTGGAAGAAGATTATTTGGGTAAATTGCGGCTGATGGAGATTTTGAATTTACTCTATAACATTCCAATTGATAAGAAAGACTTTGAAAGAGCTCTCGATCAGCGTAGGTTAATTAACCAGAAAGTAGAGAGAACACCAGAACTGAAAAAAATCCTTCCTCAACTCGAGACCATGTATGAAGTTCGGATCAAATCAAAGGAGGGAGAGAGAATGACCAAGCTATCTTCTGAGATGGAGGAAATTCTCTGGAAAGTAATTGGAAAGGACTTAGGGAAGGCGTAAAGAAAATGTAAGGTGGTGAACGTGTCCAAAGATATTATACTTCCAAAACCGAAAGAAAAGGGGCTCACTTCGATAGAAGAAACACTTAATAAAAGAAGGTCAGTCAGAGACTACAAGAGAGGTTCATTAAGTTTAGAACAGGTTTCCCAGCTCCTTTGGGCCGCTTCGGGCAGAAACATTTATCGGAGGACGGCTCCTTCGGCTGGAGCCACCTATCCTTTAGAAACCTATCTGGTAGCGGGAGATGTGGAAGGATTAGAACCGGGGGTCTATCATTACTCTTCTTCCAGACATAGTCTTGAGATGACAAAAGAGCAAGATATCCGGAAAAAATTATCCCAATCTGCCTTAGGGCAAACGATGATTGGGGAGGCCCAGGCC
>Ga0299915_10001078_pt1 | contig 20061 bp, 14 predicted proteins | sample RVTome_13_FD_200263 | JGI IMG/M metagenome (GOLD analysis project Ga0299915, IMG submission 200263) | Soil microbial communities from uranium-contaminated site in the Upper Colorado River Basin, Wyoming, United States - RVT92D227 (version 2) ... | reverse complement strand
TCGGCCTGGGCCATGGCCAGGTGGCCCTCCTCGATCTCGACGAACCGGGCGAAGAGCCGCTGGCCTTCGGCGGGGAGCTCTGAGACCATCTTCTTGTAGAATCCCGAAGCCTCGCGTTCCACGTCCAGCGCGCGCCGGAAGGCCGCCAGGTCTTCGGCCGTCGGACGCTGCCTGTCGATCCCGGCCTGGAGCGTGGCGACACCCGCCGCGATGCGCTCCTTCGAGGGGATGGCCGTGTTCAGGGTGGCGGCCGTCACGCGTCCGGTCTTCCGCCATTCCTCGAGACGGGCATGGAGGTAGGCGACGTGGCCCGCTTCCTCATCCGCGAATACCTTAAGGATCTTGTGGGCCGTGGCATCGGACGCCTTGTCCGACGCTGTCTGGTAGGAATCACGGACCTTCCGTTCGAATTCGAGCGCTGTTTTGATCGCTTCTTCCAGAGTCATGGCCTTCTCCTTCGCCGTGCTGGGGTCGATCCTTCTTCGGTCAACAGGCGTCCATGATAAAGAAGAGCGCGGACCGTGTCAAACCGCGTGGAGGTCGGGAAGGGAATGATGGTAAACAATCCCCGGATTCTTTATGATAGGAGCGAGTGGGACGGAGATGGTGATCCTGGCGATCGAAACATCCTGCGATGAGACCTCGGCGGCCGTGTTGCGCGCCGGGAACGCGGGCGGGACGAGTGGGGACGGGTCCGCGCCCGAGGACGGGGCGCCGCCCGAGGTCCTGAGCAACATCGTCCTCAGCCAGGACGAGATCCACGCCCCGTACGGCGGGGTCGTTCCGGAGCTCGCCTCCCGCCAGCACATCAAGACGATCGAGACAATCGTCCGGGAAGCGCTCCGCCGGGCCGGCGTCGAACTCGGGGCCGTCGACCTCTACGCGGTCACCCAGGGACCGGGGCTCATCGGCTCGCTGCTGGTCGGGCTGATGTACGCCAAGAGCCTGGCCTACTACGGCCGGAAGCCGGTCGCCGGCATCGACCACCTGGAAGCTCATCTGGAAGCCGTTTTCCTGGAGAACCGCGGGGTTCCTTACCCCCTCCTGGGGCTCCTCGTGTCGGGCGGGCATACCTCGCTCTACCTGATGGAGGGCCCGCTTCAGAGCCGGCTGCTGGGAAAAACGCGCGACGACGCCGCCGGCGAGGCCCTCGATAAAGTGGCGAAGTTCCTGGGGCTCGGGTACCCGGGAGGGCCGGTTGTGGAACGCCTGGGCCGCGGAGGCGACGCGGCGGCCTTCCCCTTCGCGCTGCCGCGGACCAAGGATCGCAGCCTCGATTTCAGTTTCAGCGGCTTGAAGACCGCGGCTCTCCGGCATATCCGCGAGCGAGGGCTCACGAAGGACTCGCCGCTCGTCGGCGATTTCCTGGCCAGTTTCGAGGAGGCCGTCGTCCGCGCTCTCCTCGACAACCTGGCCCAGGCGGTCGATGCCGGCCAGCCGCGAGGCCTGATCCTGTGCGGGGGTGTGGCGCGTAACGCGAGGCTCCGGACGCGGTTCCAGGACTACGCATCGAGCGTCGACCTCCCCGCCTTCATCCCCTCGCCGAAGCTCTGCACGGACAACGCGGCCATGGTCGCCGCCGTCGCCCTCAAAAAGTTCCGGGCGGGTCTGGTCGGACCCCTCGACCTCGGCCTCGACGCCTACGCCCGCCGTTGAAGAACTTCCTTAGAGACGCGCAGCAGGTGACTTTTCTCCTGATTTTGGCGAGGTTTGCCGGCGATGAATTCCGCCCTGAAGCCCCCCGTAGCGGAGGGGGGCCCGACTTGATTGCAGGGGGAATTCGCTTCGCCCCCTGCGTCTCCTTCTCGGAAGCTGCGAATCCCCTGCAAACAAGACGGGGGAACCGCCGGGACTGGTTCCCGGGGGTCGGGGGGAGAAGGGCGGATTCGTCGACGCGCCTCGCCAAAATTGGGAGAAATATCAATGCGTTATGCTATTGAGGGACGAAGGCGACGTAAAAGGGTTCGCGGCGCATGTTTTCGTCCGAAAGATGGCGCAGGTCCACCGTGAATTCGTAGACGGCGAAGTTGCGCCACGGAAAATAGGCGGGCGGCGCGAAGTCGTGCTCCTTCGTTCCGTTCGCCGTCCGCTCTTCGACGAGGGGGAGGTCGAAGAGCCGAATACGCACGTCATATTCACCCTTCTCCGCGCCGTAGCGGACCGTGAGCCGCTCAAATGGCCGCCTGGCGCTGAAGACGACGCGGTAAGTGCGCGCTGCGTGTAAATAGAGGCTGCCGTCCGGCTTGATGAGGGCGTCACGGCCCAACGGCATCGTGACGAAGGCGATCGCGCGTCCGCCCGGGGTCTCGGCCGCGACCGACGGGTAGAGGGCTGGTCTGGGCTCCAGGACCCACAGGAACGCGCCGGCCGCGAGCAGCCCGAAAACGACGGCGAGCGTCCAGCCGCTCCGCCGCGGCGCCGTCCTGCGGCCCAGCGCGTAGACGAGGACCAGCGCGGCGAGGGCCAGGACCCAGACATAATCCGGCCCATAGCGCGTGTTATCGACCTTGATGAAAGACGGCAGGATGGACGGCAGGAAGATATTCACGTTGCTCAGCCAGACCCAGAGGTCCCCCGGCCGCTCCGTGTATTCATGGGTGGTCGGCTGATAGAGAAACGTCGGATGGGTGAGCAAGATGACGGTGATCGCGACGCCGGCCGCCGCGACGACCCAGAACGCCGTCCGGAACGTCCGCTTCTCCGTGTGGGCGAGGAAGGTACCGACGGCGATGGCCCCGGTCCAGACGAGCGGCATGAGGACCCGTCCCTGGGGGGAGAATCCCTGCCGGTGGGTGAAGAAGGCGTAGTTCAGGACAAAAGGCGCGCCGATGAGGAGGAGTCCGAAGAATTCGCTTTTCGCCCGCCGGAACATCTCCACGAACCCGAAGAGGGCGAAAATGTAGAGCGGCGCGTAGAGCCACAATCCGTCCCGCTGGTCCAGGAAGTAATCGAAGAAGGCCGTCACCCGGTCGTGGAGGGGGATCTCGAAGATCATCTGTTTGTAGGCCGCGGCCTGGTCGGGGGTCATGACACCCTCGTAAATGGAAAGCGGCGACACCGTGCCGTAGAGGCTATTGGTGAACAGGTAAAATAGGACGTTCGAGAGAAGAGGAAAAGCCAGGAATGCGGCGACCCTCCAACCCGCCCGGTGGCGTTTCAGGAAATGATAGACGGCCACGGCCAGAAGAGGCCAGAAAATCAGATTGTACTTGACCCCGAACCAGAAGAAGGTGGAGGCGAGGAACCCCAGCCCGAGATAGTGACCCGTCCCGAGCGGCGCGTCGCCCGTCGCTTTGCGGTACACGAGCAGGGCCATGAAGGCAATGGCGATCTCCGGATAGAGGTGCGTGGAGTAGAAGAGGACGGGCGCGGTGAAGCCGACGAGCGCCCAGAGCGCGAGCGCCAGCCGCTCCTTCCGCCAGCGGTCGAGGGCGAAGAGATAGATCTGGACGCCGAAGAGCGCACCCCAAACGGCCAGGCTTCCCTTGATGAGAAAGGTCAGCAGCCGGCCCTCGGCCAGCCGCCCCAGCGCGTAGAAGGGGAGGGTCAGGACGGAAATCCCCGGCAGGTTGATGGGATAGATGTAATCGTGGCCTTTCTTCCCATAGCGGCCGTAAACACCAAGGCGGAGGTTCGGGTTGTCCGGCCGCGAAATAAAGTGGAAATAATCCTGCTCGGCATAGTTATTAGCCAGATTGATGTCCCGGTCGTCGAGGAGGCTGTCGGCCGTGATGAGGTAGTTCGGCTCGTCGCCGGAGAAGGTGATGCCCTGGGTGACGAGAGCGAAAACCGCCAGGTTGTAGATGAGGAAAGCCGCCAGGAAAAGGGCCGAAACCTTCTTGCGCCGCGACCAGCCTTCCCAACGGGCGAGGGCCCGCTCCACCCCCGGCCAGCGTCCGCCGGAGGCGCGGCGGTACTGGCGGAGCTTGAGAAAGACGAAGGCCGCGAAAACCATGAGACCGAGCGTCCCCAGCCTCGTCGTCAGGTCCTCACGCGAAAAGTAGCGGCCGGGCGCGAAGAGGGCGATGTAGAGGAACGCGAGCGGGGTGAGGGTGAGGAAACCGTCCCGGAGGGTCGTATCGAGGTCGAGATGCAGCAGGCGCGCTTCGGAGCGAGCCAGACCGATCCATATCGCGGCCAGGAGGAGGAAGCAGGCGCCCGGGAGGAGGATCGCGGCCAGGCCCTCGGGCCGGAAGGCGTGTTCGAGGACGGTAAACCGCCCCGCTTGGCTGAGGAGGTTGACGTAAACGGAGGCGCCCAGGGCCAGGATGGGGAGCGTCACGAGGGCGAGCGCCCGGCGGGCTTTCGTCATCGCTGGCAGTATTCCGCATCCCCGCCGGACTGTCAAGCCAGGCGGAATTGTGGTATAAAAAAGTCCCCAGAGGCCATGGAACGCACGAAAAAAGTCATCGTCGTCATGCCGGCGTACAACGCCGAGAGGACGCTCGAGCGGACGCTGGCCGATATCCCGCGCGACTGGGTGGACGAGATCCTCCTCGTCGACGACCGGAGCCGGGACGGAACGGTCGACCTGGCCCGGCGCCTCGGCCTCCACGTCTTCGTCCACGACCGGAACCGCGGCTACGGGGGCAATCAGAAGACGTGTTACGCCGAAGCGCTCAGGCTCGGCGGGGACATCATGGTCATGGTCCACCCCGACCATCAATACGACCCCCGGGTCATCCCGCAGCTCATCACGCCGCTCCTCAACGGCGAGTGCGACGCGGTCTTCGGCTCGCGGATGCTCGGCGGCCGGCCGCTCGAGGGCGGCATGCCGAAGTGGAAATACCTGGCCAACATCTTCCTGACGGCCGTCGAGAATGCGACCTTCTACATGTACCTCACCGAATATCACTCGGGCCTCAGGGCGTACTCCCGGCGCTATCTCGAGACGGTGAACTTCGAGGCGAATTCCGACGACTTCGTCTTCGACTCCGAGATCATCGCCCAGGGCGTCATTCACGGGCTGCGCATCCGGGAGATCCCGATCGCGACGCGCTATTTCGCCGAGGCCTCGCGGATCGGCTTCGGGCGGAGCGTCATCTACGGCCTCGCTATCCTCAAAACGCTCGTCAAGTTCAAGCTCCACAAGAAGGGGATCCTCAAGAGCAGGATGTTCGACTGACGGCGTCCGGCCGGCCCGCGTCGCCGCACCCTATGACGTCCCGCCTTTTTTCTGCAGCGTTCGCGGCCCGGGTGCGGACGGCTTCGGCGTCGCCGGCTGGATGGCAAAGACGTAGGGGCTGTCGGCCGGTTTCGGGCCGGCCGTTCGGTTGACCGTGATCGTCACCCAGTAGAGCCAGGTCTTCTTGAACCGATAGGCCGGCCGGGCGGGGATCTGGGTCGCCCTCATCCGATTCTCCGTCCGGCCCACGTAGGCGGCCTGGTCGAAATACCGGATCTCGACCTTGTCCACGGACGCCTCCGAACCGAAATCGAAGCGCAGGTCGGCCAGCGGTTCGAGCGATTGGAAGCTGAAGATGAACGAACGGCCATCCTCGGGGAGCAGGAAGCGGCCGGGTCCGGACGGCCACGCGGCCCGCGACAAGGAGTAGAACGTCAATTTCGTCCCCGAAGGATACTCGACGCGCGTCGGGTTCATGAGGATGGGCCGGGGGAACATGCCCAGCCAGGAGAAGATGAGGACGACGGCCGCCAGGGAAAAAATCACGGGTGTCGCCGGATGCGTATCTTTTTTCCGTTCCCGGGACACGAGATAACCCGCGACGAAGAGCAACACGGCGAGAAGCCAGGCGACGTTCGGTGCCCACGGACCTTCGGCCGACTTCAGGTAGGACGGGAGATAGCGGGTCACCTGGTCGTGGAGGTTGCTGAGGAGGTAGAACAAGGCCCCTCCCCGGTCCGTCGGACCCTGGGTCGTTTCCTGATAGAGCGCGAACGGGTTTTTCAGCAGGAGCCAGGTCATGATGAAGCTGCCGATGGAGGCGCCGACGAAGAGCGAGGCGTAGAGCTTCCGCGGCGGCCGGCGGAGGAAGGTAAGGAGGAGGAGCGGCATGACCCAAAAGACGGCGACGAGCGGCCGTGCCTGCGGCGCGTAGCCCGTCCGCTGGGTCAGCAGGGCGGAGACGAGCACATAGGGGCCGCCGATAAAAAGGAGCCAGCCCAGCTCTTTCGTTTTCCGCCGGACCATGACCGCGAGGCCGAGAAAGGCGAACAGCCAGACCGGCGCGTAAGGGAGGAGGCCGTCTTTCTGGTCGAAAAAGTAGCCGGCCAGCGTTTCCCAGCGGAACTTGAAGGGGATGCCGGTCGCCAGCCACTTGAGATAGTCGACGCTTTCGCCGGCGCTCAGGCTCCTTTGCCAGGACACGGCCGAGAGCGAGAGCGAGCCGTAGAGAACGTACTGGAATACGAAGTAGAGGGCCGTCGCGGCGACGAACGTCGCGAGGAACAGGCCGGCCTCGTCCGTCCGGCGGCGTTTTCTGGCGAACATCCACAGGCCAAAGACGAGGAGCGGGCCGGCGATGAAGAGGTATTTCAGGGCGTGGAACCAGAAGAACGAAGCGAGGATGAGACCCGCGAGGACGGCTTTCCCCCGTGTCAGGCTCTCCCCGGCCCGCAGCATCCGGAACACAAGGAAGGAGAGGAGGGCGACGATCATCTCGGGGTAAATATGGATGGAATAGAAATAGAGGGGCGTCGTGAGGAGCGCCAGGGTGAAGACCCAGAGCGCCGCCGGTTCACCGCCCGTCTCCTTGAGCGCGAAGCGGTAGAGCTGGAGGACGAAGAGCGCGCCGACGAGGCTCATGCCGAATCGCAGGAGCAGGATGAGCCCCGTCTGCCCGAGGAGCGAGCCGAGGGCATAGAAGGGCAGGAGCCAGAAGGCCGTGCCGGGCGAATGGGAGGAATAGCGGCTCCCGTCGCGGCGTCCGGCGACGACGTGCATCTGCAGCTTGGTCGGGACTTGAACGTAAGCCCGATAATCCTGATTCTCATAATTATTGGCCAGGTCGAAGTCGCCGTCGTGAAGCAGGCTGTGGGCGATGAGCAGGTAATGAGGTTCGTCGCCGGAGAACGTGATGCCCTTGCGGAGCAGGGTCCAGGAGCCGAAGTTGAGGACGAGGAGGGCGCCGACGAAGAGGACGGCGGATCTTATCCGGGGAGAGACCTTGGCGAATTCGTCGTAGGCGGGGTAGCGCGCCCCGAACGCCTTCCTCCGCAGCCGGAAGAGCTGGACGACCTTGAGGTACAGGACGGCCCCGAGGACGGCGTAGAGGAGAATGAGGGCCCGTTCGTGGATATCGTCATGGTTGATATAGCGGGCGAGCGTCAGCGGGACGAGGGCCAGGAGCGCGAGCGGGAGGTAGGAGATGAGGTCGGAACGCAGGGCCTCCCCGAAAGGGACGGCGTAGCGGCGGGTGACGACGCGGGCCTGGAAAAACCACAGCGCGACGAGGAGGGCGGCGGAGACGACGGTCAACGGAATCAACCAGGCGGGCTGCAGTCGGAACGCATGCCGGAAGATCGTGAAGCCCGGCACCCGGGCGAGGAAGAGCATGAACAGGCTGTAGCCGAAGGCCGCCGGCACGAAGACCGCCGCGGCCGCGACGACGAGACGCCGTTTCATAGGGGACATGATGAGTGAAGAGACGGGGCGTGTCAAGGCGGGGGGCGGGCAAAACCGGAGGGCCCGTTTCCTCGTATGATATAACTTGAAAGGCGCAAGAACGCCCCCGGACCGCCCGGCCTGTTTGTGGCGGCCGGAGGATTCCGCTACAGTAGAAAGCGATCGAAGAGGTCCGCGATAGGGGCCTCAGCGAGGAGGTCGGACGTGAAAAAAAAGACGATATTATGCCTGCTGGTTATCCTGGGGGCCGCGGCGCTCGCTCCCGCCCAGGACAAAAAAGAGGTCTCCTTGACGCTCGAAGAGTCCATCGTCAAGGCCCTGAAGAACAACCTCAACCTCGCGGTCGAGGTCTACAGCCCGCGGATCGCGGAGGCCTCTCTCTCCCGGGCGCGCGAGATGTTCCTCCCGCAGTTCAACGTGAACTACGGCCGGAACCGGACCGAGCAGCCTTCGACGTGGTGGCTCCAGGGTGCGGAGACTTTGACCTCGACGCTCAACGATTATACCGTGTCGGTCACGGAACAGGTCCCCATGGGCGGGAACCTTTCCGTATCCCTGGCCGGCTACAAGTCCACGAACAACCAGCGCTTCCAGCTCATCAACCCGATCTACTCGACGACCATGCGTTTCAACTTCTCCCAGCCCCTCCTGCGCGGCCTCGGCTATGACATCAGCCGCCAGCAAATCCTCGTCGCCCGCGACAACCTGGCGGTCTCGGAGAGCCAGCTCCAGTCCGCGCTCGTGGACACCGTCTACCTGGTCGAGGAAGCCTACTGGAACTACGTCTATGCCATCGAGAACCTCAAGGTCAAACAGCAGTCCCTGGCCTTGGGCCGGGACCTCCTGATCAAGACGCGGAAAGAGGTCGAATTCGGCGCCCAGGCCCCCATCGAAGTCCTCAACGCCGAGGCGACCGTGGCCCAGCGCGAAGCGGACATCCTGGCGGCTGAAGCCCTGGTCAAGAAGAGCGAGGAAACGCTGCGGGCCGTTATCAACCTGGATGCGGAAGCCGACATGGCGGGGGCGTGGGTCGTGCCTGCGGATAAGCCCGTCATCACGCCCAAGACCGTCACGCTTGAAGAGGCGCTCAACGCGGCCCAGGCGCGGCGGCCCGACCTGCGCATCGCCCAGACGACCATCGAAACGCGCCAGCTCAATATGCGTGTCGCCCGAAACCAGCTCCTCCCCCAGCTCGACCTGAATCTCTCCTACTGGAGCCCGGGGATCTCCGGCGACCGGCTCATCATAGCCGGCGACGATATTCTCAATCCCATCATCTTGGGCATGGAGAAGGGGAGCGCCTCGGATTCCCTGAAGAACGCCATGAAGTTCGGCTACAGCAACTGGGACATCGGCCTGACCCTGACCCTGCCGCTGGGCGACGTCCTCGGCCGGGCCAACTATGCCCAGGCCCGGCTGGAGCTCGACCAGAGCCTAGCCGGCCTGAAGATCAAGGAGCAACAGGTCTTCCTCGAGGTGAGCGACGCCGTCCGGAACCTGGAAACGGCCGCCAAAATGGTCGACGCCCTCCGCATCGCCCGCGAACTCGCCGCGAAACGCCTCGAGGCCGAAATGAAGAAGCTCGGCGTGGGCCTGACGACGAACTATTTTGTCCTTCAATACCAGGAACAGCTGGCCACGGCCCGCTCGAACGAGATCCGGGCCCTCGTCGACTATAATGTGTCCCTGGCGCGGCTGGACAAGGCGACGGGAAAGACCCTCGAATCCCGCAACATCGCCATTGCCGACGCCGGGAAATAAGGGCGTTACGAACGGCTCATGGCCGGCCTGCGTCGCCCCCCGCAATTTATTCTTTAAGAATTCGTTAGCGGCCTCGCGCTCCCTTACTGGGCGCCGCGCCCGCCTATTCCCCTGCGTCCCGAGCTGTGCTAAGATTCCGGCGTGGAAATTTCGGTCGTCCTCATCACCTTCAACGAAGAAAAGCGTCTCGAGCCCGCGTTGAAGAGCGTCGAGGGCGTCGCCTCCGAGATCATCGTCGTCGATTCCCACAGCACGGACGACACGGTCAAGCTGGCCCGCCGTTATGCAGCCAAGGTCTTCGAGCGGAAGTGGACGAACTTCGCCGACCAAAAGAATTTCGCCAATACCCAGGCCGCCGGGCCTTGGATCCTCTCGCTCGACGCGGACGAGCGCCTGTCGCCCGAATTGCGCGAGGAACTTCTGGCCCTCCGCCGCACGGAGCCGGCCTGCTCCGGCTTCTCCATGCCGCGCCGGGTTCATTATCTCGGCCGCTGGATCCGTCATTCCGGCTGGTATCCCGACCGCAAGGTCCGTCTCTTCCGAAAAGACGGGGCCGTCTGGGAAGGGGATTATGTCCACGAAGCGCTCGTCCTCTCCGGGACTGTCCGGCGGCTTCGAGGCGCCATCCACCATTTCACTTACGAATCGATCTCCGCGCATGTCGCCCGGATCAACACCTTCTCCGCTCTGGGGGCCCAGAAGCTCTACGCCCGCGGGAAAAAAGGCCGCTTCCTCCATCTCCTCGTCCTGCCGTGGGCCCGCTTCCTCAAGTCTTACGTTCTCAAGCTCGGGATCCTGGACGGCTTTCCCGGCCTCGTCATCTCGGCTCTCAACGGCTACGCCGTCTTTCTCCGCTACGCCAAGCTCCGCGAGATCTGGAAAAAAGGAGAGCGGATTGAGCCTGTTTCTCATTGACGCCGGTAAGGAGTGGCGCGGCGGCCAACGCCAGGTCCTCTTCCTGGCCCGGGAACTCCAAAGGGCGAACTACGCCTTCTGGCTTGCCGTCCAGCGCGGGGGGCCGCTCCACAAGAAAGCCGACGAGGAAGGTCTGCCGCTCCTGCCCCTCAAAATAAGGAACGAGGCCGACCTCCTGGCCGTCCTCCGCCTGGCCGCGGCCATGCGCCGCCGCCGCTGTGTCCTGGCCCACTTCCACGACGCCCACGGCGCCGGCATCGGCACGCGGGCCGCCGGCCTGGCCAAGGTTCCGCTCCGCGTCATCTCGAGACGCGTGGATTTCCCGATCAGGTCGAAATCCAAGTACACCAAGGAGATCGACGCCATCATCGCCATCTCCGAGGGCGTCAAGAAAGTCCTCGTCGAAGACGGCATCCGCGCGGAGCTCGTCGAGGTCATCCCCTCCGGCATCGACTTCTCGCCCTTCGAGGAGGTCCGGGAGCGCGATTTCCTGCGGCGGGAGTTCCGCTTCGGCCCGGACGATTTCCTGGTCGGCATCGTCGCCCAGCTCGAAGATCACAAGGGCCATCGTTACCTCCTCGAGGCGGCCCAGATCCTCAAAGGCCAGGTGCCGAACGTGAAGTTCGTCATCGTCGGGGCCGGGTCGCTCCGTCTCGACCTCGACCGCCAGGCCCACAACCTCCATGTCGACGACATCGTCTACTTCCTCGGTTTTCGCGAAGACGTCCCGCGCATCCTCGCCTCGCTCGACCTGTTCGTTCTCTCTTCCCACATGGAGGGCCTGGGAAGCTCGCTCCTGGACGCCATGGCCAGCCGCCTGCCTGTCGTGGCGACGACGGCCGGCGGCATCCCGGAGGTCGTCATCGACCGCGAGACGGGGCTCCTTGTCCCGCCCCGCGACCCGGCGGCCCTGGCCCAGGCCATCCTCAAGGTTTGCCTGGATAAAGGCCTCGCCGCACGGCTGGCCCAGCGCGGCTACGAGGTCGTCCACGAAAAGTTCTCGGCCGAGTCCATGGCCCGCCGGGTCATCGCCGTCTACGAGCGTCTCGCCGCCAAGAAAGGAGTCCGGCTTGGCCGAGCCCTCTAAGCCCCGCCTCACGGTCCGTCCGCTGACCAACGTGGCCGAATTCGAAAAACTCCTCGACATCCAGCGCGCCGTTTGGGGGCACGACGACCTGGACGTGACGCCCATCCACCAGTTCTGCGTCTCGTCGCGGCTGGGAGGGATCCTGATCGGCGCCTTCGTCGGCCGCGACCTGGCCGGGTTCGTCTATTCCTTCCCGGCCGTCTTCGGGAAGCGGCATATCCAGCATTCGCACCTGCTGGCGGTCCGGCCGGAATTCCAGGGCTGGGGACTCGGCAAGCGGCTCAAGCGGGCCCAGCGGGACGAGGCCCTTCGCCGCGGCTATGACCTTATCACCTGGACCTTCGACCCGCTGCAGACGCGGAACGCCAACCTCAACCTGCAGGCGCTCGGCGCCGTCGCGCGGACCTATCTCCCCAATTTCTACGGCCTGACGCCGGCGCTCTGCCTGGGTCCGGGCATCCCGACCGACCGGCTGCTCATCGAGTGGCCGATCAGAACGCGCCGGGTGGCCGAACGTCTGGCTGGAAAGGGGCAGAAAAGTACACGGCGGCCGGACGATCCTCGAATGCTGCCCAAAGCCCTGGAGCGGGCGAGCGCGGGGGAGCCGCCGTTCATCGAGCCGGCGCCGCCGAAACTCGGCCTGCGGGACGAGGTCCTCCTCGTCGAGGTCCCGAGGGATATCAGGGCGCTCGGCGGCCGGCCCGACCTCATCGCGGCCTGGCAGGCGGGGCTGCGGCGGGTCATGACCCGCTATTTCGCCCGCGGCTACCGGGCCGATCATTTTCTCTTCGGCGACCGCACGTTTTACCTGCTGCGGCGGGGAGGCGGCCGCGCTGAGAAATCCGGAGGGCCGCGCCGGGCGCGTTGAAGGACGAGCCATGATGAACATGAACAGGAAGGCCGCCTCCGCGCTCTTCTGGTCGGCGGCCGCGGTGGCCGTCTTCACCTTTCTCTTCCTCGTCGCCATCGCCATCTTCACGCCCCCGATGACGTTCGATTTCGCGACCTATGTCCGGGATTACTCGTTCCGCTCCATCATCCCGGCCATTCCGTGCGTGCTGCTGGCCCTGGCGCACTTCCCGTTCTTCGTTTCGCTCTACGGCCTGGCCGACGAGAGCCGGAAGCCGCTGGCCCGCATCGGTATCGCTTTCGGCTGCGCCTATGCCCTGCTGGGGTCGGTGAACTATTTCGCCCAGATCTCTTACGTCTTTCGTAACATCACGGCCGGCCGGGTCGCCGCCGTCGGACCGTTCCTGCTCGACGACACGTCCTCGTTCGTCTTCGCGCTCGAAGCGCTCGCCTACACGCTCCTCTTCCTGGCCGTCCTGTTCCTGGCCCCGCTCTTCCGGGAGAGAGGAGCCGATCCTTGGATCCGCCGGCTGTTTTATGCGACGAGCGTCATCGGCTTGATCGGGTCGGCCGGCTATATTCTCAACAACCCCTCGGCGACGCTGGGGATAACGTTCGCGGCGGTCACCTATGTCATCGCCGTCGCCCTGATCGTGGTCAAGGCCGCCCGGCTGAAAAAAGGCCCGCCGGGCGCGGCCGTTCCGAGAAGAGGCGCGGGCGGCTCCGCGCAACCGCTCCTCCATTAAAGGCGACCGTCGTCGGTCAGCCTTGAAATCGGCCCGCCGATTGCCTTATGTTAGGCCCGTACCGCCCCGAAGGAGAAACGGCCATGGCCATCGAGCGCATCCAATTGGACCTCCTGCGGCTGCCTTACGTCCATTTCTTCGAGACGTCGTTCGGCCGGTCCTATGACCGGACCTTCATCCTGACCCGGGTTTGGGAGGGCGGCCTCTGCGGCTGGGGCGAGTGCGTCGCCGAAGAGCAGCCCCTGTACGGCAGCGAGACCACCGAGTCCGCCTGGCACATCCTGAAGGACTTCCTTATCCCGCTCGTTTTCAAGCAGGCGCTCGTCGAGCCGGCGGATTTCGCCCGCGCGGCGGGCGTCTTCCGCGGGAACCGGATGGCCAAGGCCGGGCTCGAGCTCGCCCTCTGGGACCTCAAGGCAAAGAAGGCGGGCGTGCCGCTCCGGAAGCTCTACGGCGGTGTCTACGACGAGGTCGAGGCGGGGGTGAGCTGCGGCATCGAGGATTCCATCCCGGACCTCGTCGCGCGCATTGGGCAGTACCTCGACGAGGGCTACCGGCGCATCAAAATAAAGATCAAGCCCGGCTGGGATGCCAATGCCTGCGCCGCCGTCCGCGCCCGCTACCCCGATATCCTTCTCCAAGCGGACGCGAACGGCGCCTACACGCTGGCCGACAAGGACGTTCTGAAGGCCCTCGATGCCTACAACCTTCTGCTCGTTGAGCAGCCGTTCGCGCCCTACGACCTGTGGGACCACGCCAAGCTGCAGAAGGAGATGAAAACCCCGCTCTGCCTCGACGAAAGCATCCTCTCGCTCGCGACGGCCCGGGCCGCGGTCGAGATGGGCAGCTGCCGCATCATCAACATCAAGGTCGGCCGGGTCGGGGGGGCGGTCGAGGCGCGGGCCATCCATGATTACTGCCAGGCGCAGGGGATCCCCGTCTGGTGCGGGGGGATGCTCGAGTCGGGCGTCGGCCGGGCCCACAACCTTCACCTCGCCAGCCTGCCGAACTTCAAATTGCCGCACGACCTCAGCGCGAGCCGGCGCTATTATAAAGAGGATATCATCGACCCGTTCATCGAGCTCAGCGGGCCGGGCAAGATCCGCGTCCCGGACGGCCCGGGCATCGGCGTCAACCCGGTCGAGGAGCGCGTCCGCCGCGCCGCCGTCCGCAGCGAGGCCTTCACTTCTCCAGGACGGCGATGAGGGACATGCCGACCCTCTGGCGCAGGACGCGTTTCTCCACGAAGCGCATGAAGGGGATGAGCCTGATATAGGCGTTGACGGGGCCGGCGCTCACGGACGTTTTGCCCAGGATGCGGCCGGCGACGAACCAGCCGACGAGCGACAGGGCGTTGAAATAGAACGTCCGGGGGACCTTGAACGCCGTCGTTCCGACCGCGGCGAGAAGGGTCCGTTTCGTATAGCGCCGGGTGTGCCCGATGCTCCGGTCGATCGCTCCGTAGAGGAACGGATGCGCCGGGACGAGGACGACGAAACGGCCGCCCGGCCGGAGGACCTCGTAGACGTTCCGGAGAGCCCGGCCATCGTCCCGGGTGTGCTCCAGGACGTTCAGGGCGAAGGCGCTGTCGACGGGCGGGCCGATCTGCCCGAAATCGGCGGGCTCCTCCATGTCGATGCGCAGGGCCTCGACCTTGGAGCCGGCGAACGCCTCCCGCAGCCCGGACACGTAGCCGGGGTCGAGGTCGCTCAGGACGACGCGGCTCGAGGGGAAGTGACGCTGAACCTTGCGGCCGTAGGTCCCCTTGCCGCTCCCGATCTCCAGGATGCTCCCGCCGAGCCAGGGCCGGACCTGCTCGAACATCCAGTCCGTGAACCGGTCGGCGCCGTCCAGGGCGTTGAGCGTCGCGTCGCCGTCGGGAGAATAGCGCATGGGGTGCGCCCATTATCCCCGCCGGTCCGCGGAAATGTCAATCCAGCGCCGGGACTTGCCAAAATACTACCATTAATGTAGTATTTAGACGGTCGTCTTTATCAGAACATCCCATCGGCCGGGCCCGGCGTCCGGCCCCAGAGCAGGAGATCATTATGGCGCAGCTTAACCCGGCCGATAGACAGTGGCTGGAAACGACGTTCGGCCCGCGGGCCAATTTCGACCCCGCCGAACGGCGCCTTTACAGTCACGATATCGCCGCCATTCCGGGACTCTTCAAGCCCCTGGTGGGGGAGACCGTCCCCGACGTCGTCGTCCAGCCCGAAACCGAGGCCGAGGTCGCGTCCCTCGTCCGCTGGGCGGCGGAGCGGCGGCTGGCGGTCGTCCCGCGCGGCCGGGCGACCTCGGGCTACGGCGGCGTCATCCCGACCCGCCGCGGCCTCGTTATCGACTTCTACCGGATGAAAAAGGTCCTCGCCGTCGATGCGGCGCGGGAGGAAGCCACGGTCGAACCGGGCCTGACCTGGGAGAAGCTCGACACCGCGCTCGCTTCCCACGGCCTGACCCTCCGCCTCTATCCCACGTCCTACCCCTCCTCTTCGGTCGGCGGTTGGCTGGCCCAGGGGGGCGCGGGCATCGGCTCCTACCAGTTCGGTTGGTTCGCGGAAAACGTCGTTGCGGCCCGGGTCGTTCTGCCCACGGGCGAGGTCCGGGAGTTCAAAGGGAGGGACCTGGAACTCATCTCGGACGCCGAAGGCACGACCGGCTTCATTACGAGCGTGACCTTGAAGGTGCGCCAGCGCGAGGAACTCGAAGTCGCCGCCGTTTCGTTCTCCACGGCCGCGGAGCTCAGGACGTTCTACCAGGACCTCATCGCCGCCGGCCTGCCCGTCTGGTCCGTCATGTTCATCAACCCCTGCATGGCCGAGCTCAAGAACAAGGCCCCGCTCCGGACCCACAACGGCCATCCGGTCGAGCACCGGCCCGAGCTCCCCATCGCCTTCATCACCGCCTTGACCTACGGCCGGAAAGAATCCGCCGCCGTGGAGGCGGGCCTGGCCTCCCTTCTCCCCAAGCACGGGGGGACGCGCCTCAGCCGGGAGATCGCCGAGCACGAGTGGGAGAACCGCTCTAAGCTCATGATCGTCAAGCGGCTCGGCCCGTCCCTCATCCCGGCCGAGGTGGTCGTCCCGCTCGAGAACCTGGAGAAGGTCCTGAGGGAAACGTGGGACAAGGTCCATCTGCCCTTCGTCAAGGAAGGTGTCCTCGTCCGCCGGAGCCGCGGCGGACGGCCCGAGGTCGTCCTCCTCGGCTTCATCCCCTCCGACCAGCGAAAGTTCTCTTACAACATCGCCTTCGGTCTGGTTCTAAGCCTGATGAAGATCGCCGAAAAATACGGCGGCCGGCCCTATTCGACCGGCGTGTATTTTTCCGACAAGGTGGAATCCATTTTGGGGGCCGACCGGGTCGCGCGCCTCCGCTCCTTCAAGCGGGAGGTCGACCCGGGCCGCGTTCTCAATCCGGACAAGGTCTTCGGCGGCAAGCTCATCGGCCGCGCCCTGACGGTGGCCTCGGTCTTCGAGCCCCTCATCCGGCCATTCGGCAACCGGGTGGCGGCCCGGATCGGCGAGCGGATCTCCGAGAAACCCGTCCGCGGGATCCCCGGCGACGTGGCCTGGTACGCGTACGCGTGCTCGCAGTGCGGCTATTGCGTGGACGAGTGCGACCAGTTCTACGGCCGCGGCTGGGAAAGCCAGTCGCCTCGCGGCAAATGGTACTGGCTGCGAACGTTCATGGAGGGCCGGGCCGACTGGGACCAGAAGATGGTCGACACGATCATGGTCTGCACGACCTGCGAGTTGTGCAACCTCCGCTGTTCAGCCTCTCTGCCCATCGAACCGAGCTGGATGAAGCTGCGCGGGAAACTCATCCATGAGGACAAGCGGATGACCTTCCCGCCCTTCGAGATGATGGCGGAAGCCGTCAAGGCCGAGGGCAACATCTGGGCCGGCTTCCGCAAGAACCGCACCGACTGGCTGCCCGCGGAGCTCAAGGCGAAGCACGGCCCGGGGAAGAAGGCCAAGACCGTCTATTTCGGCGGCTGCACGGTTTCCTACGTCGAAAATGATATCGGCCAGGCGGCCCTGACCCTCCTCGACGCCGCCGGCGTCGATTTCACGACGCTCGGCAACGTCGAGAACTGCTGCGGGACGCCGATGCTCGTCGCCGGCAAGTGGGAGATCTTCCTGGAGATCATGAAGAAGAACATCGCCGCGGTCAAGGCGGCCGGGGCGGACACGGTCGTTTCCTCCTGCCCGGCCTGCGATATGATGTGGCGGAACGTCTATCCCGACTGGGCGCACAAGCACGGCCTCGACTTCGGCATCACAGCCAGGCACTACAGCGAGGTCGTCGCCGACAAGCTCAAAGACGGCTCGTTCAAGTTCCCGGGGAAGGTCGAGCGGAAGGTCACCTGGCACGACTCCTGCCACATCGGCCGCGTCTCCGGCGTTTACGAACCTCCCCGCGATGTCATCAAGGCCATCCCGGGCGTCGATTTCCGCGAGATGACCCACCATCACGATGAGGCCCATTGCTGCGGGAGCGTCTTGACCCTGATCAAGGAGCCGCTCGTGGCCCACGATATCGGCGAAATGCGGCTCAGCGAGGCGACGGCCGTCGGCGCCGAAACCGTCCTGGCCCTCTGCCCCTGTTGCGAGTTCCAGCTCCGGGTGACGAAAGAGAAAAAGGGAACGCCGGTCGAGGTCCGCGACCTGGCCGCCTTCGCCTGTCAGTCGCTCGGCAAGAAATTCGCCGACCCCAGCCCCGAGGTCTCAAGACAGTGGAAGGTCTTCGAGGGCATGATCGCCCTCATGTCCCCGCAGGGCTTCGCCGGGCTGATGGACACGATGTGGCCGGAGATGCTGGCCGCCATGCCGCTTGGCATGGGGCGGATGATGCGCTTCGTCGGCAAGCTCGGCCCGGTCGGCGGCGGCATGTTCGCCCTGATGAAGCCGATGTTCCCCGTTCTTTTCCCGCGGCTCCTGCCGGGGATGATGCCCAAGGTCATGCCGGCGATGCTCGAACGGATCAAGAAGATGATCCCCATGCCGGACTACATGGTCGAGCAGATGCCCGACATGATGCCCAAGGTCATGGACAACCTCATGCCCCACATGCTGCCGGATGTCGTCCCGCTCGTCGTGCCCAAGATGATCGCTTATCTGAGGGGGCAGAAGACCGCGGCGGCCTGATTCGCTTTCTAGCGCCTATTTGAAACGATCATAGAGCTATTTTCGCGGTTCTCGTCGATTCCGGCCAAGGAGCGGGAACGGCGGGCTATCTGTCAGGGATTCAGCGCCGTCCCGCAATGCGGGCAGGCCTTCCAGCTCTTGTCGACCGGCTTTTGACAGCTCGGACAGACAGGCTTCACCCGGAACCCGCAGTGCGGGCAGAAAACGAATCCCGCCGCAACCTCCTGGCCGCAGCTCGGGCAAGGCTCCTTCGCCGCCCCGTTGACAAGCCGCGTGCCGGGCTCCGTCCTGACGATGAGGTAGATGATGAGCCCGACGATGCTGCCGATGAAAACGAGGAGGGCCCAAAGCAAGCCGTTCATCCCCCGCTTTTCCGCGTCCCGGTAAACCCAGATGACCACGGCCAGCCAGATGAAGGTCATGATGAGGAGGGGGATCGCCGTGGCCGGGAAGCCAAGCAGCTGATGATCGCCCCAGTTCCAGGGCGGCACAGTATCCCTGATGGTCCGGAACGCTCCGAGAACCGAGCCGAAGGGGAAGACAAAAAAGAAGGCCCGGAAGATAAAGAGTGCGGCCAAGATGATGATCACGGCCAAGACGATGGACGTGCCTTTCGATGTCGCCATAATAGCCTCCTAAGCTGATGTCTTGGTGAAGAAAAGAGAGCCGCGCCGGTCAGGGGCGACGAGCCTCCGCCGGAAAAGGACGGGCGATAGAAACAGAGCCAGTCCGTTTTGGATAAGAATAAGGATGGCGGCGCCGGCCTCCCAAGGCACTTCCTGCCCGGCGTCGGGCAGGTCGAAGAGCGGAACGACCCAGGCTGTCGTCAGGATGACGAGCAACGCTAGGCCGGCCTTGAGCCAGATGGGCAAGGCCCGTCCCGGCGCCCTCCGGACCTCAGCCGGTTTCGTTATGGGCTTATCGAATAGGGCCAGGCAGGCCTCTTTCGTCCGCCGGTCCAGGTCCGCCGGCAGCTCGCCACACTCCGGACTGTCCAGGATCTTCGCGATGTCATCGCGGAAGCGGGCGCAGGCGGCGCAGACGCGGAGATGGTCGGCCAGGCGCATCTCGTGCTCCGGCTCGAGGTCCGCTCCGCCGGCTTCGACGATGAGCTTTTCGAATCCTCGGCAGCGCATGCTGTCCTCCTCTGGCACCTTAGGTTCCAGCCCCGCGTTTCCATGAGGGATTCGCGGGACAGGCGCCTTTGGTTCCAGCCCCGCGTATCCCGGAAGGATTCGCGGGGTACGAGCCTTTGTGAACCAATCCCTCCAGGGCGGGCCGGAGCTCGGTCCTGAGTCTCCGGACAGCCCGGAAGAAAAGTGTCTTGACCGTCGCCTCCCGGATCCGGAGCAGGCGGCCGACCTCGGCGTGACTGTAGCCCTCGCAGCCCTTGAGGACGAAGACGCGGCGCTGCTTTTCCGGGAGCCGGGCGAGGGCGCCGTCGAGTGTCCGGCGGAACTCACTCCGTTCCAGGGCCTCGTCGGCTGTGGCGGGGCGGGAGCCCCAGACTCCCTCGGCGCTCCGTTCCTCGGGTCCTCCCGGGCCGGTCGCCTCGCTCTGGAACTTCCGCCGGGTCCTCATCTTCCGCAACATGTCCCGGTGCAGGTTGAGGGCGATGGTGAAGAGCCAGGCCTTGGCGTATTCGGCGCGGAACCTTTTCTCGCGGAAGCTCTCGACCGCCCTGACCCAGGTCTCCTGGAAAAGGTCCTCCGCCTCGGCCGCGTTCCCGGCCAGCCGGCAGGTCAGTCTGAAGACGGGGACCTTGTACTCCTCGTAGAGCCGGCCGAAGGTCTCTGCGTCCGGAGATGGCCTGGTCATCTCTCTTTCCGTTTCACTCTCTAAGACGTCCGAGGGGCCGGAACGTTCGAGTCCGTCGAATTTCGCCCGGGCCGACCCTCGCGGTCCGTCGTCACGTTTGGCGGCTCCCATATTATAAAGCAGGACCCCATGGGTGCCAGCCCCGTTTTTCCA
>Ga0299915_10001077_pt1 | contig 20064 bp, 14 predicted proteins | sample RVTome_13_FD_200263 | JGI IMG/M metagenome (GOLD analysis project Ga0299915, IMG submission 200263) | Soil microbial communities from uranium-contaminated site in the Upper Colorado River Basin, Wyoming, United States - RVT92D227 (version 2) ... | reverse complement strand
AAATTTACTGAGTTTTTAGATCCTCGTGTTAAATCTAGTTTAGGTGAAGAAAACTTGATTTTTTCACCGTATAATGCTGAAGAGCTTCAAGATATCTTGAATCAACGTGTGGAGCTTGCATTAAAGCCAAATGCTATTGATACAGATGTAATTCCTCTATGTGCTGCGCTTGCTGCGCAGGAGCATGGCGATGCAAGACGAGCTTTAGATTTACTTAGAATATCTGCGGAAATAGCAGAAAGAGCCAAATCCCCACTTGTTACAAAAAAACATGTGCAGCTTGCTAAAAATAAAATAGAAATAAATCGCATTATGGAAGTTGCACGTACTTTACCTACTCAATCCAAATTGCTGTTATTTTCTATTCTTTTGCAAGAGCAACATAATAAAAAAACTCAATCAACAGGTGCAATTACTACGGGGGATGTTTATGATATATACAAAGATTTATGCAAAAAAACAAGAACAGATATATTAACTCAAAGACGTGTTGCAGATCTTATATCAGAACTTGACATGCTCGGAATAATAACCGCTCGTGTAATATCAAAAGGCAGATATGGTAGAACCAGAGACATTAAAATCTCACCAACAACAGAGGATGTTATGAAAAGTCTTCAAGAGGATGAGGTTTTTAAAGAGCTTTCTAATTATAAAATCCGTGGACAAACGCGACTAATTTAATATTATTTTTTAATAAAAAATCTTAATTTTTGGTGGGGGAATCAGGCGTTACACGTTTTTACGTGACTCGCATGTTTTTTAAGTAGTATTTGGTATCCCCTCACAAACGTCCCCCAAATACTTTTAATTTACGGAATCGGAAATGGAAGACCCATCCTTTGCCATACTTTTTGGTCCACCAAATTCCCCCAAATAATTGAATAGATTCATAATACATAAACCTTTAGAAATTTTTAATTAATAAAAATTAAAATAAAAAAATATAAATAAAACTACATATTGTTTATATGGGCGTTTTTATTATTTGCAGAAACTATTTAATTTTAAAAGATATAATGAATCTTGATTTAAGAGAGGAAAAAATTATGACAGAAGAAACAAAAACCGAAAAAACAACTGAAAAAAGAAAAAGTGATGAAAACATTATCTTTGTTGGGCATAAACCCCCTATGAGCTATGTGCTTGCAGTAGTAACACAATTTCAGGGCAGTGGTTCTGATGAGGTTATTATTAAAGCAAGGGGCAGGGCAATAAGCACAGCAGTAGATACAGCAGAAATTGTGAGAAACAGATTTATCACAACTGCAAAGATAAAAGATATAAAAATTGACACAGAAAGCATCACAAATGAAGAAGGGAGAACCTCGAATGTATCTTCAATTGAAATAATCTTAACAAATAACAAGAAGGAAAAATAGAAAATCATTGAACTATTGGATAATGTCGATATCGAGTTTTTCTGTAATTTCCTTGTATCTATTTCTAATGGTGACCTCTGTTACACCTGCGATATTTGCTATTTCACGTTGAGTTCTACGTTCAGAACAAATTACTGATGCTATATACAGTGATGATGCTGCTAAACCAGTTGGGCCACGTCCGCTAGTAAGCTCTTTTTGTGCAGCTTCTTTTAATATCTGTAAGGTCTTTGCTTGTACAACGCTACTAAGTTTTAATTCGCTACAAAACCTTGATACATAATCCTCGGGTGAAGTAGGCAACAATTTTAATCCCAATTCATGGGAAATGTATCTGTAGGTCCTTCCGATTTCTTTCCTAGTAATGTGCGCTGTGTTACTTATTTCATCTAAAGTACGTGGTACGTGGCATTGCCGGCATGCTGCGTAAAGTGATGCAGCGGTAACACCTTCTATGCTTCTACCACGAACCAATTTGTTCCACGCTGCTTTTCTGTAAATCATAGCTGCAGTCTCTCTTACGGTTCTTGGAAGGCTCATGCTTGATGCCATCCTATCAAGTGCTGAAAGAGCGGTTGCTAGGGTTCTTTCTGTTGCATCATTTAGTCTAATTCTGCTTTGCCATTTCCGTAGTCGATATATCTGTGCTCTATTTCTTGTTGGGATTGATTTACCATAAGAATCACGATTTTTCCAGCCTATCGTCGTACTAAGACCTTTATCATGAATTGTATATGTCATTGGAGATCCAGTTCTAGATCGTTTATCACGCTGTTCGCTGTCAAATGCACGCCATTCAGGACCATGGTCAATTAAATCTTCATCAATAACAAGTCCGCAATCTTTACATATCAATTCTGCTCTAGAATAATCTTTGATAAGATGTGTACTTCCACATTTTTGACATCGAGTAATTTCTTCTATCTTCTGTTTTTCTTTTTTAACCAAATAAATCAGTTTCCTAATAATCTATAACTTATCTACAGCCAAGTTATATAAATACTTATATGTTTTTAATTTTTAAAAGGAATCTATTATTTTTTAAGCAGCATCTTATATTGTTTGGTCAGTTTTTGTGTCGATATTAAATCTTGAACATTATAAAAGAAAAAAGTAGATTATTTACTTACGCAAAAGTCCTAATGAAGAAAGTTCCTTTGATAATTTATCAACAGCTAGTACCACTTCCTCCGTCTTTCTTGCACCAGCACAGACAATCTTGCCAGAACCAAATAAGAGCATTGCTACTTTGGGTTCCTTTATTCTGTAAACTAATCCCGGAAATTGCTCAGGCTCATATTCTACATTTTCTAAACCAAGTGCTAAGGCTACTTCACTAAGATTTAGTTCCCCTTCAAGATCAGATGTGGCGACAATATTTTGAATGACTATCTCGGGATTTTTATATACTTTTACACCTATTTTTTCTAGTTTTTCTGCTATAATTTCAACTGTTTTTCTCACATCTTCAACATTTTTTGCGCCTGTACAGTTTGCTTTGCCGCTTCTGAATAGTAGTGTTGCTGTTTTTGGTTCATTTAATCTATGAACTAGTCCCGGAAATTGTTCAGGCTCATATTCTGCATCTTCCAATGATTGTGCTATTAAATCTAAATCCAATTTATCTGCAAACGTTGTAGATGCCACAATATTTTGTATTTTTATTTCAGCCATATATCTTCACTTTCCATTAAATAATACACTTTGATTTTCTTATATTAACAAAACCAAGAACATGTATATCTATTAAAATAATTCTCTTATATCAAACTAGTAATAAAAGAAAATTAGAAGTGCTGAAAAATATTTTAATAAAGAGAACAACATTTTAAAATTTAGAAAAAAAATTACAGGTGTAATTAACACATGTTAATTTTATTCAGAAAATTTTATAAATCAATTTATTATTTATGATACTGGGGAGGCAAAGTATAGGGTAAATAACCCATTATGTATTCGCAGGTGCGTAAGGGTACGATACGTCTCCCTTCGTATCCTTGCTTTTTCAATATATTTTTACCCCTTAAAAAAAGTCAGTTTTTTTTAGTTTTTTATGCATTTTAAATAAACCTTAGAGAGATAATTCCCCTTTTCTTAAAGCTTCCACTGGGGACAACCTTGATGCTTTTTTAGCAGGTAAAGCTGCAGCAAGAACTGAGAGCGTAACAGGTAAAACCAAAGCAATCAATATTGTTAACCAATTAATAATAAAACCAACTTTTAGCTGAGTTCCAGAAATAAATTCCACACTCAACCCATACCAATTGACAAAATACATTACAATAACTGAAAATAAAATTCCAAGAATACCCGCAATTAAACCAATAATCAAACCTTGATATAAGAAAATGCTAAAAACAACCCTATCTCGAGCACCAAATGCTTTAAGTGAACCAATTTCCCTTGTTTTTCGCATTACGATCGAATCCATGACATATTTTATTGCTGCTCCAGATAAAAATAATGTCACTACAATGCTGCCCCAAAGCATAATTGTTATAACATCCTGCATAGAACCAGCTATATAAATTAAAAAATCATGCCAACTATAAATCTTAAAAGATGGTACAACACCGCTTATTTTTTCCTTTACATAATCAGCATAACCTTGTGGATTTAAGGAATGCAAAGGTTCAGGTGCTTTTACAATAACAACATCTCCTCTGTTTCTATCGATTAATATTGGGTTATAACCTCTGAATGTACCAATACCAGGAAGGTACCAATCTTTACCAGTTATCTCTCCATATCCTTTGATTTCTCTTAGAGAATCAGCATGCATAAACCATATCAAAGCATCTAAAGTGGGTGTGCCACTTTCATATAAGCCAATTACACTAACAAGAATACTTGCATAACTTGTTTTTCTACTAGAGACACTTAATGTAATAGAAAATGTTTTTCCAACGTCAATTGAAGGGTGGATCTTTGCAGCTGATGCACCAACTATTATAGGATAAGGTTTTTCATCTCCAAGAAGTTTTTCACCTGTCCCATATGTAAAATCAGGTAGGTCACCAGGGCCCTTTATTTCTATATAAAGAGGCGTATGTCCTCTTAAAATGGGATCATCATTTTTAAAAAATCTTCCTTTAACTATTTTGTTTGCAAGTTCTGAAATGCTACTGTCTTTTTTTGGATCAATACCCTGAATAGTACATCCATCAACTACTTCTCCCTCAGTGCCAAGTCCGTAGGTTCCTTGGGCAGTTACCCTAATAGTGGTTTTATAGCCAGGTAGATTTCTTTCTATTCTTTTAGATATTTCTCCTGCATTTTGTAGTTCAATTTCGGTACCATAAAGATCTCTAATAGTACTGTCTTTATTAACAATAGCTGCATCAGAAGTAACAAGTTTGGTTGTATCATCAACAACTTGCATCATATAATTCAAATAAGCATTTTCAAGCATAAAAGAAGTCATGGTTAAAGCTATTACTAAAATAATTATTGTATAAATTCGTTTATGATCTTTTAACTCACCTATTGCTAAAAGACGGCTAACTCCCAACTTTATTTCCCTCTTTTATTTTATCGAACTTTTTTGAAACATTATTTTCTTTTAAGTTTCCATGGGTATCTCCAACAATCTTTCCATCTTTCAAACTAAGGGTTCTTTTTCCATAGCGTGCGATATGCATATCATGAGATACAAATACAGAAGTTACATTTTTTTTCGAATTCATTTCCAATAAAAGATTCATAATATCTTTGCTGCTTTCGGAATCCAATGCTCCAGTAGGTTCATCGGCAAGCACAAGAACAGGGTCGTTGATTAAAGCTCGAGCAATAGCAACTCTTTGCTGCTCACCACCAGAGAGATGTATTCCTTTGTGGTCAGCACGATGAATTATTCCGACTTCTTTTAGCAGAATTTTTGCTTTTTTCTCTAAACTTAAAGGTTCTTTTTTCATTATTAATCCAGGTAAAATCACATTTTCTAAAACAGTCAAGCGCGGAATTAGATTGTAACTTTGAAAAACAAAACCAAGTTTTTCTCCCCTGAACTCTGCTATTTCTTTCCCACTTATTTTTGTTGTATCTTTGCCTTCAATATACAAAAGCCCTGAAGAAGGTCGATCTAATAGACCCATACAATGAAGTAGTGTTGATTTCCCGCTACCTGAAGGACCTATTATTGAAACAAAATCTCCAGGAAAAATTTTCAAAGAAACATTATCTAAAGCATTAACTGTAACACCGTAATCTTTATATTTCTTAGATATATTATCAAGTTCAATAATAGGGATGTTTTTTTTAGGCATAAATTCCTTTATTAATAAATAGAACTAATATAAATATCTAATGTACAATTATATAAATTATATATTAAAAAAAAGAAAGATTATTTATCCAACGTAGTGAGATATCCCTCTGTCATCTTCTTTCTTCTCGTTTTCCTTTACATCTAAAACATCGATTAATAATATCACATGAAGTGGGACGATTCTTATCTTACCTGATATTGCCCCGTGACTTTTACCAAGCTCCATCAAAAGACCTGTTTCGTCAACACCTATTGAGATAAAACCTCTAAAAACACCTTCGGTTTCAAGTAAAATATCCCTGCCACCTAAAGATGTTATTTTATAAACAGATCCTTCTGTTAACTCCATTTTTTTATCTTTATTCATTTTGTTCACTTCTTTTGCTTTTCTATAAGTTTTTGTAAATGTTCTACAGTTTTTCCATAATTTTCAATTGCCACTTTAAGATGAGCTTCAACAAAGTTCCAAGCTTTTTGAATGTTCCCATATCGTAGTCGGTATGCTTTTTTATTTTGTTTAGTATTTTCATCAAAAACTTGGGTTTCCTCAAGAATATCAAAACCTTTCAGTTTATTTAAATGTCTGTAGATTGTGGGTTTTGATGTTTTTAATTTTGCAGAAATCTCATCTACGTACCAGGCCTTCATTGGGTGTTTTAAAAAAAATTCATTAAAAATTTTATAAGGAATTTCAGGGTTAGATCCTTTTGATAAGTACCCGATTTGCTCAAAAAATTTTTTTGCAACAAGGTCAGGGTCCTCTTCACCAACTAGCGGTGTATTACTAACAATTTGCATTTCAAATCTCATAAGATTTTATCTCCGATGCAGAATACAATAATCAATTTATATTATTTGCTTAACAATGAAAAGGAAAAAAGATAAATTTGTATATAAACACCTTAAATTATAAAATAGGTAAGTAATTATCCGTCTCCCATTTAGTAACCTGAGTTCTGTATTCATTCCATTCTTTTCGCTTCACATGTAAAAAGTTTTCAAATACATGTTCACCTAATGTAGTCTTAACAAGTTCACTTTTTGACATAAGCGAAAGTGCATCACCAAGACTATCTGGTAATTGTTCTATCCCTAGCTTTTCTCTTTCCTTCTCAGATAGAGCATATATATTTTGTTCAACAGGTTCGGGAGGATAAAGCTTTTCCTCGATTCCTCTAAGACCTGCTGCAAGCATAACAGAGAAAGCTAGATACGGGTTGCAAGAAACATCAGGATTTCTAAGCTCGCACCTTGTGCTTTTTCCACGCTTAGAGGGAATTCGTATTAGTGCACTGCGATTACGGTTAGCCCAGGCAATATATGTTGGTGCTTCATAACCAGGAACAAGTCGTTTATAAGAGTTAACAGTTGGATTAACCACTGCACAAATCTCATTAATATATTTCAAAAGACCTGCAATAAACTGATAAGCAATAACACTTAACTGATGCTTGTCATTTGGATCATAAAATGCGTTTTCGCCATCGTATGTAAAAAGTGATTGATGTGTATGCATACCTGAACCGCATGATCCAAAGAAAGGTTTAGGCATAAAAGATGCATGAAGATTATGTTGTGTCGCAATAACTTTAGTAATATACTTTAAAGTAATCACCCTATCTGCTGTAGTTATTGCGTCAGCATAATGAAAATTGATCTCATGTTGACCAGAAGCAACCTCGTGATGAGAAGTATATGTTTGTATACCAAATTCTTCAAGGGCCAAAGATATATCTGCACGAACCCCTTCAGCTAAATCAAGGTGAGACAGGTCAAAATACCCTGCGTAATCGTTGGGAATTAAAGTCGAATTATCTCCTTCTCTTTTAAACAAAAAAAACTCTATTTCAGGTCCAGTGTTATATGTGTATTTCAAATGTTGTAATTTCTCCACGGTTTTTTCTAAAATATATTTAACGTCACCGGTGAATCGTTTGCCATTTGGTTCATATATATCACAATTTAGTTTTGCAGTTTTTCTTTTTTCAATACCGGCAGGTAGTATCACAAAACTGCAAGGATCAGGTATAGCAATCTTATCAGATTCCTCTATTGTGGCATAACCTTCAACAGAAGATGCATCAAATGGTATACCTTCTTCTAAAGCCTCTTCGAGCCTTGCAGAAGGTATAACAATATTTTTTGGTGTACCCAAAATATCAATAAATTGTAATCTAACAAATATAATTTTTTGTTCCTTGATAACATTCAGTAAATCATTTCTATCTTTAATATTAAAATTCATGCTCCTCACCTTTTTATATAAAGATTAATAAACTTTTTTTCTAAATGCATTTACTTTATTTAATGATTAGTAAAAAAACAAAAATAAAATTTTTGTTGGTATATATGATGTATATTATAGGAGACAATAAAGTTTTAATAAGATTTGTTGATACGGTGAACTAAATAATTTGGGAGGTTTATTATGGAAAAAGATGTAGACCTATTCATGAGCAAAGTAATAGATAAGAATCCTGGTGAAAAAGAGTTTCATCAAGCTGTAAAAGAAGTTATTGAATGTTTGATGCCTTTTATTCAAAAAAACCCTAAATACAAGAAAGCTAAAATTTTGGAACGAATAGTTGAACCAGAACGTGTAATAATGTTCCGCGTTCCTTGGCTTGATGATCGAGGCGAAATCCAAATAAATAGAGGCTATCGTATTCAAATGAACAGCGCAATTGGACCATATAAAGGAGGCATTCGTTTCCATCCAAGTGTTACATTAAGTATTTTAAAATTTTTAGCATTTGAACAAGTTTTTAAGAATAGTTTAACCACACTACCTATTGGCGGCGGTAAGGGAGGGTCTGATTTTGATCCAAAAGGTAAAACGGACAATGAAGTAATGAAATTCTGTCAGAGTTTCATGACCGAACTTTTTAGACATATAGGTCCTAATACAGATGTTCCTGCTGGTGATATAGGTGTTGGTGGTCGTGAAATAGGTTTCATGTTCGGCCAATATAAAAAATTACGCAATGAATTCACAGGTATTTTTACTGGGAAGGGATTGAATTGGGGCGGAAGCTTAATACGACCTGAAGCAACAGGTTATGGTTGCGTCTATTTTGCACAAGAAATGTTAAAAACCAAAGGTGAATCAATTAAAGATAAAATTTGTGCAGTATCAGGCTCAGGAAATGTTGCACAATACACAGTTGAAAAAATTAATCAATTAGGGGGAAAAGTTGTAACACTTTCTGACTCTTCTGGTACAATATATGATCCAAATGGAATTGATGAAAAGAAACTAGCTTTTGTGATGGAGCTTAAAAATATACAACGTGGGCGAATAAAAGAGTATGCAGAAAAATATGGTTGTGAGTACGAATCAGGAAAAACACCATGGAAGATTAAATGTGAATTGGCATTTCCTTCAGCAACGCAAAATGAACTCAATAAAAATGATGCAAATACATTAATTGATAATGGTTGTAAATTGGTTTCAGAAGGTGCAAATATGCCTACATTACCTGAAGCTATAGAAATATTCCTTGAAAACAAAATTCTCTTTGGGCCCGGTAAAGCAGCTAATGCAGGGGGCGTTGCTACAAGCGGTCTTGAAATGTCGCAGAACAGTATGCGTATTTCCTGGAGCAGAGAAGAAGTTGATCAAAAATTACATTGGATAATGTCACAGATTCATCAATCTTGTATTAAATATGGAAAAGAAGGCAACTTTGTTAACTACATAAAAGGAGCAAATATCGCAGGTTTTGTAAAAGTCGCGGATGCAATGATTGATCAAGGATTATTATAAAAATACCTATTATTTTCTTATTTTTTATTTTTTTTATTTTTTAGATCATATTTGAGAAAATTAGTTTATTATTTGATTAGCTTCTAATATTACTAAATTATTTATATAAGATTATGATTCTGGGCGAATAAAAGGCGATTATTATTATGCAATCGAAACAAGAATTAAAACAGGAAAAAGGCACAAGAGGAGTTTTTAAAAAAGAAAAAGAAGGTTTTAATCCTTATAAAATGGCACAGCAACAATTTGATAGAATAGCAGACAAACTCAGCCTCGATGAACCAACGCGTGAACTCCTACGAAGTCCGCTTAGAGAGTACAGTTTTGCAATTCCGATTCGCATGGATGATGGCTTTATTAAGGTGTTCCGAGGATTCCGTGTGCAACATAATGATGCACGAGGACCATGCAAAGGTGGAATCCGGTTTCATCCGCAAGAAACTATTGATACGGTCCGGGCTCTTTCAATGTGGATGACATGGAAATGTGCTGTAGCCGATATCCCCCTCGGCGGTTCAAAGGGTGGAGTGATTTGTGATCCTCATAACCTTTCAGAACGGGAGCAAGAGCGATTATGCAGAGGTTGGGTACGTCAAATCGCTCGAGATATCGGACCAGTTCGCGATGTACCTGCCCCTGATGTGATGACCAGTGGACAACACATGCTATGGATTATGGATGAATATCAAACCTTAATGGGTGGGCAATACCCAGGATCCATTACAGGTAAACCCGTCGAACTTGGGGGATCTCTTGGCCGCACTGAAGCAACTGGATACGGTCTTATCTTCATACTTCGCAATCTTTTAAAAGAGATGAATATAGATATTGAAAAGACAACTACTTCTATTCAAGGATTTGGAAATGTTGCACGCTATTCAGCAGAATTATTGATTCAATATGGAGGAAAGGTCGTTTCAGTATCTTGCTGGGATCAAAATGATAACTGTGCTTATAGCTATTACAAAAAAACGGGGATTAACCTAGAAGAACTTATGAAAATTACCGATCGATTTGGAACAATTGACAAAAAACAAGTGGAAAAGCTTGGTTATGAAGTTCATCCTGGTGAAGATTGGTTGAAACACGAGGTTGATATCCTTATTCCTGCAGCGCTAGAACATTCCATTATAGAGGAGAACGTGAATGAGATTAAACAGAACGTAAAAATCGTTATTTGTGGTGCAAATGGGCCAATAACTCCTGAAGCAGAAGATATTCTTGAGAAAAAAGGTGTTGTAGTTATTCCTGATTTTCTTGCAAATGCAGGGGGCGTTGTCTGTAGTTACTTTGAGCAAGTGCAAAGCAATCAGAATTATTATTGGACAAAAGAGGAAGTACTTGGAAAACTGGACAATAAAATGACTGACGCGTTTTATAAAGTTTGGGAGCTTTCAAAAAGGAAAAAAATACGGATTAGTGATGCAGCTTATATGATAGCAATTTCCCGAGTAGCCGAAGCATGTAAAATGCGAGGCTGGGTGTAAATTAATCTATGCAAATTCGGTTCAGCGACAAAGAAAAAAAGATCATAGATTGTATTGAAGAAATTACGGGTATTGAACCTCCAATTGCACAGATAGAAGAAAAGAAAGAACAGCTTTCTGTTGATCAGTTTTACTTCCAACATATCCTCATTCTTTCTTCTTCGTATCATTATTTTCAGTTAGAGGAAGAAGGAAGGCTGAATGCTCTTCTAAGTGAAAGGCACCTATTCAAATTAAGTGAAAAACCTCCAGAAATTGCACACTTGGAAACTGGAAAGGAATGTATTGAATTTTTAAATACAAATAAAATTGATTTTATTATTATTTTTGATAAACTGGAGGATATCGATGCGCTCACTCTAGCAAAAAAAATTAAAAAAATCGCAGATATTCCAATAGTATTAATAGGGAACAGCATTACTGAGCTGTCGAAAATTGCAGAGGAAGATAGCGAAAGAGTACTGAGTAAAATTTTAACATGGAATGGGGACGGAAAAATTATTCTTGCAATTATACAATTATTTGAAGATGCGCGTTCAATACGACAAAATCGATTGTTTGTAGACCAATGTAAATGTATGCTTTTAATTGAAGATTCTATTCAATACTATTCTACATATATTCTTTTACTATATGATGAGATTTGGGGTTTTCTTGATGCTACAATGCAAGATTCTCTTAGTGAGGAGCAACGACAGCAACGACTGAAACACCGCCCAGTTATTCTTCACACGACAAATTTTGAGGAAGGAAAAACTCTATATGATTCATACAAGGAAAATATTATAGGAATTATCACAGATAATGAAATCAATAATACAATTAAGAAAGGGTCACAAGCAGGCCTTGAACTTGCTCAAATCATTAATAAAGAAAAACCAGATTTGCCCATTCTAATTCAATCATCAGAACCTCTTAAATATATTGAACCACTTAATAAAAATATAAAATTTGCTTCAAAAAAAACAGATACCCTTGTTCTTATTCTTAAAGATTTTATTAATGATTGTATCGGTCCAAGAGATATCGACATAAAAGACACGAATGGAAAAAGCATTTTTATTATAAAAAATTTGAAAGATTTTGAAGATACAATATTATCTATTGATGATAAAATTCTTACAAACACAGCCCCTAAATATCTTTTTTCGCATTGGTTAAATGCACGAGGAGAAACTGAACTTGCAGAAAAAATCCATATTGCTGAAGTTGAAATAAAAAAAGCATCTGAGCTTCGTAAACGAATCGTTGATATTTTTGAGGAATACAAATATGCTCAAACACAAGCATCAGTTACAACTTTTGAACGTACTACTCTTGCATCACATCTTGAAATTAGTCGTATCGGTAAAGGCGCACTTGGAGGAAAAGCGCGAGGGTTATCGTTTTTGGCAAAACTTATTTCAAAATATGTTTCGGATGAGATGTTTTCAAATCTTCGTATTACAGCCCCACGTACTATTGTACTATCCACTGATGTGTTTGATACATATATGGCTCAAAATAAATTAAATGATCCAACATTGTATGAGTTGCCCGATGAGCGTATTGCATTAAAATTCATGAGCGGGAGCCTCCCCGCTACAGTTTTAGGTGATCTTCGCGCGTTTATTCAAAAAACACGAAGACCCTTGGTTGTTCGTTCTTCAGGGATGCTTGAGGATTCATTATTACAATCATTTGCAGGTATTTATGATTCGATTCTATTACCAAACGAATCTTGGGAAACCGATTTTCGGTTTCAAGAGGTGTGCAACGCAGTGAAATATGTGTATGCTTCAACATTTTTTGAAAAAGCAAGAACCTACATTAAGTCAACACCGAAAAATATCGGTGATGAAAAAATGGCAGTGATTATTCAAGAAGTTGTTGGGCGGAAATATGAAAATTATTTTTACCCGGTTTTATCTGGTGTAGCAAAGTCATATAATTATTATCCTTCCGGTGGTTGTAAACAAGAGGACGGAATTGTTTATCTTGCCTTGGGTTTAGGAAAAGCAATTGTTGACGGTGGATGCTCATTTTGTTTTTGTCCCGAATGTCCTATGACTCCATTGTTTGGAACTCCAAAAGATTTTATAAGATACTCGCAAAGACGATTCTATTCACTGAATCTGAAATCTATTTATCGTATTGTGGATAGAAATGAGGAAACCTCGTATCGTATCCTTGACCTTGAGGATGCAAAACGACATGGGTTATTAGACAAGGTCGCATCAACTTATATTCGCCAAGATGATCGGCTTTCCCCAGGGATTTCCGAAGAAGGTTCACTTGTTATCGATTTCGGCCCAATTGTACAATATGAAGCTTTACCTCTGGCAAAAGCATTAAAGTTGTTGTTGAAAATTAGCGAGATTGCCCTTGGATATCCTGTTGAGATTGAGTTTGCTGTGAATCTTGGAGAAACAGAATCTCAAAGAGCGGATTTGGTTATTTTGCAGATAAGAAGTATGCTGCCACTAGGGAAATCCTCTGATATTGTAATTGAGGATTACAATCCTGACATTGATCTTTGTTACAGTGAGAATGCACTTGGTAATGGTATCATTGAGGACATCCAGAATATTGTTTATGTGAAATCCGATTTTGAAATGATGAATTCTACAAGAGCTGCTGGTCAAATTCGGAAGCTTAATAGTAATTTAATGGACGAAAAAAAACCATATCTTCTTATCGGACCGGGACGGTGGGGTTCTGCTGATCAATGGTTAGGTATTCCTGTTATTTGGAGCGATATCGCTGGGGTTAAGGCAATTGTGGAAATACCCTTTAAAGAAAGAGCAATAGATCCATCCCAAGGATCACATTTCTTCCATGATTTAATTTCCTCGCAAGTAGGATATTTGATTACAAAAAAAGAGAAAGGAAATATTGATTATAAATGGCTTGATTCTCTTCAAATCGTGGAAGACCAAATAGATGTAAGACATGTGAAAACACCTTATCCACTCATGATCAAAATTGACGGAAAACGTGGAAAAGCAGTAATCCGACAAGGAAAAGAAATAAATAAGGGTAACAAATTAGGTGAAATACGAAGGGGTGGATGCTCATCGTATGACCTTGGGGACAACCATGACTGATAAATCAGATTTCACAAAATCGCTAAAACAAGAAGATAAAAACACTTTTACAACTGCTCAGAATGGTACGATGATGCATGAATTGAATGAGCGTGTAAAAGAACTAAATTGTTTCTATCGTATTACAAAAATCATTCGAAACAGTAGGTTTTCCATAGATGAAGCATTACAACAAATCGTTGTTTTGGTTCCAACAGCTTGGCAGTTTCGTGATATTACCTGTGTAAGGATCCATCTTGATGGACGGGAATTTAAAACAGAGAATTTTAAAAAAACACAATGGAAACAAGAAAGCGACATAATCGTAGAGGATAAAAAAATTGGAGTTCTTGAGGTTTACTATCTTGAAGAAAAACCACAGGCAAATGAAGGGCCGTTTCTTGCTGAAGAACGCAGACTTATCGACGCAATCGCTGATCTTTTAGGAAAATTCATTGAAGAGCGACATATAAAAGAAGAATTAGAACAACAGCGAAAAAAACTTGATTATGTCGAAAAAATGATGAAAGCGGAGGAAAAAGAAACTCCTTTAAAAATAAAAACTCCGGAGAAAAAGCAAGACTGGGAAGTTATACTTGATTTATTAGCAAAGACTGATCCTCGTACATTGCTTCGACTCACAAGAAAGATGACATACTATCTTTACAGGATGGAAAACGAGAAAATCTCAAATCTGTTAACTAAAATTACCCCTCAAGATAGTGATTCAACTGCAGTGGATTGGCGTCGATTCAGTATGCCAAACCCAAAGCAGGATCTTGATACTTTTCTTACTGTTCAAAAACAGGTTTTTGATATTGCAAAGGAAAGCATTGCTTCAGATATTATCGCCACATTGTTTGCCAACTGGATGAAACAAGATAAAGCACGACCATTATTACTTACCTCACAGAAAACAGGAATTCCTTTAGTTGAAATAACTGCAGAACTGAACAGATTTTTTGACCAAGAAGATGTTGAAACTGCGATTTCTCCTGAAGATGAAATGAGTATTAAAGCTTCGCTTATTAGACGATTTTTTACTGATCGATTAGAATATTTAAATGTCGCAAAAACAGCTTTTGAATTGAGGGATTTCGTTAACTTAATCGACCATATGGTCGGACCAGCACAAGGAGCTGGGAAACTCGGAGGAAAAACATCAGGTGTGTTGCTGGCTGAGAAAATCATCAAAGAAGAAATGAAAACAGATGAGGTCCTTAAAGATATAGCATTTCCTAAAAGCTGGTATATTACATCAGATACCATCCTATCGTTTATCCACTATAATGATCTAGATGAAGTATCTCATGTTAAATATCTCGATCCACTGGAAATCAGACAAGAACAGTCCTTCCTAGAGCAAATTTTTAAAAACTCTTCATTTCCCTTTGAACTTATTGAGGGATTACGTAGGATTATTCGAGATTTCAAAGATAAACCTATTATTGTCCGTTCCTCAAGCTTATTGGAAGACAGTTTCGGATACGCATTTTCAGGGAAGTACAAAAGCTTGTTTGTGTCGAATATCGGAACCGAAGAAGAACGATTGAATTCGCTTATGAATGCAATTGCAGAGATTTACGCCTCAACCTTTAGTCCTGATCCCATTGAATATCGAAGAGAACGAGGACTCCTTGATTTCAACGAAGAAATGGGGATTTTAATACAAGAAGTTGTAGGTATGCAAGTTGGGCCTTATTTCATGCCAAAGTTTGCAGGGGTTGCATTCAGTAGAAATGAATTCCGCTGGTCGCCACGTATCACCCGAGAAGATGGCATGATTCGGATAGTACCAGGTCTTGGAACACGAGCAGTTGATCGAATGGGAAATGATTATCCGATTTTGATTTCCCCGAAACGACCGAATCTCCTTGTAAATACATTAGTTGAAGAACGTGTCAAATACTCACCACGATTCATGGATGTGATAAACCTAGAAACAAGGGCAATTGAAACCGTTGACGCAGCTCAACTCATCAAAAAATATTTTGATAATGTTCCTATGTTAACCGATGTCGTCTCAATACATGATCACGGACGACTGATCAACACATTCAATATTATGGTGGATCCAGAGAAAGCAGATATCGTGGTTACATTCCAGAACTTGTTTGAGAAAACAGACTTCCTTGAGAAAATAAAACGAATCCTCGTTCTCCTGGAGGAAAAGATTGGTGTGCCGATTGATGTTGAGTTTGCCTCAGACGGAGAAAAACTCTATATCCTGCAATGCCGACCACAAAGCCAATCACGAGAAATTGAACGTAAACCTGTTCCCAAGGACATTCCAGAGGGTAATAAAGTATTTTTCACCAAAAGATTTGTAACTACAGGTCATATCGAAAATATAGAATACCTTGTGTATGTGGATCCAGATGAATATACAAATCTTACCAAGAGAGAGCAGATGCAAAAAGTCGCGAAAATTATCAGCGAGCTTAACGCAAAACTACCAAAAAGAAAGTTTATTCTCATCGGTCCTGGTCGTTGGGGTAGTAAAGGAGATATTAAACTAGGCGTACCTGTTCGGTATGGTGATATAAATAATAGTGCCATGCTGGTTGAGGTAGCAAAAGAAAAAGGCGGGTATACTCCAGAGCTTTCTTTTGGGACACACTTTTTCCAAGATCTAGTCGAATCTAACATCAGGTATCTAGGCTTGTATCCAGATCAAGAAAATACTTTGTTTAATGAAAAATTATTACTTGAATCAGATAATAAGTTGTCAACACTTTTACAAGGCCATAAAAACTTTGAAAATGTTGTCAAAGTCATAAAAGTTTCAGATATCATTCCTGGAGGGACGCTCTCTGTTATAATGGATGGAGAGACAAACGAAGCCTTAGCCTATTTCAAGCCACCAGACCATCATACCTGGCGGACACAAAAGGTAGAGGAAATCGCAGAAGCTCTTGATCCCGAAATCTATGGTGTGAAAGCTTTATACTTGATTGGAAGCACAAAAGACGGAAGTGCAGGGCCATCAAGCGACATTGACCTATTAGTCCATTTCAAAGGAACGGAAGAGCAAAAAGATAAACTAATGGCGTGGTTCGATGATTGGGGTAAAAAACTTGGCCAAGAAAATAAGGAGCGTACAGGGTATGAAACAGGTGGTCTACTTGATGTACATATTATCACAGATGAGGATATAAAAAATAGAAGCTCATGGGCGACCCATATTACCTCACCTTATCAATCAGTAAAAAAGATTCCACTGAAAAAAGAGCCTTAGGAAATTGGGATAATTTCCCTTGTTGCATTTTGTAAATTATTAGTATCAAATCGAACTAAAGCAAGTTCAAGTCCATCGTAAGCGGCAGAAAAGCAGTAGGTATTTCCTATTTTTTCCCTCCAATATCCTGTCAGCCTTGTTGATTCATGAACATGACCATGAAGAGTCAAAAAAGGCTGTTTTTTATCGATAAATCTTTGTATAGCGATACTACCTATATGAATATCAAATGGTGCGTGATCCACTTTTTTGTCATCTAAAGCAGCTCTATCCAAATAGGAATTATATGGTGGTGAATGAAATAGAAAAATAGTTTTTTCAATAGGTGATTTTTCAGAGAGATTCTCTAAATCTTCAGCAATAGTTGAATATTTTATTTTTTCCTCAGACATTTTTATTGTTCTAAATCCCGTCTCAGGTGAAACAGCGCCTACATCCACAAAACGTGATACATCATATTTTTCCCAGTCTTTTAATTGAAATGGGGAGGGTGGAATATAGGCATAACCTGTAACAAAAAAATCTTTAAAATCAATTGTTTTATTATGAACATAATCAATTAATTTTTTTCTGTCAGCAGATAAAAATAATTTTTCAAATAACCTTGGGTCATCATTTCCAAGTATCATAAAAAATCTTATTTCCTTTTTTATTGAGTTTTTTATTTTTTTAATTTCTGAAAATATTTGTTTTTTAATAAAAATATCTATACTTGTATCTGTAAATTGGTTTGGTAATAAATCTCCACCTAAAAAAACTCCATCCGGTTGCTCTTTTTTTATTATTTGAAATAGTTTTTCATAACGTTTGGTTTTTCCATGGATATCTGATACAAATATGCAATCCAAATTTGAGCACCACTATATTTTTTTCACTTCATAAAATTTGTCTTAATAAACCTTTAGTCTTTTTTATAATCTATCATAAAGTATTAAAAAACCACTTAAATACTGAATAGCGCTGAAATGTCTTAAAGATGTGTTCAAATGTATGAAATATTAGAAAAAGAAATCATGTCTGAAAACGTTAAATTAATGAAGGTCAAAGCACCCCATATAGCAAACAAGGCACAAGCAGGTCAGTTTATTATTCTAAGAATCGATGAAAAAGGAGAAAGAATTCCACTTACCATTGCCGATTTTGATAGAAAAAAGGGGACTATTACAATTATTTTTATGGAAGTTGGGAAAACGACGAAACAGCTTGGTGCATTAAATGTTGGGGATTTTCTTTTAAATTTTGTTGGTCCTCTTGGACAAGCAACTGAGATTAAGAATTATGGCACTGTTGTTTGTATAGGTGGTGGTGTTGGTATAGCCCCACTTTATCCAATTGTTAAAGAATTAAAGAAAGCTGGTAACTATATTATTTCCATTCTTGGTGCCAGAAATGAAAAACTTTTGATGCTTGAAAAAGAAATTAAAGAATTCAGCAATGAGTTACATATTACAACCGATGATGGAACGAAAGGACAAAAGGGTTTTGTTAGTAATGTTTTACAAAAACTGATTGATGATAAAAAAGAAATTAATGTAGTTTGGGCAATAGGTCCTGTGATAATGATGAAGGTCGTTTCAGATCTAACCAAGAAATACAATATTAAAACTATTGTAAGTCTAAATCCGATTATGGTTGATGGCACAGGTATGTGCGGTGGTTGCAGGGTTTTAGTTGGTGGTGAAACCAAGTTTGCTTGTGTAGACGGCCCTGAATTTGATGGTCATAAGGTTGATTTTGATAACCTTCTTATTAGAAATAGACGATTTGTAAATCAAGAAGGTGCTTCTTTAAAAAAACATATGGATGAACAATGGCAGTGAATGAATTATGAGCGTTAAAAAAACAAAGCATGAAATGCCAGAGCAGGTGCCTTCTGAACGTATTAGAAATTTCTTGGAAGTGCCATATGGTTATAGTAAAGATATCGCTATTAAAGAAGCCAAGCGTTGTCTTCAATGTAAAAACAAACCATGTATGAAAGGATGCCCTGTTGAAATTGATATACCTGGTTTTATAAACTGTATCGCACAAGGAGATTTTGATAAAGCAGCTGATGTAATTAAAGCAAAAAACAACATGCCTGCTGTTTCTGGCAGAGTTTGTCCTTATGAGGTTCAATGCGAGGGTGAGTGTACTTTAAAAAAAATTGGTGAACCTGTTGCTATTGGCAGGTTGGAGCGTTTTATAGCTGATTTTGAACGGAAAAAAGGGGCAAAGATACCCAAGAAAGAAAAACCAAATGGTAAAAAAGTTGCAGTAGTTGGTGCAGGACCTGCTGGTCTTACATGTGCTGGTGATTTAGCTAAAATTGGATACAGTGTTACAGTTTTTGAAGGCTTGCATAGTCCAGGCGGAGTACTAATGTACGGTATACCCGAGTTTCGTCTACCTAAAAAAATAGTTGAGGCTGAGGTTGACTACATAAAAAAACTTGGTGTTGAAATTAAATATGATATTATTATTGGAAAAACAATCACAGTTGATGAATTGCTGCAAGATTATGATGCAGTTTTTATTGGTACAGGTGCAGGATTGCCTGCATGGTTGAATGTACCTGGTGAAAATCTTGATGGAGTATATTCAGCTAATGAGTTTTTAACTCGTGTGAACATGATGAAAGCCTATGAATTTCCTAATTTCGATACGCCTGTTCAAATTGGAAAACGAGTTGTTACAATTGGTGCAGGTAACGTTGCTATGGATTGTGCAAGAACCTCACTGAGATTAGGAGCAGAAGAATCCTTTATTGTTTATCGTAGATCAAAAGAGGAAGCTCCAGCAAGGAAAGAAGAAATAAGACATGCTGAGGAAGAGGGAGTAAAGTTTTTCTTTTTAGCGGCTCCAACAAAATTTTTAGGA
>Ga0299915_10001076_pt1 | contig 20066 bp, 19 predicted proteins | sample RVTome_13_FD_200263 | JGI IMG/M metagenome (GOLD analysis project Ga0299915, IMG submission 200263) | Soil microbial communities from uranium-contaminated site in the Upper Colorado River Basin, Wyoming, United States - RVT92D227 (version 2) ... | reverse complement strand
TGTCAGCGATCACCTGAAGCCGCGTGATTCTGGACCGGCGGATTCTCGATCAGGAGTAGGCGGCGGACCTCCTGCTGGTAATGCTCGGCCGGTAGATCCAGGTGGTGATGGACAGTGTCGGGTGTGGTGAGCTCAAGCAAGCGGCCCCGGAGCTGCGTGAGCATGTCCGCGTGGCGTTGACGCTCCACTGCGAGCTCATGCAGGACGGCGACGACGGGCTGTTCTGCCGCGGGTGGGGACGACCAGAAGCTGAGGGCAAGCTTGCTGCACGCGAGGTCAAACTCCAGGCCGCCGAGTCGCTCCTCGCATTGACCGGCGAAGTCGCGGGCCACGCCGTTCGAGCAGGAGAATTTCGCGGCCATGTCCTCGACCTCCTCGCGGTCCCGCTTGGCCTTCTCGTCTTGCAACTGGCGCTCGGTCTGCCGTTGTTGAAAGGTCTTTGGGGTCTTCTGCCGGCTCGCCATAAAATTGCGCCTCCAGGCGCAGTGTAGAAAATGGGTCCGACACGCGCACGCCTCCGGAGGACTCACTACGGTTTGTGATCTGTGCCCGGTGCGGCCAGGTATTCTTCCTCTGCCGTTGGTGCGACGACGGCGACCGGTACTGCACGAAGTCTTGCGCCGCGGTCGCCCGACGCGAATCGCTACGCGCCGCGGGTCGCCGTTATCAAAGTACCGCGACAGGTCGGGCTCATCACGCCGCGCGACACCAGCGCTACCTCGATCGCAAGGCCGCGAAGGTGACGCATCAGGCTGCCAAAACGTTGCCCGAGTTCGTAGAGGTGCTCGCGCCGATTCCGGTCTCGATGCATCACGCATCGACTGAGAGCGGCGAGGAGGAAACTCATGCGTTCGCTCTGGGTAGCAATCGATTCGAGGCGCGACGAGACACGGGTGCTGGTGACGGCGGGACCGCGGGAGACGGTCCTCAAGGCGCGGTTGTCGGCGACGGCCCAGCATCCTCGGGCAGTGCCGGCGCTGCTGGAGGCGCTGGCGATGTGGGAAGGAGTGCCGGTTCGCGCCGTTGTCGTTGCGGACGGGAAGGACGGTTCTTCCACTTCGAGACTCAAGCTCGACTGGCTGGCCGACTTCGCCGGCGCGCCGCTCTACAGCCTCGAGTTCGTCGGCGGGCACAAGCGCCACCATCGTGACCGGCTCGACGGGCTCGGCCCGTTCCACGACTTGCGACAGCTCGTGATGTTCGAGGTCGCGACGTGATCGACGCCGCGCAACGCGCGCGCATTCGTCGTCTGTTCTACGCCGAGCACTGGCGCGTCGGGACCATCGCGTCCGAGCTCGGGGTCCACCACGATACCGTTCGCCTCGCCGTCGAGGTCGACCGGTTCGGCAGCGCCGGGACGCAGATTCGCCCGACGCTGCTCGATCCGTACAAGGGACTCATCGGCAAGATCCTCGACGACCACCCGAAGCTTCGCGCGACGCGCATCTTCCAGATGCTCGAGGCGCGCGGGTACCCGGGGTCGGTCGTGCAGCTGCGACGCTACGTCGCCGGTGTTCGCCCTTCACGAAGCGAGGCGTTCTTACGGCTGGTGACCATGCCCGGCGAGCAAGCCCAGGTGGACTGGGGAAACTTCGGCAAGATCCAGGTCGGCTCGGCGAAGCGCTCGCTGTCGTGTTTCGTCCTCGTGCTCTCCTGGTCACGCGCGATGTACGCGCAGTTCGCGTTCGACCAGACTCTCGAGAGTTTCATGCGTGGCCACGTCGCGGCATTCGCCGCCCTCGGTGGACCACCGAGGGAAATCCTCTACGACAATCTCAAGAGCGTCGTCCTCGAGAGGGCCGGCGATCACATCCGATTCAATCCGCGCATCCTCGAGCTCGCTGGCCACTACCACTTCGCGCCCAAGCCTTGCGCACCATACCGGGGCAACGAGAAGGGCAAGGTCGAGCGACAGATCCAGTATCTCCGCCACTCGTTCTTCGCGGCTCGGCGGTATTCCTCGATCGAGGATCTCAACGCGCAGCTCGCGCGGTGGATCGCCGAGGTCGCGAATGTGCGTCGCGCACCCGGTCACCCAGATGGTCACACCGTCGGCGAGCTCCTCGCGGACGAGCGCACACGGCTGTTGCCGATGCCGGAGCATCCGATGCCGTGCGGTCGCATCCTCGGCGTGGCCTCGGGCAAGACACCCTACGTGCGATTCGATCTCAACGACTATTCGATCCCGCACACGCTCGTGAAGAAGTCGCTCACACTCGTCGCGACCGCGAAGTCAGTGCGCCTTCTCGACGGCGATGTGGAGGTCGCACACCACGCGCGCAGCTACGACCGCGGCAAGGTCATCGAGCACGCGACGCACATCGCCGAGCTCGCGCGCGAGAAGCGTCACGCCCACGATCTGCGCGGTCGCGACCTCCTGCGCAGCGCGTGCAAGCACGCCGATGCCCTCCTCGATGCACTCGCACTCCGTGGCGAGAGCCTCGTCGGACACACTACGCGGCTCACGCAGCTCCTCGAGCGGTACGGCTCCGCGGAGCTCGACCGAGCCCTCGCCGACGCAATCGCCCGCGGCGCATTCGGCGCGGCCTCGGTGGCACACATCCTCGATCAGCGGGCCCGGGCTCGTCGGTCGCTTCCGCCGCTCGAGGTCGTGCTCCCCGATGATCCGCGGGTTCGCGACCTCCGCGTCACGCCGCACACACTGGCCCGGTACGACGAGCTCTACGCCGCATCCGACACCGACGAGAACACGAAGCCACCCGACGTCGACGAGGAGCCAACGCCATGAGTGCGCTCGCCGACACCTTGCGCGCGATTGGGCTGTCGCACACCGCTGCCGAACTCGACGACCTTGTCGCGCTCGCGACCAAGCGGCGGTGGAGTCCGACCCAGTTGCTCGAGCACGTTGCCGAGGCCGAGCATCGCGAGCGAACCAAGCGAAGCCTCGAACGCCGAGTTGGGCAAAGCCACCTCGGTGGATTCAAGACCATGAACGACTTCGACTGGGCGTGGCCCACTCGAATCGACCGAGAAGCCGTCGACGCGGTGGTTCGACTCGACTTCCTTGCTGACGCTCGCAACGTCGTGCTCGTCGCGCCACAGGGCCTCGGCAAGACGATGATCGCGCAAAATATCGTCCACGCCGCACTACTCGCCGGCCACAGCGCACTGTTCGTCAGCGCGTCTCAGCTGCTCCTCGATCTCGGTGCCCAAGAATCCGCTCGTGCTCTCGACCGCCGACTTCGCTACTACACCTCGCGTCCCTTGCTCTGCATCGACGAGCTCGGGTACCTGTCCTACGACACCCGAAACGCCGACTTGCTATTTCAGGTGGTCAGCCGACGCTATGAGCGGAGGAGTCTCGTGCTCACGACGAACCTCGCGTTCAACGAGTGGCCGACGGTGTTCCCCAACGCGGCGTGCACGACGGCCCTCATCGATCGCGTCGTTCACCACGCCGAGATCATCGCCATCGAAGGCGAGAGCTACCGCCGTCGTGAGGCGCAGGCCGAGAAGCCGTCACGCCCGAAGAAAACCAAGGCCTGATCGACCCGGTTCAGAATTCCGCGGTTTCATGCGACCGCCAACATTTGCGGCGCCGAAGGCGTCATCGGTGCGTTTTGGGTGATCCCTGATTGGTGCTCCGCACTCATGTTGTGTCGGCTGTTCGACGAATGGCATGGCCCATCCGAGTCGCTCGTGCCTGCCTTCTCGCGGGCACAGCTCTGGATGCGTGATAGCAGTTGGAACGACAAGCTCACTTACCTTCGTGGAGGCGGAGTGGCGAAGCAGCGTCTCGCGCACGCACTCGAGGCACTTCCAGGTATTCCCGAAACGAGTCACCCGTTCTACTGGGCAGGTTTCCGACTTCTCGGGAGCTGAGGTGACGTGCCCCAACTGATTGCGCGATCACGGCGGGGGCACGCACGAATTCAAATCGGATCGAGCAGCACTGGTGGCAACAGACCCGTGTCTAGTGGAGGGTGGAGGAAATGAGCGAGACGAACCCATCGAGACCCCCGATGCGTCTCTTCTGCTACTTGATCCTGTTTCACCACGAGCATGGTGTTTCCCACATCGAGTCATTCGCCGATCTAGGCGAGCACTACACGGTGCATCATCTGCTCGAAAGATCGTTTTCCAGAACGCTCCCGATCCTCTGGCATTGTTTGCACCTGCCCCGGAAGACGACCGACTTCGTCTGGATCCCATGGGCGTTCTTGGCCGAGGAACAATGGCGGAGTGCAGCAACGCCGATCATGCTCGCGCCCATCGCGGCCCTTTCGCATCCAAGTTGGAAAGAGACGTTGCGTGCGAGACCACCGGATGTGGTCTTCTACCCAGAGGACTTCGCGGTCTCCGAGATCAGGGAGCTTTTTCCAGCAGCACTCCCGCAGCGCCATTCGGAAATCGGCCCCCAGGCACTGGCGACCCAGTGGGCGTACCTGGACCTCCTCGCGGACGCTCTCGGCATGCAGCTCGGGCAGAAGTTGAACGGCTCTCCGCCACCCGAGTTCTTCGAACAATCTTCCGTCGGAGTGAGACTTCTTCCAACCATCCACTTCGGCCGCCAGATATCGGGTGGCTGGGAGCAATCGACCCGTGAATTGGGCATAGCGGCCTCGTTTCATCACCACGATCGAGCGTTGACGGTGGCTCGTGTGCTCGAAGCAGGAGGCGGACCAGAGAGCATTTCTCCGGAGCTCGCCACCAAGTTTATTCATAACGAAGATTCCGGTATTCATATCGCACTCTCATTTCCCGGGCACCGCGATGCGAAGTTCGCATGGTCGGAGCATGGGTGGTTGTGCGCGGAGAATGACGAACAGGTCGAATCCCTCGCATTCGATTGCCTCGTAACGCATCGCGCGAACTCGACGTCGGGTGCGGCTATGCGCGCATTCGTCATTCCGGACGACTGCTACAAGCTACTCGCTCAGATCGAGCAATATTATCGACACCCCAAGCGGAGACCTCACAAGCTGCGTGGCATGTTGCGAAATCTGGCGCTGCGGCTTCGAGACCTCCTCATGGCTACGCTCACGGATCGAGTCGCAGAACAGATGGCCGTGCTTCGCCGCGCTCGCTCGATCACGGCGTTCACAATGTTTCCTGTAGGACTGATGCAATTCAGCAGCGGAGACACCCCGCTAGGAATGGCCGTCCCGATCGCGTATCGACCGATCTTTCCGCTCGGTCAGATCCTGCAGGGCGAGTGTCTTTCAACCACCATGCGCCTGACGGGCCTACGTGTACTGGTGCTCCAATGCATCAGCCCCGATGAGGAGATGGTCAGCGCAGAGGCGGAGAACTGGGCAAACATCGACGCCGATATCCGGCTCAACCAACTCGGAAGCCTCAGAGTCGTGATGATCTCAAACAAGGCGGACATTGATGTAGAGATCTCGGACTTTAAGCCAAACATTCTCGTAATTAGCGGCCACGGCATTGAGGTTCAGCATCCCCGGATAACTGCCATCAGTGTCGGCGACGATTTCTTCTTCGGGCACGAACTCGCATACGTCCCACCGATCGTCATCCTCAGTTCGTGCAGTGTCGCTGCGCGCGGCCGCGACTCTCTCAGTGTCGCCGAGTTGCTTCTTCGCAACGGTGCGTTCTCTGTCCTCGGCGCTCAGATCGACATCGACTATCGGCGTAACGCGCGCCTTCTCGCAACGTTCTTCGATCGACTCATCGAGGCAATGAACGCGACGGAGGTGCGGAGGAGCCTGCTCGACGTCTGGCACCAGACGTTCGTCGAGAATGCAATCGTCGACATCCTTTTCACTTCGACCAAGATCCGCGAGTGGGCAGATAAGGCTGAGATAGACGGAGTCTCGGTACTGAGGTATCTGCTCGATGTCCGGGGTAAAGAGATTCGTACCGGACTCATCTATGAAGACGCATTGAGACTGTTGCAGGAGTGTGCAGATCGCACCGCGTTTGGAGACACGTTTCGCTCGACAGTCCAGTCTCAGGGCTACTTCGCCGAGTCGACGTTCTACCAGCTCATCGGGTGGCCAGAGCGGTTCCGCCTGCATGCGAGATAGATCCTGCGCCGATCGTGAGCGCAGTATCTAGCTGCCGACGGGACGTACCGCGACAGGCGGACGCAGTCGATCGAGTGCAACTCTCACCTGTTCATGAATATCGACGCCCAACGGCTGCGCGACCTCAAGGGACACAATGAGGGCGTAAGGGACATGTTCTTGAAGTCGGCCGGCTTCCGCACGACAGCTCACTGTGATCTCAAGAGAGTCGCCGGCAGCGATGGGCACCGCAGCCTCACCTTCCATGATCTCGTGTTGAACGGTTCCTCGTCGAACGACTTCATGATCCGCGTCGAGGCGCTTCAGTTGCAACGAATCCATCGGGACCTCGAACCAAAGGTCAGCCGTGGCGTAGTTGCGGTGACGCTGGTTGGAAGGCGTCAGCCACGCGAGTGTCGCCGTGAGCCGTCGCTTGAGCACTCTCGCGTTCAGCGCCGTCGGCAATGGAAGCCTGTATACGTGCCCTTCATCGACTTCAAGTTGCGACGTTCCAATGACAACCACGCGTTGATCGGAACACAGAAGCGCTCGGCTGAAGTCTGGAACGCCATAGCCGAGGAACTGGGCGCATGCGCGCTTGGTGATTCTCCAACGCTCAAGCGGGTCGGCAATCCCGGCCCCGAACACATCTGTGATCAGGTTTCCGCGTTCTCCCCATGCTGCGCCGTGGATGAGCATCGCTTTCAGCAGAACAGCGAATCGCTCGTCGCTGAGTTGCTCGCCACCAGGTGTTGCGCGAAGGGCGAGGATCTCATCGACGTAGTTGTGTGCAGCTCGGCTCGTGAGGGCGGCCGAGTTGCTCGAACCACAGTTTCTCGCCGTATTCTGCGGCGGCACAGCGGTTCCACCGGGAGCTGCGAATAGCTGCCCAGGCTGATTCGCAATATGCGGTACATGAAACCGGCTGGTGTTACCTACCTCGATGCGTCGCGAATAGTGCTGCACCCCGCCGGGAACTAGCAACTCTGGCTTCACGGCCCTTCGAAACCCGCTCGCGACGGAGTTGATCGGGCTCGGCAAGCCGGAGCCTCGCAAGAGATCAGACAACTGTCCGGTTGCTCCGACCGGAGTCCCCTGCGCATGCAATGAGCCGACCGTCAACGCGTTCACGGATTCCGCAGGCGCGAGCAGACGACGTGTCAGTCGTTGCGTCGCCATTGCTCGAAGTGCGTGCCCTCTCAGGATGGCATCATCAAGCTGCTCAAACCTCTCTTCGGGAACATCGATCACGAGTTCGTCGACGTGGTTCCCGGCGGAGACCACGAACAACACGCGGTATTTCCATGACAGCCAGTCGAGCAGCCGTGCCCATGGCGAGATCTCTCGGTCGAACAGTCGAGTGCCGTCACCCAACGACATGTTGATCACACGAACGTTGGGTGCCTGTGCGGGGACTTGACCCTCGCCCTCGAAGATGCGGCGAACAGCGCGGTGGATCAGATCGACGAGCAAGCGTCCGGGAGGAAACCGTTCGTGACGAATACCGTCGAGATCGACATGTGCCGGGAGCAGCACTGGGCGCACATAGAGCCTGTATTCGAGTGGGTCACCTCCGGTGCCGAGCTCGCCATGAATGATCAACGACGCCATCGCGGTTCCGTGATGGTGCTCGCCCGCGTTGTACTGGGATGCAAAGTCGTCGGGATCGTCGATCACGAGACGATCTTGGAGAGCGAGATGGTTCGACAGCGGCAAGCCGTCAAGCACCGCGACAACGGGCGGCTTGGTCGGTATGGCACCGAGATCGATCCGCGTTGGTGCGGCGGAGGGCTCTCGTGCCGGAATGCGGAGTACCGCCGATGGCGTTACGTACTTGACGTCGGTCAGCCTTAGAAGTCGCGTTCCGGGTTGATCTCGCAGCATGTCGAGAGCGCCATGAACGGCGTCGGCGGGTAACTCGACGAGCGATGCTAGGTAATCGATATCCGGAATCGTGCTTTCATGAAGAACGCGCCCACCTGCGTCGATGACCGCATCGCGTACACGGCCGAGCGCCGTTGCGCGCTGCTCAGGCGTGTTTCGAGACCACAGTTCAACGTCGAAATGAATTCGCGGAACTTGCTGAGCGAGACTGCGCTCCCAATATTCGACGATGCCGGTGCGTACGCGGTCCTGCGGACTCCACACGCGCACGTCCTGCAGTTGTTCGAATACTGGTGCCAGCTTCCCAAACCCACGCGCAAGTCTTCCATCGGTTGATGCGGCCCAAGCGTTCCATTGCTGAAGCAGCTGACGGTATGCGGTCTGATTTCCAACGATGACGAAGAGGTGGCCGCGGATGTTGGCAGGCGCCGTGCCGTCTTGCAGGAAGCCAGGATCCGGCGTTGCGACTTCAACGTCGAAGTCCCCAAGCCACTCCAATCCGGGCAGTCGACGAACCGCTGATTGAAAATCGGCGACCGTGCCGACAGTCTCGAGGACGATTACCTGCTCGGGGTCGATCCCATCTGCCGTCGCTTGGACTGTGCCGAACTGCTGATCGAGCGCAGCGAACCGTGGACCGAGCCGCGTGCCTTGGTTCTCCCTTGAGGGGCGTGGCCGAGTTGGTGGCGGAAATGTCGTGAGCGTTGCACGAGCGGCCACTCGCGCCGCTGGGAACAGCAGCACTGGCTTGGGCGGCATAGGCTACTTGCGGCGACGAGCGGGCTGGTTGGGACGAGAACGCTCTCTCCACACGACGAGTCGATCGCGAAGCACGGAGGCAATGCTAGCTCCCGGCCCTGACAGAACAGAACGTCGAGCGACGTCCCGGTAGAGATCTTCCATCTCAGCGTACGTGGCGCCCTTTAGTTGCCGGGCGGCAACATCGAGACTGAGGTTACTGGCCCCATCGAGTCCCTCGAACAGTCTTTCAAGGAAGTGTTTCGTCTGCTCTCCGGTTGGGGGCGGAAGCGTTAGGCGAAGCTCAAAACGACGCCAGACCGCGCGGTCGAGAAGTTCCGCGTGATTGGTCGCTGTGACCACGACGACGTGTGGAGGCAGTTGATCCATCTGCAAGAGCAGAGTGCTCACGACGCGCTTGATTTCGCCTGTCTCGTGGATGTCTCCACGCTCCTTCGCAATCGTGTCGAATTCGTCCAGGAACAGCACACAGGCTCGCTGCCGCGCGTAGTCGAAAAGACGACGGACGCGTGCGGCGGTCTCCCCGAGGTAGCTCGCGATCAGACCTTCGTAGCGGACAACAAGCAGGGGGACCATCAGGTCGTGGGCAAGCGCATGAGCGACGCTTGTCTTTCCGTTTCCAGGAGGACCGACGAGCAAAACTCGGTGCCGCGGAGCGAGCCCGTACGATTGAAGCAGGTCCTTCCGCTGATGCTCTTCGACGAGTTGGTTGCACTCCTCTCGGACGGTCTTGGGAAGTACGAGCTCAGCCAGAGAGCGCTCGGGTGCAACCTCATAAACCAGTTCGCCGAGCAACTGAGGCGTCACGATCGGCTGACTGATCGCCGTGGCAGCTTGCGCGGCGGAGCCATTCACGAGCGCGAGTGAGAGTTGGTCGGCGAACGATGTATGTTGCCTTGCCCTCTCATCCGCGATGAGAGCTTCAACGGTGCTCTTGAAGCGAGGATCAGGACTGTGGCGGCCTGCCTTCACGAGAGAGATGAGTAGATCTGAGCGCGCCATCGTCGGAGCCTGGTCTTAGCCGAGGTTACCGTTCGGGTCTGAGAAGTGGGGCAGCAAAATGGGTACGGGGAACTCTTCCAGGCGGCAGAACTTCTGTTGTTTCTTCGGCTTGCGTCGCGATCCGTTGGTTTTCCCCATCACCGCGTCTCAGCGTCCTAGCCGCCTTGAGCGGTTGGTTGGGCAAGACGTCGAACCCGCCTCTCCTGCATCGACCACAGTTGTTGGTCGTTCTGTCCTTCGACACCACCCTAAGCCATCAGGCATAGGAGTCGCCAGAACAAGAAGAGATCGCCACCCCCTTGTCGGCAGCCATCCCGGTCGATTCCGACCAGTGCGTTGCCGACGACAGGCGCGCAGCGCTGCCACTCACTCGTGGTGCAAGAGACGATCGTTTCGTCGAAGTGCGTGATGGGCACCGACACAATTCCTGAAGAGGTCAGAGCGGGCAGCGACTCGGGGTTCTTACTTGGCTCGAGGCTTGGTCTCTCGTGCGGCGAGCGCCTCATGAAGCAGCACCCGCGCGGCGTCGCCGTCATCAAGCTCAACGCCGGGCGGCAGCGTGGTCTGGATTTGTGCGCGTGCCGATCGGAGGCGTGCGATCAATTCGGGCGAGGTCAGCTTGACCACGACGACGTCCGGAATGCCAGCGTTCGTGTTCGGACCAAGTTCGTGTAAGTCTTGAATGAGTCCCAGCGCCTTTGTAAAGGCGTCGAGAACCGTCTGCCTTGGATGTTTCGAGACCTCGATCTCACCACGAACTCGTCCGAGGTGACGCCTGGTAGCTTCGATCTCGGAGAGCGGTGTTACGGCTGGATGAGTGAATTCTTCAAGGCCGGTGAGATGAATGCGTGTGACCTCCTTGCCCTTGGTGAAGTACAGGCGACGACGCCCATTACCGACTTTCCACCACGCTTGTTTCTCTTCCCGTGGAAGGCCGAACTGGTCAACGACGGCAATGAGATCGTCCTGAGTCATGGGCTAAAGCGCCTCGTACTCATGGAGCGCGAGCTCGATGACGAGCAACCGCCGCGCGAGCTTGCGACACTCTTCGAAGGGCATCGCGATCGCTTTGCAGCGACGAAGCAACCAAGCGCTGAAACGATCGGTCACTGGAAGAGGGCTTAGTGCCGGCGAGATGACCGGCATCTTCTTGAGGTCGGCAAGGGCGACGGTGTCCAGTTGGCCCATGTCCTCGGGCGTGCGGTGGCGTAAATAGGATCGCTGCATCGAGTACGTCGACGCGGGAACGTCGAATTCGAGCACTCGGCGGGCGAGCGGTTGGAACTCATCGAGTGGCACTCCGACCGCGAAGCAACGCGCCACGAACCACTTGCTCTTGTCGTTGTATTTGGCCATGCAGCAGTTCTAGCGCCGAGCCCAAATGAGCGCAACGATAATTTCATCAGCGTTCATAAATGAGTACATTACGCTTTAGTTTTAAATGTTTAAATCACAGTACTTCACGCAGAAGTAACGCGAGCCCCGCTAGTATTGTGCGCAGGCATCCGCAAGCTCTCGCTTCACTCGTTCGACGAGCTCCTCCGGACTGATCGCCCGAGCGTGCGGACCCCATTCGAGGATCCAGGACACAACCGGCGTTAGGTTGGAGACAGAGAACGACAAGCGTATCTTGCCGGTTCCCATCCGTTCAAGCTCCTGAGTGCTGTGCCACAAACGCGCCTCGACGAACGGGGCTTTCTCACGAGTGAACTCGACAACGACGCGTTGCGGTTCTCTCGCACCACTCACATGGATTCCGAAGGCGCCGTGCAGGACTTCGTCGATCTTGAAGTCGCTCGGCACATCGAAGGAGCGATCGCGTACGTGCTCGGCGACGGTGAAGCGTTCGACCGCGAACACGCCGTTGGTTCGACGCCAGGCGGCGGTGTCGATCGCTGCATCGTCGCCGCTCGAACCGACCGCGTAGAGGCCGTGGCGGTAGAGCACCAGCGCGAACGGCGCGAGGAAACCACGCTTGGCTCGGCCACTCGCACCCTTGTAGGCGAAGCGGACGACCTTGCGCGACAGGATGCCGGTCTGTAGCGCATCGATCACGTCTTCCTTGTCGTCGTACGCCTTCGTTCCGCCGTCGGGCACGTACGCGAAACGATCACGAAGAGCGTCCGCTTCCTTGCGCTCGCTCGTATTCAATCGTTGCTCCAGTTTCGCGAGCACGCTGATCACATCGTCATGTAGCGGCGTGCCGCGCAAGACGTCGAACACGCTCCGCACCGCGAGGAGGGTGAAGCGTTCGCGCTTCGTGATCGAGACAGGCGAGTAGTTCCGTTCGCTCTCGAGTGTCGCGATCGTGCGGTTCTCGCGCTTGGTGATCTCGATGTCGAAGCCGGAGTCTTGAAGCTCGGTGATGTCGCGGCGGACGGTCCGCTCGCTAGCACCAACTTCGGCAGCAACCTCGCCGACCCATCGGCCATGCTTGAAGCCACGAAGCGCGTCCAGAACACGCAGCGCCCGAGCGACCTGTCCGATCTCACCGCGGCGATACATGGCTACTAACCGGGTAAAGGGTCGGGAAGCGGGGCCTGGATGAGCACCCGTATCCCTTCGCGAAGCCTTCCAGTAAGGCTTTGAAGAAGCTTTCAACTAAGGTTCGCAGCAAGGCTTGGCCCCGACAGCATCACCGGGATCTCACCGGTCGGCAAGGGTTGCCGAGTCGCCTCTTACCCTTGAGGGATGAAGGCAACGAGCACCGCGGCTCCTCAGAACGAACATCCACCGCTCGCGCGCGATGCGCAGGGCAACCTTCTCCCGGTTCCGGACGGCACCTGTGCCTGGCGCGTCTGCCGTCACACCAAGGGGCGTCCACGGATCGTCAACGGCCCCGACAAGCAGCCAGCCCGGTTTCCGCTCGACACGACCGCGGAGGACCTCGCTGACGCCTGCGGCGCGGATACGTACCGGGTCTATGCGCTCGACGAGGTCGGCAACGTCATCGACTATCTAACGACGATCGAGCTCGGCCGCGAGCTGCGTAACGCGGCCGAACCGGAAGCGATTCTATTGCCGGCACCTCGCACGCCGTCCGCGAGTAGCGATCTGCGTTTCGCGCTCGAGGCGGTCACGCACATGGCTCGCACGAACGCCGATGCAATGCGTGCCGTCGCGGAGTCGCAGGCTGAATGGATCAAGTCGATCAGCTCAGCGCGCGGCTTCTTCCGCAACGCACCACCGCAGCTTCCGCCGCCTGTCGAGCCGGAAGAGCACGACGACGAAGGCGACGAAGACGACGAAAGCGACGAAGTCGAGCTGAAGGCGAGTTGGGTCGAACAGCTTCAGCCGGTGATCGGGCTTGTCGTTCAGCAGCTCATCGCCTCGTTGATGCAGCCGAAGTCTGGCAACGGTGGCTCCAAGTTGGAGCTGGCTGATCTGCTCGATTGGAGGCGTGCAGGACGGAAGCACGAGAACCACGCAGCGGTAGCGGCTCTACCGGAGTCGAACCTCGACCCGAAGTCGTTACAGACCGCGCTTGCCGGCAAGGCGATGGCAATCGGTGCGCTGCTGGAGCCTGCTGAGCAGGCACGCCTGATGAAGCTGGCGCCCATGCTGACGAAGCTCGCCGGCGACCCCGAGATCTCGCGGATGCTGGCCGAGGTCGTCGCGATGTCCGTCGAGGACGCTGCGGTCTGGGTTCGAGCGCATCTCGACGAGATCGAGAAGGGACTCGCGTCGTGAGCACGCTCGTAAAACGACCCGAGCCGATCGTGATCGAGATCCCCGGCGATCCCGAACGGTTCGTGAAGCTGGTCGCTCTGGGAATGCTCCGGGCCTTCCACCAGGGAATCCAAGGCCTCGTGAAGTCGCGGCTGCAGCCACCAGTCGCAACGGAGCCACAGGAAGTGATGACAGCCGACGAAGTCGCCGCGTTCCTCGGCGTCGATCGCAACACGGTCTACGACTACGCGGGTCGCGGTGTGATCCCGCACCAGCGTCTCGGGAAGCGAATACTTTTTCGACGCGGGGCGCTACTGTCGTGGTTGGAAGGATGCAAGGCCACGTCGACTCGGAAAGGTTAGTCATGCCGATTCGACGTAGTGGAAACGACGGGCGTTGGCGATATCGCCACGTGGTCCAGAAACCGGACGGAACGCGCGAGCGCATCAGTGGCTCGGCTCCCACCCACCTCAATACCAAGGTCGCCGCGGAACGCGCGATGCTCGATCACATCGAGCGCGTGCTTCACCCGGAACGCGTGCCGACGAGAAAGGAGATGCCGACGTTCGAAGAATGGTTCGACGGGCGGTTCTGGAAAGAATGGGTGATCGGTCGCAAGAACAAACCGAGCGAGGTGCGCTCGAAGAAGATCATTCTCAAGTGCCACCTCAAGCCGCGATTCGGCGGGATGCCGCTCGACGAGATCACGACGTCCGAGGTCGCGCAGTTTCGCGCCGACCTCGTGGCGAAGAAGCTCTCGGACAAGCGGATCAACAACATCCTCGCGGTGCTGTCGAAGCCGATGAAGTACGCGGTCGACTGTGAGGTGATCGCGAAGGCGCCACGGATCGGGATGTTCAAGGTGGAGCGACCCGAGATCGTCGCGTGGGACTTCGAGCAGTACGCTCGTCTCCTTAACGCGGCAAAGGTCGAAGGCGACGAGTGGTATGCGGCGCTGTGTCTCGCAGGAGAGGCAGGGTTGCGCGTCGGCGAAGTGAAAGCACTGCGCTGGCGTGAAGACGTCGACATGATCGCGAAGACCATCACCGTCAACCAGCAGACGAGGAACAAGCAGACGACGACGCCGAAAGGCCGAACTCGTCGGACGATCCCGATGACGTCGACTCTGCACGAAGCGCTGAAGCGGATGAGTGTCATCCGGGACGGGCTCGTCGTGCGGAACCTCGATGGCAACGCGAAGTCCGACGACCAGGCCGACAAGGCGATTGCACGGATTTGCAGGCGCGCCGGCTTGCCGGTTCGGTTGTTCCACACGCTACGTCACACGTTCGGGACGCACGCCGCGCTGTTCGGCGTGAATCCCTGGCGTTTGCAGGCGTGGCTCGGACACAAGCGGATCGACGAGACGATGCTCTACGTGCACGTGGCGGAGGCGCACCCGCGCGAGCTGCCCGAGCACGTGCAGGCAGCGTGCAGCGAGACCGATCCGGATCGCCGGATCCTCTCGATGCTCGGTGCCCGTGGCAAAACCGTGGCAAAAACTCAGGCGACCGAGATCCAAATCAAACGATCAGCCTGAGTTAGAAGTGCGAGCGGGGGGACTCGAACCCCCACGCGGTTAAGCGCTGCCACCTAAAGACAGTGTGTCTACCAATTCCACCACGCTCGCATCGGTGCAGCGTATAGCACGACCGGTGGGCTAGCGAGCACGGCGACGATTGCTGTACGTCTCGGTCTGCGAGTGACAGTTCGGGCACAAGAACCTCAGATTACCGAGCCGGTTGTCGTTGTTGATCCCGTTGATGTGATCGAGGTGAAGGACCAAAGACTTGCCGTGCCAATCGGCGATGTCGCACCAGGCGCAACGGTACGTCCACCCCATCGCGAGCAGCCTTCGAGCGATTCTCGGGCCGTTGAACAGAGGCGAGTTCTCGACGAACACATCGGCATCGAGCCACGAGTTGCGCCGGCTGACCCGCTCCACGGATGGATGGGAGCTCTTCGTCTCGCCACGCGACCAGCCCCGACCACGAAAATGCGCGGTATCGAGTCCGAGTTGCCGGATCCGGCGCGTGAGCTCGCGATGGCATCGTCCCTCGGTCGGCAGCTGCAACTTGTCCAGCACCTGGGCGACGGAGAAGCACTGCCGGATCAAGCCCTCCAGTGACTCGCGAGGAAGCGCAGCACACCGAGCCGCGAGCGTCGAGGAGCCGAAGTGCGAGGTGTCGAGATCGGCCTGGCGAACGCGGGCCGCGATCATGCGGTGATTGCCGCCGGTCGTCGGCAGTCCGAGCCTGCGCAAGACCTCCGACAGCGAGCGCGAGCTCGCGACGATCGGCGCGAGCATCGTCGTGCTGTACTTCGAGGCGCGCACGCGGTGAACGTAGCGCCGCGGTCTGACCCGATCACTTCAACCGGAGCCGGCGCACCAGCGCGGCGAACCGATCGGCTCGCAGCGCGGCGATGGCTTTCCGCGACAGCGCGGTCTTCAGCTGCGGGGCCAGCTCGAGTGATGCCGCGAGCGTCTCCACGTACCGAGGGTCGCCGAGCTTCGCGTAGTCATTGGCCAGGTTCATCTGCGCGTAGCCGTTCTTCGGGTTCACGCGGATCGCCCGCTCGCCCGCCTTGATCGCGTCGCGGTGGTTGCCGAGCTTGTGGTGCGCGAGCGCGAGCTGCTGCCAGAGGTAGTCGTCGTTCGGCGAGAGCGTGGTGCCACGCAGCGCGGTCTGCAGCATCGGCTCCCACTGGCCGCGCTCGTAGCACGCGTAGCAGATCGCGCGGAGCAGGTGCGTCGCCCTGGATGGCTCGAGCTCCAGCGCGCGCTCGAACAGCGGCGCTGCCTCGGCGTTGCGCCCGAGCTGCTGGAGGCAGTAGCCCGCGTTGGAGATCGTCGCGAAGATCCGCCCGCGGAACGCGGGCGGGATGGATTCGTAGAGCTCGAGCGCGGCGGCGTAGCGTTGCTTCACGTAGAGCGCGTCGGCCCGCTCGATCAGCGTGCGCAAGGTGCGCGGGATCTTCACGACGGGCAACTGCTCGCCGTTCAGCAGGCGCACGAAGTCGTCGCGGCGGGAGCTGCGCGCGAGCTGGAGCGCGCGGCTTCGATCGGCCGGCCTCACGCCGCGGGCGAGCAGCGAGTAGCCGAGGTCGAGGTAGCCATTGCGCGCGGCGTTGAGGAACGGCGTCATGCCGGCCTTGTCCTTCGTGTGGAGCCGCGCGCCGGCGTCGAGCAAGCGCATCGCCACCTCGAGCTGATTCATCGAGCACGCGTGCGCGAGCGCCGTGGCACCCGCCGGGTCCTTCGCATCGACCCGGGCTCCGGCACCGAGCAACACGTCGACCACCTCGACGGGCTCGTCGTAGCGCTTCGCGGCGATCAGGAGCGGCGTCGCGCCCTCGTGGTCCTTCGCGTCGACCGGGGCGCCGGCCCGAAGCAGCGCGTGTGCGATCGCGGATGGATCGTCGGGCTCGTCGGGATGCTTGTGACGAGTCACCGCCACGTGGAGCGCGGTCTGCTGGTTGCGGTCCTTCCGTTTTGGATTCGCGCCGTGGGCGAGCAGCAGCGCGACCAGCGACCCGGAGCCTGCCGCCGCGGCGGCCATGAGCGCGGTGGTGCCGGTCCAGATCGGCGCGTCGACCTGGGCGCCCTGCTCGAGCAGCCAGCGAGCGAGGGGGACGTTGCCATCGGACGCTGCGTGATAGAGCGGCGTGAACATCGCCGGCTGATTGACATCGGCGCCGCGCGAGACCAGGAGCGCGAGCGCCTTTCGCTGCTTCGAGCTGACCGCCTCGCACAGCGCCGTGTCACCGGTATCCGAGACCGCGTCGACTCGTGCTCCGGCGTCGAGCAACGCTCGAAGGATCGTCACGTTGCCGCGGTAGGCCGCCATCATGAGCGGCGTGCGGCCTCCCGACGGGATCGTGAAGTCGTGCCCGAGCAGCGAGTGCTCGTCCTCGGATTCAGGCGTGCCCTCGTTCACGTCGACGCCGCGACCCAAGAGCGCGCGTACCCGACCGAGGTCGCCGTCGAGGCAGGCGATCATCAGAGGCGTGCGCCTTCGAGCCACACGTGAATGAGTAACAGACGGCCCCCGGCCCTGCTACCCGGCGAATGCCGGCGATCTCGACGCCGCCCTCGCCCCGCTCCGTCGAACGCCGTTACCTTCCGTTGGCGACCGCGAGCCCGACGAGATCGATGATCGTTCCTGCGGAACGAGCCGGAAGCCGCCCCGCCGAGAAGCGCAGCGCACCCTGTTCGGCGATCGTGAGAATGCTGCGAAGCTTGGCCACATCGGTCGGTTTCAGGACGTGCTGGTCGAACCCCGCTTCGAGCGCTCGCGCTCGGTCTTCGGGCTGTCCCCAACCGGTGACCGCCGCCAGATACAGCGGCCGTCCAGCGGCGCGAATCCGGAGCTCGCGCGCGACATCGTAGCCGCTGATATCCGGCAGCCCGATGTCGAGGATCACGATGTGCGGCTCGAAGCGCGCTGCTTCGTCGAGCGCTGCGCCACCGGTCGCCGCATTGCGACAGTCGTGACCGAGAATCGATAGCAACATGCACGTCACCTCGGCTGCATCCACGTAATCGTCCACCACCAGCACCCTGTGCTTGCGAGTATCGAGCTTCACGTTCATTCCTTTCGGGCTCCGACTTCCAGCCGAAGCTTTTGGGGACCTTCGCTTCTCCACACGACAGCACTCGAGCTGCTGAGAAACGATCTGCAGGACATCACAACGCGATTCGGTTGCCAATTCGCAAAATCGTTTTCACTTCAGGAATCGTCTCGGCTCAGTACGCGTGTAGCCAACCCTACAAAACGTGCGCACGCTCATGACGTTTCGATGGAATTTTCCGTCGAAACGTCAGCTCGACCGAAACTACCGCTGACGGTCGTTTGGTTTTCGAGCGTCGAATGGAAGCTCGATCGTGAACGTCGTCCCGGAGACTGCATCGCTTTGGACCGTCACCGTGCCACCGTGCGCCTCGACACAGCCTCGGACGAGCGTCAGCCCGAGGCCCCAGCCACGCGGGCCGCCTGTCCTCACGGTCCGCGCATACGGTGAGAACAGACGGGTGTGCTCGTCGGCGGGAATCGGCGGACCTTCGTTGTGAACGGCGACCACGGCTCGTTCGTCACGACGAGCAACCTCGATCACCACAGGTGTGTTGGCGCTGCCGTACTTGAGTCCGTTGATCGCGAGGTTCCAGGCCGCGCGACGCAGCTCTTCGGGACTCCAGTAACCGTGCAGCGTTGTCTCGCCCCGAAGCTCGAGACGTTGAGGGTAGATCATCGAGAGATCATCGATGACGACCTTGCAGATCGAAACCAGATCACACTCGACGATGCGGAGTGGCACCGGCTGACCTGCGCGAATGCGCTGAGCATCGAGCAGATCGCGCACCATCTGGTCCATGTGATCGAGGTTGCGCTCGATCGTCCTGGCGAGCTTGATCCCGACGTCGGGCTTGTCGAGGCCCCCGCTCAGGAGCGAGGCCGCCATACGCGCGGTGGAGAGCGGACCGCGCAGATCGTGCGAGATCAGAGCGACGTACCTCTCGCGGAGCTGTTCGAGGTCGCGAAGCTCGGTGATGTCGCGGCAGACCTTGAACACGAGCACCACGTTGCCATCGCTGTCTCGTACGGTGCCGCTGCTGCACGCCAGGTGACGCTCGCCACCATTGCGCTGGAACAGGATCTCGCGCTCCACGAACTGATTTCCCGCGAGCATCGGCAGGAGCAAGTCGCGTTCGAAGTCGAGGCGGGTGCCATCGACGTTTCGCAGCTCGAACCCGCGGTAGTCGTCGATGGTGATGTCTGGCTTGTCGATCCCGAGCATCTCGCGCTCGATCGGATTGACGAGCATGACGTCACCTCGACCATCGAATACGGCCACGCTCTCGGTCATGGCGTCGAGCAAGGCCTTGAGCTCGTTCGCGGTTCGTTGCGCACGTTCGGCGAGTACCTGCTCGCGAAGTCCCGCGACCAGGAGCGCCTCGTTTGCCTGCTTCAAGGACGACAGCTCGATCGCCGAGTACTCACCGCTCCCGCGCGCCCGGATGATGGGCCTTCTCCCGGCATTCACGATCAGGTGGATCGCGAGGCCATATCGGAGATGGCCGGCGTCCAGGATCGGCTGCGCGATCACGGTGGCGTAGCGCGTCTCGTTCCGCGGGCCCCGGATCCGGAGCCCGGGCGTGACGTCGCTGGTGCCACTGTCGAGCACGCGATCGAAGAGCTGGTGCGCGCGTGGCGCATCGATGAACAGGTCCGTCAGCGCGAGTCCCACCAGTGAATTCGATGTTTCGCCGAGCTCCTCGCAGAAGGCGGCGTTCACGAAGTCGATGGCGTGGCCATCGCCGACGGTCAAGACGGTCGACAGTCGAGATCGATCGGCGGACCGGCGAAACGCTTCCAGCGTCGATGGTGCCTCCGTGTGCCGTCCGGCTCCAACTCTCGGGAGGTCGTGCTTCTTCACGGCGAGCCCTTCGGGCGGCCGAGCGGACGGTACAGCGTCCGGCCGTTCTCGCTGACCTCGGCCACACGCATGTCCTTGACCAGCCGGCGAAGGACCGGCACCAGGTCGACGGCAGGCATCCTGGTCGCCGCGATCAGCGCATCCTCGGTGGGCTCGTCCAGCGTGATCACTGCCTGCAGGACGGAGTCCTCTGTTCCGCTCGCCGGAACGCCGACGGCCACCGGCGTTCCGCTCAGGATCGAGCTGTAGTTCGACAGTTTCCCATGCACTCGCAACCCGGACGAGGTGATCTCGTATTCGCGTAGCTCTCGGCTGTGAGCGCTGCGC
>Ga0299915_10001074_pt1 | contig 20069 bp, 23 predicted proteins | sample RVTome_13_FD_200263 | JGI IMG/M metagenome (GOLD analysis project Ga0299915, IMG submission 200263) | Soil microbial communities from uranium-contaminated site in the Upper Colorado River Basin, Wyoming, United States - RVT92D227 (version 2) ... | reverse complement strand
AAAAAGGCCACTCCTTTAGATCCAAGTTTAAACACAGCTCACTCTCTGCTTCAATCTTTTCCACTCTTCATCAGCCTGTTTTTGAAGCTCTCTGATCTCTTCCTTCGTCAGATGCTTGTACCTTCCCTGTTTGAGCAGATATTCTTCAACCGGCATGGAGCGTGGCTCATGATTGATCGTCCATCGGACCCCATGCTCCACCTCGTAGAGAGGAAAGACATTCGTTTCCACGGCGAGAATAGACAATTCAGGAGAGAGATTCGTCGGTGTCCTCCAGCCCGTTGGACAAGGGACAAGCATATGGATAAATTTGGTCCCCCGGATACTTTTTGCTTTAATAATTTTTTGCTGAAGGTCACGTGGAAAACCAATGGTGGCTGTGGCTGAGTAGGGGTTATAATGGGCGGCCATAATTTCCATGATATTCTTTTTCCGCCGTGGATTCCCTTTGGGTGTCGTTCCTGTCCAGGCAAACGAGGGAGTGGATGAACTCACTTGAATCCCGGTATTCATATAGCCTTCGTTGTCCAGGCAAACATAGATAATATCATCGTTATTTTTAGCCACTCCGGAAAGAGCTTGAAGGCCGATATCAAATGTCCCCCCATCCCCTGCAAATGCCAACACCTGGATATCATTCTTCCCCTGAATTTTCAAGGCATTTGAAATTCCCGCAGCAGTCGGCGCTGCAATTTCAAAAGCAGAATGAAAGGTCGGGACACCATAGGAGGTGTTAGGATAAACCCCTCCGATGGCTCCTTCGCAGGATGGAACAATCACGACAATCGTTCGCCGGCCCATCGCCTGAAGGACCAGTTTCATTGCAACCACCAGCCCACAACCCGCGCAGGCCGCATGACCGGGCCGCAGTAAGTTAGGTTGTTGCTCAGGTTTAATCATCCTTGTTCTCCATGCTGCCAAGATAGACTATTAAAAATCCTAAATGTTTTTTTCAATCCTCAATCCGAAATCCACAATCCGCAATTGACTAATCTTCCATAACCCAGATGGGCGCATCCATTGGCTCGTTTCGATTCATGGCGTCGAAAGTAATTCGTTGAATCACCTCAGGATCGACATCTGTTCCTCCGATCCCGGCAATATAGCTAAATGTCATCGGATGATCCGCAGAATGGACGAGAGCGGCCCTCAGCTCCTGGCAGAATATCCCTCCCCCTCCCAAGGATATATTTCTGTCAATGACGGCAATCTTTTTCTTTCCCCGCAAGGCCTCTCGAATGGCTTCCCCCGGGAAAGGTCTGAAAAGGCGTATTTTTAATAATCCAACCCGAGCCCCTTGTTCACGAAGTCCTTTGAGTGTTGCTCTGGTCGTACTGGTGATCGACCCAGCCGTCACGATCACGGTCTCGGCATCTTCCATCATCATCGACTCAATGATCCCATATCCTCTTCCAAAAATATTTTTATATTCATCATCCACCTGGACAGCGATTTCTTTGACGGAATCCATGGAACTCTGAGCCATATGTTTATATTTGCGGTAGAGTTCCGATGATACGACAGGAACGTGAAATCCAGGCTTGTCAACATCAAACTGGTGCGGGAGATAGAGAGGGGGAAGGAATTGATCGACCTGTTCCTGTTCAGGAATATCGACAGGCTCCATAAAATGCGAAACAAAAAAAGCTTCCAGAGAGATCATGGCAGGCAGAAACACCTGTTCCGCAATTTTATAGGCCTGAATGACACTGTCCAGAGCCTCCTGACCATTTTCACAATAGAATTGAATCCACCCCGTATCTCTCTGTGAAAGGCTGTCCAACTGGTCGGCCCAGAACCCCCAGGGAGCTGCCAACTGCCGATTGACATTGGCCATGACTACCGGGACTCGGCATCCCGCTGCAAAATGGAGCATCTCATGCATCAGAGCGAGGCCTTGAGAGGAAGTTGCTGTGAATGTTCTGACACCGGTTAGGGAAGCGGCAATGCAGGATGCCATAGCAGAGTGCTCCGATTCCGTCCTCATCATGATCCCTTTGAGTTCACCTGACGCTTCCCATTCGGAAAGTTTTTCGTAGATCGGTGTCTGGGGGGTGATCGGATAGGCCGCAATGAGCGGAGTCCGACATAATCTTACGGCGCAAGCCACGGCGTGGTTGCCGGTCATAAATTCTTTCATAGCCTTTCCTTCATCAATACGACATACCTCGGACAGACTTTGGCGCAGGTTCCGCATCCTTTGCAATGGTCGAGGTCAACCTGTTTTGTCTGGTGCAGAGGGTCCAGTGAAATCACCCCTTCGGGACAAAAAAAATAACAATTGTAACAATAATTGCACGTTCCACACGAAAAGCACCTTAAGGCAGAATGTCTGGCCTCCTCAGAAGTATAATTGAGATGAACCTCTGAAAACCCCTTCAATGCCTTCTTTTGATCCAGTTTGCGCATCTCAATCCTTTTGCTCGGTTCAAAATAGAAGGTGTTGAGCATAGCATAGGAGATCACCTCTCTGGGTTCTACCCCATGCCCTCCATTTCTAAGAGAAAGATAAGCTTCCATGGAAAGAGCGCCTCTATTTCCAACTGGAACATGGGGAAATAGGTCGTCAGGACACTCTCTCAGATAGAGGTCCATAGAGATGGCAGCCTTTTTCCCTGAAGCGATTGCGGAGACAACGGTTCGTGGTTGATCAATCGCATCACCCCCTGCAAAAAATTTAGGATGAGGCGTAGTGAGGGAAGGATTGACATCGATCATGCCATTTCGTCTAACCGTTTCAGGTAACCATGAAAGATCCACTCCCTCACCTACTGCTGTGATCAGTCCATCTCCTTCCAGTGTAAGGTATTTGCCTTTAACAGGAATGACTTTGGGGCGATCGCTCTGATCTTTTCCCCTTAACCTCATCCGCTGGAATTTTACTCTGATCTTTCTATTTTTAAGAAGTTCTATCCTGACCGGCTGGATCAGAAATTCTAATCGCCCGCCTTCTTCCTCTGTCTCTCTGATCTCCTCCTCAATAGCGGGCATCTCTGCTCGGGTCCTGCGATAAGCGATGGTCACTTTGGAACCAAGCCGCAAGGCGGATCGGGCAACATCCATCGCTGTATTGCCTCCACCGATCACAATGATCTCTTTTCCTATTTTGATCCTTTCCCCGGAATTGATTCGGGCTAAAAATTCTCCTCCTCTCCAGACCTTTTTCAAGTCTTCACCTTCGATGCCAAGGGATAAACTCAATCCAGCCCCGGGAGAGAGAAAAACAGCATCAAACCGATCCAAATCCTCAAAGGAGATATCCTTCCCCAATTTCACGCCTGTCTTAACGTCAATAGAGAGTTGAAGTATTCTCTTAATCTCTTTCTTCAAAATGGATTTGGGGAGTCGATATTCAGGAATCCCCCAGCGCATCACCCCTCCCAATTCCTCTCTTGCCTCAAAGAGGGTTACCCTGTGGCCCATCCGTCTGAGGAAATAGGCGGCTGATAGTCCTGCCGGACCGGCCCCCACGACAGCCACATGCCTTGTCTCCGGATGGGATAGAGATTGGAGATCAGGGAGCCGATCTGACGTTACATCGAACACGTATCGCTCCAGGGCATGGATGGAAACGGCCTGATCATATTGACCTCGATGACAGTCATTTTCGCATGGGTGGAAACAGACTCTTCCGCAAACACCGGGAAAGGGATTCTCCATCAATAGGGTCTCCAGGGCCTCTTCATATCTTCCTTCACCTGCAAAATAAAGGAATTGCGGAATGGCATTTCCGGCAGGGCAACTCGCCTGACATGGGGCTGTCATGAACGCCGTTTCAGGTTTTTCATATCCCCATTTCCCGGTCTCAATCACTTCGGAGCTTCCGTAAGAGATGGGAATGACGAGCTCCGACGAATCATCATATTGAATGTCCATATCCGTTTTACCCTTCTCTCTCAAACACCTTCGTCTTTTCGTATGCCTCTTTGAGAGCTCTAATATTAAGCTCTTTTTTAGCAGGCACCATTCTTTCGACCGCCTCGATCAACATCTCCATTTTGACAAGATGGGTCAACCGAGCATAGGCGCCCAGCATGGCCATATTGAAAGTCCCTCCCAAACCCACATGCCTGGCAATCTGGCCAGCATCGACCAAACCGATCTGGAATTTTCTCAATTTTTCAAAACAATCAATGGCCTTATTCGAATTGATCAGGATCAATCCATTGGTCTTGAGCTCCTGAAATATCTCTTTCTCTTCGATCAAGGATAGATCAAAAAGGATCATCTGATCCGGGCGTTTGATCTGGCACTTTAAGAGAATGGGTTGATCATCAACCCGTAAAAATCCGACGACCGGTGCGCCACGGCGTTCCCCTCCGAAGACGGAAAAACATTGAGGGTATTTCCCTTCCGAGAAAAAGGCCCTTCCCAAAATTTCTGAGGCAACAACTACTCCCTGCCCCCCACGACCTCTAAACTTGATCTCAATCATGGCTTGTCCTTTAATGACCGTATGAAATCATGCTTCGCACCACTATTTCTTAACAACCTTATTCCTTAACCTTAGGCTCCTCCTGGAACGCGTATCTTAAGACGTCTTTTTTCACTTGCTCCAGATGGGCCTTGATGGCCCTCTGGATTTCATCAAAATCGGTTTTCTCGATCGCCCTGAGGATTCCCTTATGACCATCAATAGCCCTCAAGACATTATCCTTTGAATAAATACTTTGAATTCTGTACCGCAACATATGGCGTCTCAATGTCTGTGCCAATTCAAGGAGGCGCTTGCTGCCGCTCAGTTTTGAAATGGTCTCGTGAAATTGGGCATCCATTTCCACAAAAGCTTTCACCTCTCCGCTGGAGACCTTTTCTTCTGTAAGAGTGATATTTTTTTTCAATTCTTGAATGAGCTTATCATGTGCCTTTTCAATTGCCCAGCGGGTGGCGAGTTCTTCAACGATGCTTCTGATTTCGCATATCTCAGCTACTTCTGCCTCACTGATGGGTTTGACCACATACCCCACTCTTGGTATCGATTCGATCAGACCTTCTAATTCAAGACTATGCAGAGCTTCCCTCACCGGCGTCCTTGAGGCTCCAATCTCTTCTGCGATCTTCGTTTCAATGAGATGTTGGTGAGGAAGTATCTCTCCATTGAGAATTTGCTCCCGCAGATGATCATAGATCTTCTGTCGGATAGATCGAGTGCTTTTAATGACCAATCTTCTCATCAGGGGTACTGTACCCCAGTATATTTTCCCTTGTCAAGCAATTTTTTATTAAATTTACATCTTAGGATTGATAAATATTTTGTTTATTCCTTTAGGCTCATTATTCCTTTCTAAAAGCAAAATGTATTTTATTATTCAATAGTTCCATTTTGAAATTGTTTCTTTTTAACAGACGTGTTATTATTTAAACTAACAAAATACTGAAAAAACATCTTCAAGGGAAGAAAGAGGTTTTGAAATGAAACAGTATTTGAACTATGGAGATGGGAAAATATACTTCAATCTTCCAAAGGGATGGAACTTAATCTCAGTTGATGATAGACCCTCTATTCCTGGTGTTAAAGATCCAATTCTTGAAATTCAGCACGCCCTCGATCATCCCATTGGTTCACCTAAGATTGAAGAGTTGGCCCGGCCGGGCATGGAGGTCGTTCTCTTATTCGATGATCTCCAACGCCCCACACCCGCTTACCTGGCTCTCCCTGAAATCCTGAATCGACTCAATCGTGCCGGGATCCCGGATGATCGGGTGTCAGGAGTTTGCTCCCTTGGAACCCATCCCATCCCTACCCTGGAACAACTGAAGATAAAAGTGGGGCAGGAATTTTTTTCTCGTATGCAGGGACGTATCTCCGTTCACGATCCCCATGCCTCAAGTAATGTGATTATCGGAAAGACTCATCATGGAACATTGGTGGAGGTTAATCCGCGTGTCGCATTTGCGGATCTGATCATCGGTGTGGGGGAATGCATTCCCCATCCCATTGCCGGGTATGGGGGAGGGTTTAAAATTGTCATGCCTGGAGTCTGCTCCTATCGCTCTGTAGCCGACCACCACTTCACCTGGATGCGTCACAGGAACAGTCGGGTGAATCTCACGGAAGGCAATACCTTTTATGAAGAAATTGTGGATGCTGGACTCCTCTCAAGATTGGCTTTCAAACTCGATTTTATCATCAATGAAAAAAAGGAAATCATCCGGGCCTTCGGAGGAAATCCTGTTGATGAACATAAGGCCGCCTCTCAGTATGCGTCCTCCCTTTACTTAGTCCCTCTTCCGAAACTTGCGGACATTACCATCACGTCAGCCTTCCCTATGGAAATTGGGGTTCAATCGACGAAGTCGCTCGTGATGGCTGGCTTTTGCACGCGAGCAGGAGGAACGATCATCTGGGTGGCCCCACAGAAAGAGGCTGGCCCGATTCTCCCTCTGATCAAAGAGATGGGAAGCTCAGAAAGTGCCGGTGATTTCCACCGCCGGTTGATTAAAGGAGACGTTCCGGACCATCTCCAATCTTTTGGGATTTCATACATCATGCAGGTCGTTTATTTTAAGGAGCTGGCCGAAAAATTTAGAGTGGTTCATGTCACCGAGGGTCTTTCACCGGAACAGGTGCGTATGATGAAATTCTCATACTCGCCCGATATTGAGGATGCGATCCATCAGGTTTATCAAAAGATGCCTCAAGCCGATGTGGCTATTTTCCCGTCCGGAGGGAATATCATTCCCGAAGTGAAATGAGGAGATCAGGATATACTTTACTTCACCTTCTCTCTTGCTGAAAGGGGGTCGTGTTCGGCGCCAAACCATACAGCAGCATATCCTTTGTAAATACCAATCCCCAAACCATTCCACTTATATTTCTGCCATTTCCCTTGATTAAGAATAACTTCATTGTGTAATCGACTGTTTTGCCAAGTATGAAAAGCATATTGGGCTGTCATGATGAAATCCCGATATTGGGGGTCCGGGCTCCCTAAAAAATTCTCAAACCCTATACCAGGGTAAGGTGTCCCCAACCGTTTGGGGGCTTCCCACATACAGGAAAAAGTATTTATATGATTCGCATCATAATTACAGTTACTCCAACCATGAATCCAATTTTGTCCTTTGCGGGAATAAAGATGTGAGTTTTCAGCTACATCACGGACATGCCGATTGGCAACGAGATTTAACGAAGGCGAAGTGGGGATTGAGGGATTTCCATTCTGGACACGGTACTGGTTGATCATCTGATAAAGTTTGTTTTCCTCGGTATCTAACTTATCTCCAACACAAGTTTTTTCACTAAGGATATGCTTCCCACGGCATTCATCCGCAGATAAATCTTTTTGAGATAGAATAATCAATCCGAAAAGAACAATCCATACTTTTAACAGAGCCCACCTTTTTTCATGCTTAGCACTTACAAGAATCATTTTCTGAGTCTCCTTCCTCTGAAATAACCACACATACCTATAGTTTGTCTTGTTAGATTTAACTTTCATGTCTTTGCAGAAATCCCCAAATCTGAGGGAACATTGAGTTGAGAGCGATCGCCGCTAAAAGAAAAAATGCCAGTCGGCGCAAGAACGGCTTGGAGAAACGGGCCCCGACACGCAACCCGACCAGTGATCCGAGGAGGACAACAGGTGATAGGGCGGCGCCCACCGCGATACCATGAACGACGTCCCTGCCAAAAGTCCAGTAAAGCAATGCCAGTTGAACCGGTACCAGACTCATGAATGAGGCAAACAGAAAGGCCCGCGTTCGTTCCGCTGTCCAGTTGTGTGCCATGACCCAAAGAACCAGCGGTGGCCCGCCCATTGAACAAAGTCCTCCCGTAAAACCGCTACTCAGAAAAGCAGCAAGATCCCAGCCGCGGTGCAACGTTGCACGTGGTTGCGGCTGTAAAAATGCCTGCAACAACACCAGGAGAAGCATGACCAAACCAACCCAGAACTTGATTTGGGTGACGGGATAGTTTACCAGCAAACTTAGAACCCAAATGCCAAGCAGCATGGCCACCGCGCGCAAGACCACAGATCGGCCAACGTCTTTCCACGGAACGTCTGTGCGCAAGTGGTGGACCCCGCTTCCCGCCTGCACGGCGGTACAGACTGAGGCAATGGCCAAAACAGCCGGTATGGGTAGTCCAATCATCAGGAGCAGGGGGACGGAGAACAACCCAAAGCCAAAGGCTACTGTTCCCTGCAAAAAACCGCCGCACAGCACAACCAACAGAGCTTTGACAACCTGGTCTACATCCATTCTACTGTCTATCTTCTTACTAACCGAATAAACTTTTAAAAAGTGACCTGGGCTCTTCTTGTTTCTTTTAGACTCAATGATCAAGTCCGAGCCTCATGCTTTAATCACACCAGCAAAGCGCCACGATCGGCGAGGAGTTGACGAAGTACTGAGCGATGGCAGTGCTGCTCCTCCTTGCAATAACATCCGACCGAGAAATTCACTTGGGGCGATAAAGCAGCGAGTAAATCAAGAACCCGGCTGTTCTCAGTCCGGCTCATTTCCGAACGGTAGCGCTTGATGAAAGAGCGCCAATCGGTGTTGTCTTGAGCTGACCGTCCGGCCTTGAGAAGCTCCTCGCTGGGCGCGAGGTTGGGTAGCCACACATCATAGTAATTGCGTGACGCATACTCGCTCTTGGGAACGCCTCTGGGTGGGCGCCGAACTGTGCCGATGCGAAGCCCCTCATTGCTTGCACGGGGACTTCCGAGCTGTACGATACGAATGGCCATAGTTCCCCCCCCATTGAACTTTATACGGCTGACTCAAATTCGCTACCACATCGGACGATGCCGCTAATCATTCCAATCTTCTCGCTACTGAGGAATCTAACCATAAATACTTCATCAGGATCGAGTATTTGGGGGACGTTGGTGCAAAGACAAATTATTTCTCTCATGCATCCTACTCCACTATCCCCTACAGTTGCGCCATCCGGTTCACCGATGCCTTCGTACTCTCCGGAAACCGCGCCACCGCTTGTCTTGGGATGGTCCCAATTTACTCCTTTCCTTAGATCATGTCAAGTCTAATGCCCTTTTTATTTCACTTTGCACCAACGTCCCCCTATTTTTGTAAGGATTGTTTTATAATTTATTTATGTGGACCAGGAGAAAACTCATACGAATTTGGTTTGGGGCTTTTTTATCAAGCCTCTTTATTCATCCCCTCTCAATCTGCTGGGCTAAAACAAAAAAGATTCTTCCCAAGGGATTCTCAAAGGGTGAGCTCAAGGATATGAATCCCGCGGAGATTGACAGTCGGAATCTTGAAATCGATCCTCTCAACCGATTTGGGACGATGGGACCAACCGAAGTCGTCATTGACTTGAAGGGATACCGGTTGAAGGTTACAGGAAGAGTGGAACGCCCTCTTTCTTTGAGTTACGAACAAATTCTCAAGTATCCCTCTTTGACAGAGACCGTTTTGCTCATCTGCCCTGGTTTCTTTTCAAATAATGGTCGGTGGACAGGAGTGAATGTAAAGGATTTACTTCAGGATGCACGGGTTAAAAAAGAAGCAAAATATGTCGATATCAAAGACGCACACGGGAAGGTGACCAGGATTCCATTAGATGACCTCGGTCAGAAAAAGATCTTTCTGGCCTATCGCGTCAACGGGGAACCTCTTCCCCAGAGACACGGATTTCCCCTGAGGCTCGTTTTTGAGGATGCTTATGGGTACGATTGGGTAAAATATATCGACGAAATGGCGGTCTTGTGATTTTCTGATCCACCCCTATTTTCTATCGCCTTTTCTTTGATCCCCGGTCTCCGTATCATAACACCAGCAGAGCATTCCACCATCGATGTTTTTCACATCCTCCATACCGGCATGCTGGAGTCCAAGGCAGGCCTTGTAAGAACGAAGGCCGGATTCGCAATGGACAGCGGTCTCCTTGTTTTTATCAAGCTCGCCAACCCGTTTTTTCAATTCTCCGAGGGGAATCCATATGGACCCGGGAATCCGTTTCTCCTTTATCTCGTCTTTCTCCCGGACATCGAGTATCTGAAAAGCCTCTTTTGAGGTTTCGATCTTTTTTCTCACTTCAGAGGCCTCAATCCCTTTCACCTTGCCCTCCTGTTTGTTGAGCAGTACATTGGCCGCAACGATAACCGGAGAGAGAGCCGGACTGAAGGGAGGGGCATAGGCCAGATCAACCAATGCCAACTCCCGACAGGTCATCTTCCCATGGAGGGCCATGGCGATGATATCAATGAACTTATCCGAAGGTCCCTCTCCGATGGCCTGGCCTCCGAGAATGCGGCCTGTTGATTTGTCGGCTATAAGTTTCAGGGGGGACTCTTTACCTCCCGGGTAGTAATGAGCTCGATCATATCCTCTGACAATGGCCTGGATAGGGTGAAATCCCTCCTTCTCGGCCTCTTTCACACCTAATCCGGTCTTGGCCACATTAAAATCGAAGGTCTTAAAAACAGTTGTCCCCATCACCCCTGGAAAGGTCGCATTTCCTCCGCAGACATTCACCCCGACCACCCTTCCCTGTTTATTTGCCGTAGAGCCCAAGGGAATCCAGACCTTCTTTCCTGTCACAAGATGTATCGTTTCAGCGCAATCGCCAGCAGCATAAATCCCCTGGGCACTTGTCTCCATCTTTTCGTTGACCCAGATCGCACCCGTCTCGCCGATCCGTAGACCAGCCTTCCTGGCCAGTTCAACCTGAGGCCGGACCCCAAGGCTCATCAAAACTGCATCTGCTTCTATCTCTCGTGCCATTGTCTGAACATGAGTAACCACTCCCTCTTTTCCCTTGATGGCTTTAATTCCCTCAGAGGTGAAGATCTCTATTCCTTTTTTCTCCAGGTATTGACGAAGGACGGAGGCAAAATCTTCGTCAAAGAGGGTCAAGATCTGAGAAGCCAGTTCAACGATCTTCACATTCTTCCCTAATCGGATGAGGGACTCAGCCATCTCAAGCCCGATATATCCTCCTCCAGCAATCACCACATTCCTTATCTTTTCTGACCGAATCACTTCGAAGAGAGCATCTGCATCGAAAATGGAACGAAGATAGAAAACATGGTTCAAATCAATGCCTTCTATTTTGGGTGAAATCGGATGGGCGCCTGTAGCCAGAACCAATCGATCAAAGTGATCTGAAAAACTTTCTCCCGAATCGGTTTTTCGGCCCGAGATCGTTCGGTTTTGTAAATCAATATAATCAATCTGACGGTTTTTCTGAACCCTGATCCCGTCCTGGGCAAACTTGCCGGGCGTCCGTGATATCAAATCATCCCTCTCTTTGATCACTCCGCTAAGATAATAGGGAAGACCGCAGCCTGCATAGGAGATAGCATCTTCCCCTTGGTAGATTACAATTTCCATCTCAGGATCGCATCTCCTTGCCTTTGCGGCTGCTTTCGGCCCTGCAGCCACTCCCCCGATGACCACCAGTCTCTTTTTCATGGGTATCTATCCCCCAACTTAAAGATTTTATTCCATCGAATCATAATCCTTAAATCAAGTCAATGCATTCAAGCAACATAAAATATCTATGGACCAAGGTCAAGGAAGGACAAGTCGAAGGGAAGATGGATGATGAATAAAAATACAACTCCCTCAGATATTTTTACACTGAACCGAATCGCCCCTCGCCCCATCCCTTTCCCCAACATGGAGAGGGGAGGTTGATAAAACCTCATGGCAAGAAATGAATTATTATCTTGACACGCTAACCGGTTTTGGCGTCAGAACCCTGACCAGGTCCTGAGGAGAGATCTCACAGAGCAGGCCTCTTCTGCCTGCGTTGATCAAAATTCTTGGAAGGCTGAGGATGGTCTCTTCGACATAAACGGGGAGTCGCTTTTTTATGCCAAATGGAGAGATTCCGCCAACCATATATCCCGTATGCTTAAAGGCGTTTTCAGGGGTGCAGGGGGTTACCGATTTGACACCAAGGACCCTCGCCAGTTCTTTGGTGGAAACCTCTCTGTCCCCGTGCATCAACATGATGAGCGGAGACTTTTTCTCGTCCTCCATCACAAGTGTCTTAATCGTCATGTGCTCGTCCACGCCCAACGCTTTTGAAGCGACCTCCGTACCTCCCTTTTCCTCGTAGGGATAAGGGCGCTCTATGAATTCCATCTGATGCTCTCTTAAAAACCGTACGGCACTCGTAGTCGGGAACTTCTCTTTTGACAAAATATTTTCCCCCTCACCCCACCCTCTCCCTCCAGGGGAGAGGGAAAAAGAAGTTAGGTGACTACAGGTCCACCTGACGGTACTTCAGCTTTGCCCTCTTCTGTCTCTTTGATTTCTGTTTCCTAACCTTTTTTATCTCGATTTCATCATCTGTCCTCTTTCCCGATAATCTTGCAACACGATCGACCAATTCCCGTCTTGCAAAAAAGCGGTTGAGGGTCTGACTCCTTCCCTCCATGCATTTGATTTCAATTCCTGTTGGATGATGTTTGAGAAAAACACAGGTGGAGGTCTTGTTCACCTTCTGCCCTCCGCTACCGGAGGAACGTACGAATTTTTCCTCGATGTCTTTCTCGAGAATACCAAGGGTCTCCATCTTTTTCTTGAGCCACCGGTTCTTTTCTTCGCTAACAGGGAAAAGGATCATTCAATGGCCCCCATCAGGTTTGGAGGGTTCTTTTTCCAAGAATACGATCGTTGTCCGATCCGTGATGGGCGCCACCTTAAATTTCCTATAACCCAGCTTCTGATAAAGATAGAGGTTCTTTTCGCTTTGGTCGCCGGTGAACAGTTCAAATCTCAGACTGGCCTTGAAGGTGTCTTCAATCTCCTTCATCAACTTCGTCCCCAACCCCTGGTTTTGAAAATCAGGACGAACGATCAATCTTCCGATATAGCACGTCCCTTCTTTAGCATAAGCCCTGACCGAGCCAATGATCCTTCCCGCCAGGACACCCTTCAAATACACCTGGGTTTCAAAATCCTTTTTTATCTCTTCTAATGTTTGAACCATAGGAGGGATATTAAAATCATGATAAATCTCAGCTTCACTTCGGTACGCCAATTTTTGAAGTGCCAATATTTCCTCGGCATCAGAAACAGTTGCCTTTTCGATGGTCCATCCCAAAACACTTTCCTTCAAGGGTTATAACCACTTTTTTTTCTTAAAATAGATCAACATTGAAATGCCAATGCCAGCCACAACAAGCCATACGGCCGGGTAACCCCAGCGCCACTCCAGCTCAGGCATATACTTAAAATTCATCCCGTAAATCCCCGCGATGAAGGTGAGGGGCATGAATATGGTAGCGATGATCGTTAGGACTTTCATCACTGAATTGAGCCGATTGCTGATGCTTGAAAGATAAATATCGAGCATTCCTGAAAGCATTTCCCGATAGGTCTCCAGGGCATCCATGACCTGGATCGTATGATCGTAGACATCTCTGAGATAGATCTCTGTCGTTTCTTTAATCAGTGGCGATTCCCGCCTTCCCAGACCGCCGACCACTTCTCTCAGAGGCCATACCGCTCTCCTGACGGATATCATCTCATTCCTAAACTTTCGAATTTCCTGTAGCGTCCGGTGAGAAGGATGGGTCAACAATTCTTCTTCAAGAAGTTCGACGGCCTCACCCATTCTCTCAAGGATGAGGAAATAATTGTCAACGACAGTATCCAGCAGGGTATAGGCAAGATAATCGGATCCCATTTTTCTAATCAGCCCTTTGCCGTTTCTGATCCTCTCCCTGACCGGATTAAACACATCCCCTTCTTTTCCCTCCTGAAAGGAAATCACAAAATTGGAGCCAAGGATTAAACTGACCTGCTCCATCTCGATGGGATGGCTTGGATCCCCCACATGGAGCATCTTTAAAACGATGTAGATATAATCCCCATAGATTTCCATCTTGGGACGCTGAACCGTGTTGAGGATGTCTTCGAGCACAAGAGGATGAAATCCAAAACAATCGCCGAGCTTCTCAACCATATCGATCCGATGAACACCATCCAGATTGATCCAGGTCACCGTAGGCTTATCTCTGAAGACGAAACATTCTTCAATGGTCTTTACTTCTCTCTCCTGAACAGTGGCTTCATCATAATCGATGATGGTAACCTTCGGCTCCGCCGTTCCCTTCTCCCCGGTATGAATGAGGGTCCCGGGAGGAAGGCCAACCTTTTTTGATCTACCTGTCCGCTTCACCATCGGAAATCACCAACCTTTCCTTCTCATCGGAGCGCCGGTTGACGGTTAATCTCATCCGTTGTGTTCCGAATCTCAAGGATCACCCTTTCCATCTTTTGATCATTAAGGCTTGACGTGAACCCAACCACCCAGATGGCAGCAGGAGGCAGAGAGGCAACGTGAACAGGTGCAGCGACCGCTCTCACGCCAAGCAGGTACGCCTCATCGTCAATCGCATACCCCCTCTTCTTTGTTTCTTCCACCTCCGAGATAAATTTTTTAGGATCCAGCACCGACTTTGATGTATATCTAACCAATCCCATCTTCTGGACGATTTCCCTTACCTTTTTCTCCTCGAGTTGAGCAAGGAATATCTTTCCAGTTGCACCGGCAAGGAGGGGAAGCCTTGTCCCTGGAGGCGAGGTGATCTTCATCGCATTATTCGACTCCACGACGTCCAATATGGTGATATGATCTCCGTTCATGACTCCCAGGAAAACCGTTTCACCAACCTTCTCCATCAATCTTTCCATCGGGATTCTTGCGATCTCCCTGAGTTCAATCTTCCCATAGGTTTTTCTCCCGAGTTCCATCAATCGATATCCAACGCTATATTTCTTATCAAGAGGGTCTCGGACCAAGATTCCGATCTCTTCCATGGCAGAGGTGATGCCATGAACGGTGCTTTTTCCAATTTTCAACTGTTTGGCCAACTCACTCACTCCGAGCCTGGCAGGAGAATCGGCAAGGGCATGGAGAACCTTAAATGCCTTTTTCACCGAGGGGGCGGAATAGAGGCTCTTTTTCATCCGTTCACCATATTGAACCTTTTCAAAAAGATACCAGATTCTTTTCCCGATTGTCAATATATACCTTCAATTTATTTCAATAAATCTTGACAAGATAGATTTATGTGATATGATTATTCGACCATTGGTGTTGTTCATTATAAAGAACCTTCCCTTTTTTTTCAGGTGAAAAAAGGAGGATAAAAAGGGAAGCAAGACCATTGATCCGAGAGGATGAAATCATGATAGGGATGGAGAGACAAGGATGATGACTGAACCTATTCAACCGGCAAGAACAGTGAGGTATCTCAGACCTCAAGAGGAATGGAAGGAAATCATCGCGATTTACCTTTACTTGGCAGGAATGGGAGCCGGTTCCTTTATCATCGGCATTATGATTTACTGGCTGGGAGTGACTCTCAGTCCCTCTTTCGTCCCCTCCCTCAACCTTTTTGGCATTCGTCTCGACTTAACCCAGGTCCCGATTTTTTGGGGACCGGTGATGGTTTCCATTGGCGCTCCCTTTCTTATTTTAGATCTGGGAATCAAATCAAGATTCTTGTACGCCTGCCTCAATCCTGGAACATCCTGGGTGGCTCGGGGATTTCTTATCCTCTCCATCTTTATTGTGTTTGGATTGATTCTTCTGGCAAAGTTTGTATTGCCTTTTGAATGGCTCCATGCGGATTCTTCTCTCTGGAAGATTCCCGAAGCCATTGCCTTTGCTTTTGCCTTTGGGACGGCCCTTTACACAGGCATTCTCCTCAAAGCGACAAAATCAGTCCCTTTATGGAATACCCATCTCCTTCCCCTTCTCTTTCTGGTATCCGCACTCTCCACAGGGTCAATGGCGATCATCCTTTCCACTCTGGGGACCGGTCTCCTGTCTCATGATGCAGAAGCATTGAAAGTCTTGCTCCGGGGAGAACAGATTTTGGTGGTGATCGAAGGCATCGTCCTTTATCTCTTTCTTTCAAGAAGGTACAGGGCTGCAGAACAGGGAAAGGATTCCATCCACCTTCTTCTTTTTGGCGGAAAAAAACTTATTTTCTGGGGAGGAATTGTTCTTCTGGGTTTTATCTTCCCGATCATTCTTGAGAACATTGCTTATTTTTATCCTCGAAATGTCGCACTGATCTTTATCGCTGGTCTGGCCTTACTTTGCGGCGGATTCTTCCTCAGACTGGGGATCCTGTCTGCTGGGATCAAGGAACAAATTCCAATGCAGCGGTTGATACAAATCCAGCATGAATTAAAACCAATGAAATTTAAGGAGAATTGAAATGGAGGAGAAGGTACTGGTTGTGGATCATCAAAAGTGCACTGGCTGCCGGCAGTGCGAGATGGTCTGCTCCGTCTTTCATAGCGGAGTCAGCAATCCGAGCCGCGCCCGGATCAAAGTAACCAAATGGGAGCATGTCGGGATCTACCTTCCTATGACCTGCAATCACTGCGAAAAAGCCTTCTGCGTTGAGGTCTGCCCCACCAAGGCCTGCCACAGGGAGCCGGAACATCATAACAGGGTGGTAATTGACAAAAATCTTTGCATCGGATGCAGGACCTGCATCATCGCCTGTCCTTTTGGTCACCCTTTTTTCGATGTGAAGGATCGTGTTACCATCAAATGTGATTACTGTGATGGAGACCCCCAATGTGTCGCCTTCTGCTATGCGAAGGCCGTCTCTTTTATGGAGGCCGATCAAACCAATATCGCCAAGAAACGGGAAGTCGCTAACAAATTTGCCGATCTCATAAAACAGGGTCGATGAAAAATAGTCCATAGTATCATTCAAGGATGTTGACCTTTTCGAAACGTGATGTGGAATGGTTTATACCTGGGAGATAGGATGCTGACATCGGAGGAACGGGAAAGATATGATCGGCAGATCATGATCCGTGAGATCGGAGAGGCGGGACAGGAAAAGCTTAAAAGAGCCCGTGTGGCCATTGCCGGTGTTGGAGGAATCGGCTCTCCTGTCGCCCTCTACCTGACCGCTGCCGGGATAGGAAAGATCAGAATGATCGATCATGACCACGTGACACTGAGTAACCTTAACCGGCAGGTCCTGCACTGGGAAGACGACATCGGGAAAAAAAAGGTCGATTCCGCCAGAACAAAGTTGAGACAATTAAATCGGGCGGTGGAGATCGAAACCATTCCAGAGACTCTAACAGAGGAGAATGTTTCTCGGCTGGTTGAAGGATGTGATGCCATCGTCGATGCCATGGACAACTTGCCAACCCGTTACCTCTTGAATCGCTGTGCCATCAAAAACCGTATTCCATTCTTTCATGGTGCGGTTCATGGTTTCGAAGGAAGAGCCCTGACCATCCTCCCCGGGAAAACAGCCTGCTTAAGGTGTATGTTTCGGGGTCCGGTGCCACAGGAAAAGTTCCCTGTCATTGGTGTTGTCCCGGCAATGATCGGGAGTATTCAAGCAACAGAGGTCATTAAATACTTCACAGGGATTGGAGAACTGTTGACCAACCGATTACTCATCTATGATGGGTTGAGGGTTGTCTTTAATGAATTTGCAGTCAAAAGAAATCCGGAGTGTGATCATTGCGGATCTTTATCAGGAGAGGAGTAAGACATGCCTGTCAGGGTGCACATTCATCTCACGCATCGACAGTTCACAGATGGTTTGGATGTGGTCGCAGTGGAGGGCAATACGGTCGGCGAATGTCTGGACCAATTGGTCAAACAGTTCCCGAAAATGGAACAAGCGCTCTTTGCCAAAAAAGATAAACTCCTGAACATTGTCGAGGTTTATGTCAATCAATCCAGCGCCTATCCCAATGAACTGGCTAAACCCGTCAAGGATGGTGACGAAATTCATCTGATCCTGATGCTGGCCGGCGGATAAGAAGGTTGATCTATAGGAATGAATCGTTTATATGAGAAACAAATGGGGGAGGAGGAACAATGATTAGAAAACTCAGGAAGTTCGAATATTTGAAGCCCAAGACCATTTCCGAGGTGGTATCCCTCCTGCAGGACTATCAGGAGAAGGCCAGCCTTCTGGCAGGAGGCACCGACTTGCTGGTCTTCATGAAGCTCGGGACAAAAAATCCAAAATATGTCATCGACCTAAAAGGTATTTCGAGCCTTAACTTCATATCCTGGTCCATCCGTGATGGCCTGAAAATAGGTAATCTCACGACACTTCAATCCATCATCGGGCATTCCCTTATCCAAAAACATCATCCCATCCTGGAGCAAGCTGCAAAGGCTCTTGGACACCCACAGATTCGAAACCGAGCTACCATAGCAGGCAATATCTGTACCGCCTCTCCTTCGGGAGATATGTCCCCCTCGCTTCTCGCCCTGGGTGCCCGGGTCAAAGTAGCTAACACATCTGGAGAAAGGATCATCCCTATACGGGATATCTTCGCCGGCTCCTTCGAAACAGTGCTGGCTCCAGCCGATGTGCTCATCGAGATCCAAATCCCTTCTTTGCCTCTTCTCAGCGGAGGAAGTTACTGCTGGCAGCCCAAGATTACTGCCGTCGATGAGACGCTCGTGGGAGCGGCCGCGGTCGTAATCTTAACAGAGGGTAAAACCCTGAAGGAGGTACGTATCGGAATGGGCTCTGTTGCTCCCACCCCTATTCGGGCCCTGCGAGCTGAGGAATTCATGAAGGGGAAGACCATAGGGGATCATCTTTTCAAGGAGGCTGCTGCGATAGCGGCCAGCGAATCCCGGCCTCGCACAAGAGCCGATTACCGACGAGAAATAACCAAGCTTCTGGTAGAACAGGCCCTGAAAGAGGCTACCAACCAGGCCATCCGAGCGGAGGTTAGGCAATGATAAAACAGATCAACGTCATCGTTAACGGAGAAAGCTACCAGATGGAAGTCCCGGCTCACCGGACTCTGCTGGACTTTCTGAGACAGGACTTGGAGCTATTGGGAACAAAATCGGGGTGCGAAACCGGGGATTGCGGTGCCTGCACCGTACTCCTGAACGGCAAGGCAATCAACGCTTGTCTGGTATTGGCCATTGAGGTGGATGGCCAAGAGGTCCTAACCGTGGAGGGTCTGGCTCCCGGCTATGAGCTGCATCCACTCCAGAAAGCATTTATTGAGCATGGAGCCATCCAGTGCGGCTATTGCACCCCAGGAATGCTCCTTTCAGCCAAAGCTCTGCTGGATGAGATCCCCCGGCCTACTGAGGAGGAAATCAAGGAAGCCCTGGCCGGGAACCTCTGCCGCTGCACGGGTTATTACAGCATTGTCAAGGCCGTCATGGCTGCATCCGAAAAGATGAACCCCTGAAGGGAGGTATTGAATTGAAAAAAGAATATACAACCGTTGGCAAATCTGTCACCCGACTTGATGCCAGCGATAAAGTGAGAGGCGTAGCGCCCTACATCGTGGACATGAAGTTCGCCGGAATGCTCCACGGTAAAGTGCTCCGAAGCAAGCATCCCCATGCCCGTATCATGAGCATCGACACCAGCAGAGCCAAAAAGCTCCCGGGCGTCAAGGTCGTCATTACCGGGGAAGATATGCCTTTTCTTCACGGTGAGTCTTTGCATGACGAACCTTTCCTGGCCGTTGGGAAAGTCCGGTACATGGGCGAGGGAGTGGCAGCCGTGGCTGCAATTGACGAAGAGACCGCTGAAGAAGCCCTCGATCTTATTAAGGTGGAATACGAAGAGCTCCCTGCTGTTTTCGACCCGAGAGAGGCTTTGAAGCAAGGGGCCCCCATCCTTCATGATGGGCTGGAGAAATACTATCATCCCCCTATCATCACCCCGGTCCCCGGCACCAACATCTGCAACTACACCAAGATCGAGAAGGGGAACATCGAACAAGGGTTCAGGGAAGCGGACTATATCTTCGAAGACACCTTCACGACTCAGATGACACAGCATTGCACCATTGAACCTCATGCTGCTGTCTGCATGGTAACTCCAGATAAAAAGCTTACCCTTTGGGCTAATAATGACTCCCCCTATCGTGCCCGTCGGGAGATCGCTGTTTCCCTGAAGCTTCCCCTGCATCACGTCAGAGTGGTAGGCGCTCCCTATATCGGAGGCAACTTCGGAGGCAAGGGAGGGCTTAAGGCAGAGGCGCCTGCCATCGCCCTAGCCTGGAACGTCCGTGGACGACCAGTAAGAATCATCTACACCCGCGAAGAGGAGTTCTGTTCCTCTGTCTTTCGCCACCCCACCATCATC
>Ga0299915_10001073_pt1 | contig 20071 bp, 15 predicted proteins | sample RVTome_13_FD_200263 | JGI IMG/M metagenome (GOLD analysis project Ga0299915, IMG submission 200263) | Soil microbial communities from uranium-contaminated site in the Upper Colorado River Basin, Wyoming, United States - RVT92D227 (version 2) ... | reverse complement strand
ATTTTTCACGAAACTGGCATTCGTGCGGGAAAACTGCTAAATGCTTAGCAACTACTGCGCAAATTCACTGATATAGTCTGATATAGTCGGGAAGTGCAGATTGCTCTACTTCTTTAGTTGCTTGCAACGTTATCATGCAAAGCAGGATTTTACGTTGTGGATAACTCCTTAATTCTTTAACCTCTTCTCCGAGGATACACATCTTAGAAGTAGTGAGGATTTTGCTTTATTAAGAAAGTAGTGAGGTTGTATTTTAAAAGAACACACAGCGACCCGCGAAATCCTTAGTGCTCCGCAGGGGGAAGGACTTAGAAAAAGGATAGATACCCTTGGCGGAGAAGAAAGTTACATATAGTCGCACAATAATACTTTTGCGACGTCATTCCTGGCTGGGTCTGGAGGAGAGGTCAACGCTGAAGTTTTCACTTTTTGGAAATTATTTTGTCTTTTATCTTAAACCAAACTTTCCTGGTTAATTTTTGTAGTTCTCTTTTTTCTTTTTATCTTATATTTTCCTTTCCGAACAAAACCCAAAACTTGATAGGGGCTTTCTATAACATTATGATTCCCCTCTCCCCTGTCATTTTTTATAAGAAAAAAATTTCCGCGAAGATTTTTGTAAATAATTTTCCAAACAAGACGGCTCCTAACACGTCTTATTATTAAAAAAGCCATCCTAGGGGCTTTTGAGGGCTTGTTAGCTTCAAGGTACGCGTCAAAAGAGTCCAAATTTTAACCGACTTTCTTTCGGGGTTTAAATTTGCCTTCTTGGCAAGGTTGACAATTTTCTTCCAAATTTTTTCGATAAACTAATTGCTGGACAAAATCGTTCCGGCGAACTGACCATAATATGTCGCACAATGTTGAGCCTTCGACTACGCTCAGGCCAAGCTCCTCTTGAACATGACCGCAATTTGTCGTACAATCTAAGTGATGCTCAAATCTGCTCCCCTGTTAGAGTTAGTTGAACAATTCTTAGAATATTTGGAAGTTGAGAAAAACTGTAGTCCGTTGACAATTCGCAATTATCGGCACTACTTAACCAGATTTCTCAACCACCTCTCCCCTGCCTCGCCAGCAGGCGGGCCTAACCCCTTGACGCTAACCCCTGGCGATGTTGATTTGGAAACGGTGAGAAAATATCGGCTTTTCCTGGCGCGGTTTAGTGATGATAAAGGTAAAACTTTATCCCGCCAAACCCAATCCTACCATGTCATTGCCCTTCGGGCCTTTTTACGTTGGCTTATTAAAAACGACTATGAAACTCTCTCGCCCGAGAAGATAGATTTGCCTAAAACAGAAAGCCGCTCGCTTAAATTTTTGGATGCCTCGCAGTTGGAACGTTTGCTAAACCAGCCCGAAATTTCCAACATCCGGGGTAAAAGGGATAAGGCTATACTTGAAACCCTGTTTTCGACTGGTCTGCGTGTTTCCGAGTTGGTAAAACTAGATAGGAGTAAGGTTGACCTTAACCGCCGGGAATTTGGAGTGATTGGTAAGGGTGGTCGGGCGAGAGTGGTTTTTCTTTCCGAGAAAGCGGCAGAGTGGATTAAAAGATATCTTGATGAAAGAGATGATAATTTTGAGCCTTTATTTATTCGCCATGGAGGTAAAATCGACCCGACGACGCCGGCAGAGAAAATGAGATTGACGACTCGTTCGGTCCAGCGGATTGTCGAGAAATATGTTCGGAAGGCAAAACTGCCGGTTAAAATCACTCCCCATGGTCTGCGCCATAGTTTTGCCACTGACTTATTAATGGCTGGCGCGGATATTCGCTCGGTTCAGGAAATGCTGGGACATAAAAATATCTCTACAACCCAAATTTATACCCATGTGACCAACAAACAATTACGGGAGATTCACGAGACCTTCCACGGCAGGGGTAAATAACTAGGGCTTGATTTTTCTTCCTTCTCGCAGTAGTCTTTGAAGAAAACAAACTGACATTAAATGCAAAAAACTACTAAGGTTCTTTTTACTGACGGCGAAGGCCCTTTGGTTTTTAAGGATTTAGCTTCGGATTTAATGGGGAGGATTACTTTTGAATTCCAAGGAAGAAAAATTCAGGGAGCGGATTTTTTCGAACTTTTAAGTCTTTATGATGATTATTTAGCCGAGGTAGGAACCGAAGGCTATCAGGCTGGTGACACACTGGCGCTGGTGGTCCCCCATTTTCTCCATCATGGGATAACCGATGAAGACGTGAAGCAGGAGGCGGAAGGAACACAGGTATGCTTGGGAGTTAAAGAGTATATTGATGGTTTAAAAAAGGACGATTATGAGGTGCGAGTGATCTCCACTGCCTACAGTCAAATGTGGGAACGGGTTGGCGATTATTTAGGTATTCCCCAAAAATATATTGCTTGTACCGAACTTGATCTTGCCGGTCTACGCGAAAAATACCAGACTCCTCAATTTAAAGAAATGGTGGAGAAAATGGAACAAGAAGTCTTACCCTTACTTCCTCTGATTCCGGAAATGAAAAAGGAAATTGATGAAGGGAAATCAGTGGTGGATGTTTTTAACAATACTAAATACATCTCACTGCGTGACCGACTTGACCGTTTTTATTGGCAAGATTTAAAGGAACTAGGATATCAGACTTTGGGTGAAGTTGAGGTGATGGGTGGTAGAAGAAAAGTTGAGGCGGCAAAGAGATTTGCGCACGAACTGGGTATTCCTATAAACAGAGTCGCTTATGTCGGCGATAGTATCACCGACGATAAAATACATGAGTATCTAAAAAGAGAAGGCGGATTGCCAATTGCTATTAATGGGAATTTTTATGCTCTTCGCCATGCCCGCGTCGCGGTGGCAACGATAGATATGCGCAATATTAGGCCAGTTCTTAACGCTTGGTACGAAGGAGGTTTTAGGGCTGTTGAAAAATTCATTGAGGTTTCGCAAGCAGCCAGATTAGTGGGTAAAGAGCGGACTCCGGTCCCCGCGGAAGAAGGAGGACCATATTACCATTTACTTGAAGGTATAAACGCACAGGAGCGTGAAAGAGCTTTAGACATTCATAAAATTTTTCGCAAGGCAGTGCGAGGTGCGGTCGCCGACCTCGGCTAAAGTGGGGGCTTGATTTTTAGGAAAGATTTGCTATAGCATAAGACATGGTTCGGGTTGAAAGTCATCGCCAAGAAAAAGGTCCCGCCGTTTCCTTTAAAAACAAAGAAATACGTTGTTGCTTCAATATCCTGGAGTCGTGTTGTCATGCTAGTAATGGAGGTCATTATTTAATGATTGAAAATGAAGATGGGACAAACTTCCAAGGGAAGGCAGAGACGATTTTACCAATCAACGAGTTATCATTTTCTATAATGTTCTGCACAAATTCAGTTAATGGTGTGGTTAAAGGTCAAATTGGGCAGGAAGAGATGAAAAGTTTTATCGCCAACGGCTTTTTGGAAAAATCTCCCTATCTTATTAAAGGCATTAATTTTTGTCTTCCACGCAACAGACGAGGAAATTTGCAAGTTAGCCTTATTTTGGGTGAGGGCGAAACTAGCCTTACCAATCTGGTTCTAAGAAAAGTAAACATAAGAAGTGGTTCGCCGGTGGATAATTTAAACAAAAACGCAATTTTTGTTTTAGAAAAAGGAAAGTTAGAAAACGAAGCTAATTAAAAGAAATACGAGTTAGCCATTCCTTTTTTCTTTGAGGAATCCGCTAGGTTCGGGAGCAACTACATTAATCAGAGCCCTACATTTTTCGCAGTAAGGTTCACCAGTTTGAATGAACTTCAAACCTTCTTCCTCTCTTCTCATAAAAATCGTGTAGGTTAATCCCCCACATAGGTTATGTGGCCTTGTTAAAATTAAACATTCGGTTTTACCTAAATGGGAATATCCTAAGAAAGAATTTTCATGATTGGCTTTTACTTTTTCGCGGTGATATTCATTTAGACAAATTCCACAGTCATTCTTTGAGACTGAAGGATTACGTGCTATTTGGCAGGGGGTTTTTGGACGATGGCCAGCAAATTCAATACCGCAGGCTGAACGTTCACCTGAGGAAATCTCGACAACCCTTAACGCTAATTCTCTTGAGTTCATTGCCATTAAACCATTTAAAAAAGAAGCCTTTTAAGGCTTCTTAACTTTTATATTTCAATTAACAAAATTGGTTTATTTAACTTCATAGCTTAGAGTAATATTGACTTTGATTTCCTGCTCGCCTGGTTCGATTGCGGTTGGTTCTTCATCACCAGTTGCTTTTTCTAAAGCCATCAGGGGACGCGCTTCCCAAGGAGTAGCAAGATTTTCCTGGACATTAACAATTCTGCCCAGCTTTATCCCGGCTGCTCCGGCTAAGCTTTCGGCTTTTTCTTTAGCCTCCCTCACTGCTTCTTCGCGAGCCTCACCCTGAAGTTCTTTAAGTTTTTCCTCCTCTAAGGTAAACTGCAGCCCACCGACCAGATTGGCTCCATCAGCGGTGGCCGTATCAATAACAGAGTTGATTTTATCAAAATCGCGAACTTTAACTTCGAGATTGATGGTAATTTGATAACCTGTAATTTTCTGTTTACCAGAAGACCAATCATAACTAGGACTTAGATTGTAAATGGTGGTCTTGATATCTTTTTCACCAACTCCTAACTTTTTAATGTCGTCTGAGATTTTATTGATGGTGCTGTTGGCTTCGTTTTGTGCCTCTTTAACTGTCGAGCGGTTAACACTAATCCCTAAATTAACTTTGGCGATATCAGGGGTGGCTGTTACTTTCCCCTCCCCCACAGCCGTAAAAAGATCAGTTTTAGTGGTGACGGTGGAATTTATGGAAAGTGGAATCGGACCGACAAATTTAAAATATAAGGCTAAAAGAATAAAGAACACTAAGAAGATAGAAAAAAGAATAACCGGAGGTTTATGTAAATACTTGCAGTTTTTTTCCTCCATATGAACCCTATACAGATTAATAAGTTTTAAGGAATTTGTCAAGAGGAAAGAGGATTTAGTTTTTAATCTGGTAGATTCCCACAAATTCCGAGTCGAGCGGTTTTTTAAAAATTACCTTTTCTTCTAATTGGTCTCTCATGTTCAAATACTGCTCTCCCCGACTAACAAAATAAATGGGAAATTTTTTAAACGGGTCTAATTCTTCTGTTGTGGGTTTACGAGTAGCTTGCGCAAGGATAATGTTTCTCTCTTTTGCCAAATAGACGAATATTGCGTCTTCGGGATTACCAGAGTCAGCGCGCACCAGAACAACAATAGATTCTTTTTGAGATTGGTTTTTAATCCAATTGGCCGCTTCTTTAACCCCATAACCTGAAGTCCAGCCAGTATAGTATTGATTTATATCTTGCGCCAAGACTTTGTTTTTCGAAATTGTCTTTAAGATACCCAGAGGTGACACAAGAAGAGATATAGATATGGATATGGTGATTAGTAAAGTGATGGCAAGAATAAAGTTTTTCGCTCTTCTGAGGTTTTCTAAGCCTACGGCAGCTAAAATGAGAAGAGGCAGAAAAGTGAAGAGAAAGTAGCGCGAGAAGAAATAGCGAGCAGTTAAGACTTCGAAGCCTAAGGGGAGCAGGGAAAACAAAATGAGAATAAGCGATGCCTTAGTTTCTTTTCGATAAAGTTTTAGAAAACCAAAAATGTTCAAGAGCAAAACAAGGGGCGTGAGAAAGAGGAGAAAAGTAAAGAATGCAAGATGTAAGTGAGGTAGCCAGTTTGAGGGCTGGAGAGCCTGAGTTATTGGTAGCAAGAAATCCCCTTCCCTTTTGGAAAACTGGCTAAAAAGTGGTTGGAAACGTAGAGGTAGGAAAAGAATTTGGGCGATGCATAAGGAAATGAAAAATAGCAAGGCTTCCCCCCCCGCTTTCTTTTTGTCTTTTTCAATAATGAGAGTGATAAGAGGTATGATGAAAGGCAGGAAAAGAAAAATTTTGGTTGTGCCTTTAATCCAAAGGCCAGTCGCTTGGACGAGACCAAGAGTAATTAGCAATTGGTAATTAGCAATTGGTAATTGAGAAATTTTTAGAGAGAAATATAAGACCCAGATAAAAATTGCTGAAACCGGGCTATCTAAAAGAGCCAAACGGTCAAAAAATAAAGTGAGCGGATTTAAAATATAGAAGAGACCGGCGATTAACTGTGCCTTGGTGGAAAATTTGAGTAATTGGCAAACTTTCAAAACTCCCCAAAGAGTTAAAGCGCCGAAAATAATTGACAAGGTTCTGCCGGCAATTAAAGGGTCAAGAGGCAATTTTTGGAAATAACCTAAAAACCATAAAACCAGCGGTGGTTTGCCATCGAAAAGAGAGTAGAAAGCCTGACCAGGGACATTGACCATAATCTGTCCCCAATGAAGATAAATCGCTTCATCATTGAAAATTGGTAGAGCATTAAGATTAAAAAAACGGGTTACAAAATATAACCCAATAATTAGCAAAAGAGAAAATCTTGACACTGCTTTAAATTTTACTCTTCTTCTTTTTCAAGACAAGTGACGGCGGCAACCGTATCCGCTAAATCGGTATATCTCATTAAGATAACCCCCTGGGTGGCCCGCGTCAGCCTTGGAATATTTTTAAGTGGAAGTTTAATTACTTGAGCCCCTTTACTGGTGATGATAACTTGCTCGATTTGTTCGCTGACCATTCTTGCACAAGCGACTTTACCGGTTTTAGGGGTCACTTCGGCGACTTTGACTCCCATACCCCCGCGTTTTTGGAGAGGAAATTCTGAAAGGTCCGTTCTTTTACCTATCCCCTTCTCCATGATAACCAGTATTTCTCGGAAAAATTTTCTGCGGGCATCAGTTGGTTTTTCCATCTTCGCGGGAAAGACTTCCATCCCCACAACACAGTTATCTTTCTTTAAGAGAATGCCTCTTACTCCCATAGTGTCCCGAGCTGTTGGCCGGATATCTTTCTCGGAAAATTTAATTGACTTACCATCGTGAGAAACAAGGAGTACCTGGTCATCTCCACTCGTCATCCTTGCCCAGCAAAGGCAATCGCCCGCCACCAGCTTTATCGCAATGAGCCCTGATGAACGGATATTTTTGTAATCTTCAACTCTGGTCTTTTTCACCGTTCCGTTTTTAGTCACCAGCAATAAGAATTTTTGTTCACTGGCCTTTTTAGCACTATTAATTAAAACCGATTGTATCTGCTCTCCCGGTTCGATATTGATGAGGTTGATAATCGCCTGACCTTTGGCTTGCCGAGAGCTTTCAGACAGGTCCCAAACGCGAACTTGGAAAACCCGCCCTTTATCGGTAAAGAAAAGAATATTGTCGTGAGTATTGGCCGTGAGCATTTGAGCGACTTCGTCTTCTTCTTTAGTCTTCATCCCGGTCACACCCTTGCCCCCGCGGCGCTGGGTCCTGAAGGTCGTCCTTGGTAGACGTTTGATATATCCTCCTGAAGTAATAGCGATGATTGTTTCTTCAGAAGGAATTAAGTCCTCATCGGAAAATTCACCGAGTTTTTGAGGATAAACTCGAGTTCTGCGCTCATCAGCATATTTGCTTTTCAGAGTTTCCAACTCAGTGCCTATAACCTCCAGAATTTTGCCCGGGTCAGCCAGAAGGGTGGTGAGGTAAGCAATCGTTTCCCCAACCGCCTTATATTCATCTTCAATTTTTTGTCTCTCTAAATGCGCCAGGCGGCGCAGTTGAAGGTCCAAAATAGCTGTCGCCTGGATGTCAGTTAGGCCAAAACGCGACATTAAATTCTTTTTCGCCTGTTCTGCGTCCTCACTTTCACGAATCGTAGAAATAACGGCATCAAGATGGTCAAGAGCAATTTTAAGACCTTCAAGAATATGGGCTCGAGCACGAGCTTCTTTTAATTCAAATTCACTCCTTTTGGTCACTACTTCCTGGCGATGGCGAAGATAGTAAGTTAAAATCTGTTTCAAATTAAGATTTTGCGGTGTGCCGTCGACCAAAGCGACAAAATTAGCGGGGAAAACCGTCTGAAGAGAAGTTATCTTATAAAGATTATTAAGAAGCGCCTTGGGTTTGGCATCACGCTTCAGTTCTATCACTACCCTAATACCATGCCTGTCTGATTCGTCTCTTAAGTCCGCAATTCCCTCTAGCCTTTTCTCCCTGACCAGCTCGGCAATTCGCGACACAAGTAAACTCTTGTTGACCTGATACGGAATTTCGGTGATGACAATTTGCATTTTTCCGGACTTTGCTTCCTCAATTTCAGCTTTGCCGCGGATGACGATTTTGCCTCGGCCTGAGGCGTAAACTTCTTTAATCGCTTCGGCGTCAAAAATTTCTCCCCTGGTTGGGAAATCAGGGCCTTTGATGAATTTCAAAAGCTCTTCAGTGGTTACTTCGCTTTCAAAAGCAGGCGCTGGGATTGAAGAAACGGCATCCTCAGAACTGCCCCCAAGTTTAATTTTTTTAAAAGAGCTTTCTTGGATTTTATTCTTTCCCTGTTTGGTCATATAGACCAAGGCGTCGACTAACTCGCCTAGATTATGCGGCGGAATTTTGGTCGCCATACCAACAGCAATCCCTTCCGAGCCCATCAGGAGAAGATTGGGAAGTTTTGCCGGCAGGAAGACTGGCTCTTCTAAAGTAGCATCGAAATTGCCAGTAAACGGAACAGTTTCCTTCTCAATATCTGTGAGCATTTCCCCGGAAATGACGGCCAGCCGACATTCGGTATAACGCATGGCCGCAGGCGGATCACCATCCACCGAACCAAAATTGCCCTGACCATCAATAAGCGGATAGCGCATTGAGAAGTCTTGGGCCAGACGCACCATGGCGTCATAAACAGGCTGGTCGCCATGAGGATGGTATTTTCCTAAGACCTCACCGACAACTTTAGCTGATTTTGCATAGTGAGCCGCATGAGTAAGGTTAATTTGGTACATGGCATAGAGAATGCGGCGATGAACAGGTTTTAAACCGTCGCGGACATCCGGCAGGGCCCGGGCGACGATGACCGACATCGCGTAGTCCAGATATGACTTTTGCATTTCCGTGGTAATCTCGACTGGTTGAATTTTGCCAATATCCATAAAAAAATCCGGTGAAGTTTTATTTGCCAAAGAACATTATCACTAAGGGAGCGATAAGTAAGGCAACAATATTAATAATCTTAATCATGGGGTTTAGAGCCGGCCCGGCCGTATCTTTTAAAGGGTCGCCAACTGTATCTCCGACCACGGCGGCCTTATGGGTATCTGAGCCTTTCCCGCCTAAATTGCCATCCTCGATGTATTTTTTAGCGTTATCCCAAGCCCCGCCGGTGTTGCACATAAAAAGAGCCAGAACTAAAGCCGAGGCAATGACTCCACCCAAAAATCCCCCCAAAGCGCTGGCACCCAGTACGCTAACCAGAATTGGTGAAGAGACGGCCATCGCGGCCGGAAGAATGAGCTCTTTTTGGGAGCCGCGAGTGGCAATATCTACCACTTTGGCATAGTTAGGCAAAGCTTTACCCTCCATAATCCCTTTGATGTTTTTCCATTGATAACGCACCTCTTCAACAATTAAAGCCGCTGAACGACCCACCGCTGAGATAAGTCTGGATGAGAAGAGGAAAGGCAGCATCGCTCCAAGAAGAAGACCGACAAAGACTTTCGGATTGGCGATGTTGATTGAGGTTAAACCTGTTTTTTCAAAATAGGTGGCGTAAAGAGCCGAGGCGGCCACCGCGGCTGAACCAATGGCAAAACCTTTGGTAAGGGCTTTGGTGGTGTTGCCGACCGCATCAAGCGCGGCAGTAACTTTGGCGGCTTTTCCTTCTGTTAATCCAGCCATTTCGGCAATTCCTTGGGCATTATCCGCAATCGGACCATAAGTATCCAAGGACATGATAATCCCGGTGGTGGCCAACATTCCCATTCCTGCCAAGGCGATTCCATAAAAACCAATCAAGCTGTAACCGACAAGAATCGCCCCAGAGACGACGATAACAGAAGGGAAAGTGGACTCAAAACCATAAGCTAAACCGGCAATAAGGTTAGTACCAGCTCCAGTCGTTGAAGCTTTGGCAATGCCAATTGTCGGTTTTCCCGAAGGGCCGGTATAGTAATTGGTGATGAAAAGAAGGGCCATCATTGCTACGATGCCGGTAACCGCGGCCAGACCCGCTTTTGGTTCGCCTAAGAGCCAGATAGAAAGCGCCATGAAGATTAAAATAGAGGAGACAGCGGCGACTGTAAATCCAGTAAAAAGGGGCCGAATCGGACTTTCTTCCCCGGGCTTTGCCTTAACAAAAAATGTGCCCAAGATTGAAGTTAAAATCGCTCCTGAACGGGCAATAAGAGGGAAAACTACACCGGGCAAGCCAAAAAGGGCACCCCCTAAAATCATGGCCGCGACAATGGTCACTGCGTAAGACTCAAAAACATCAGCCCCCATGCCGGCACAATCACCCACATTATCCCCGACCTGATCGGCAATGACCGCCGGGTTTCTTGGATCGTCCTCTGGGATTCCCTTCTCCACTTTGCCAACCAAATCCGCCCCGACATCAGCCGCTTTGGTAAAAATCCCTCCGCCGACCCGCATAAAAAGAGCCAAAAGACAAGCGCCAAAACCATAACCCACCAAAACATCGGTCGCCAGCTTGTTAATTGCCTCTGGGCCTTCACCGACTTTGAGAAAATAAGAAACTCCGTAGATTAAAGAAACACCTAAAAGTCCCAAACCAACAATAAGCATTCCGTTGACTGTTCCCGCCCCAAAGGCGATTCTAAGAGCCTCATTTAAACCCTTTTGGGCATTATTGGCGGTTCTAGTGTTGGCCCGAACGGCCATCCACATGCCGCCAAAACCAGAGGCGGCGGAAAAAATCGCGCCGAGAAGAAAGGTAATAGCAACTCCTTTGCCAAGGGTTAAAGCAATAAGAACAGCCAAGGCGGCGGTAAAAATGAAAGCGACTTGGAATTGTCGTTTAAGATATGCCATGGCTCCGGCGGCAATCGCTTGGCCAATTTTCTTAATTTTTTCCTCTCCCTCTTCTTCCTTGAGAATTCTTTTAGCCAAAAAGGCACCGTAGATAAGTGCCAAAATGGCGGTGGCTGGAGCTAAAGTTAAAGCGATAAGTTGAATATTCATCTACATTATTAATTATACATCTAAGGTAGCCAACTTAGCGTGTGTTTGGATAAATCTCTTCCGTGGAGGTACTTCTTCGCCCATAAGCATCGTAAAAACCTCATCCGCGACCGCCGCGTCTTCGACATTAACTTTTTTTAAAGTCCTAGACTGGGGATTCATTGTTGTTTCCCAAAGCTGTTCGGGATTCATCTCACCTAAACCTTTATAACGCTGGACAGTAATTCTTCCTCCGTCTTGCGCTTTGAGGTTTTGGTCTTTTTCCTCGTCAGAATAGGCATAAAAAATTTCCTTGCCGGTTTGGATTTTATAAAGCGGCGGAAGGGCAATATAAAGATAACCGTTTTCAATAATTTTGGGAAACTGGCGATAGAAAAAGGTTAAAAGTAGAGTCTCAATATGTTCCCCATCAACATCGGCATCAGTCATGATAATAATCCGGTGATAGCGTAATTTCTCAAGATTAAAAGTCTCCCCTATTCCCGTTCCTAAGGCGATGATTAAATCTTTAAGGTCTTCAAACTGAATAATTTTATCAAGCTGGGCTCGTTCGGTGTTTAAAATTTTGCCTCCCAAAGGTAAAATAGCCTGAAATTTGCGGTCTCTCCCCTGCTTGGCACTCCCTCCAGCGCTGTCTCCCTCAACAAGATAAAGTTCACAAAGACTGGGGTCTTTTTCTTGACAGTCAGCCAATTTGCCCGGCAGGGTCATTCCCTCAAGCGCGCCTTTACGGATAACGGCATCTTTTGCCGCTCGAGCGGCCATCCTCGCCCGGGCAGCCAGCATGACCTTCTCAATAATCCTGCGGCCATCTGAGGGATTTTCCTCAAAGAAGGTATCCAGTCCTTCTTTGACGCAGCTAGTGATTAGTCCTTGAATTTCAGGGTTATTAAGTTTAGCTTTGGTTTGCGATTCAAAAAGAATCTGGTTCTGGGGCATTTTCACAAAAATCACGGCGGTCAGACCCTCTTTGGTATCCTCACCAGTGAGGCTATCTTCGTTACCTTTAATCGCGCCAATTTTTGTGCCATAGTCATTAATGGCTCGCGTTAGCGCAATTCGCATGCCCGTCACATGCGTGCCGCCGTCAACCGTTTTGATGACGTTGACATAGGACTGAATATTTTCTGAAAAACTGTCATTATATTGAATAGCCACCTCCATGGAGATAGAGTTTTCGGTTTTGGAGATGAAGATGGGGTTATGAAGAGGTTTTTTGTGGCGATTAATGTGGGTTACCAGAGAACGAATTCCACCTTCAAAATAGAAGTGTTTTTCCTCTCCGGTTCGTTCATCACTAAGGTGAAACTTCAGTCCGGCAATCAGATAGGCGCGGTCGCGCAGACCCTGTTCGATAGTTTCCCAGTCAAAGGCCAAATCGCCAAAAATTTTCTTATCAGGGATGAAAACTGTTGAAGTCCCTGTTTTGTTGGATTTGCCGACCTCTTTGACATCGGCGACCGGTTTGCCCATTTTGTATTCCTGGCAGTAAAGTTTACCATCTCTATAGACTTCAACCCTCATCCATTCCGAGAGCGCGTTAACGCAGGAAACGCCAACACCATGAAGCCCTCCGGAGACTTTGTAGACGCTAGCATCAAATTTCGCTCCAGCATGAAGCCTGGTCATAACAATTTCAAGGGCTGACTTTTTATATTGGGGCATGATATCCACCGGAATACCGCGGCCGTCGTCTTCTACCGATAGTTTTCTGTCTCCTAAAATATTGACCCAGACATTTTTGGCAAAGCCTGCCAGAGCCTCATCAACGCAGTTATCGACGACTTCATTAACTAGGCGGTGAAAGCCGATGACATCAGTCGACCCAATGTACATGCCTGGTCGTTTCCTGACCGGCTCAAGACCTTCAAGGACCTGGATTTGTTGGGCGGTATAATCAGAAGGAGAATTCTGTTTGGGCATACCTTTTAATTATAAGTTGAAGGCTATTTTTTTTCAAGTCCCAAATGAGGTTAATTTGTAAGAACAACAAATTGTTCTGACACTAAAGCCAACTCTTAATTTAGAGACTTTGAAGAAGGTTCTCAATAGCCAGTTTGGGATTAACATTGGCAGATAAGTATTTTAGGGTTTTTTGAATTTGGCGAAGAATCTGGGCTACTTTAGTGTTTGGTTTCTGCACCAGTACTTTTTCCCAAAAGAGTAGCTGTTTTTGACAAAAAACTATTGCTTCTTCTCGATTGATTATCTTTTCTGCCAATTTTATTCTTTTGCCGGCGGAGGCCGCCAGTAATTCTTTAGTGAAACGCTTCATTTCTTCAAATTCTTCCTTTTCCATAACAAATTCTGTCTGGGGTGGAAGATAAATTTGTTGACAACGAGAAACAATCGTGGGAAGAAGATTGGTTTCATCCGCCGCGGTGAGAATTAGAATTGTTTCTCCTGGTGGTTCTTCGAGGATTTTTAAAAGCGCTCCTTGAGCCTCAAAGGTTAATTTTTCCGCCTCAAGGATAATCGCGATTTTCGGGGGAACATCATAAGGTTTAAGGTTTAAAACTCTTTCCAGGTTTCTGACCTCTTCAATTTTAATATTCGTTTCGCTTTCCAGTTGATGAACATCAGGGTCTTTCTCCATTTCCCCTTTAGGTTTTAAGCGTTGGTAGATTTCTTTTATTTTTTCTTTTCGGGTCGAACTTTTACCGCCGGAGATAATATAGGCATGGTTCATATTGACGCTTCGACAACTAAGTATAAATGAACAGGCTGCTCAGCGTCAACCCTGAGCCTGTCGCTGGGTTGACATTTTAACAGAACAGATGTTAAAGTTGAAAGTGAAATGCCTGCCCAGCCCAGTTTAAATCCTCTGGCCAAGAAAATCGAGCCTAAAGAACCCGAGCAGCCGCCTAAAGGTAATGGTCTTGACCAAAAAACGATTATTGATGTTCTTGCGGAAAAAGGTTTTATCACGGCGCAAAAGGCAGAAGAAGTAAGATTAGAATTTATCAATACAGGAACACCAATTGAGCAAATTGTTGTTCGCGATAATCTCGCTTCCGAGAAAAACCTCGTCCAAGCGAAAAGCATTTTTTATAACATTCCTTTGATTTCTCTTTCTGAGGCCCCTTCTACCCCCGATGCCTTAAATCTCCTGCCGCGCTCCGTGGCCGAGGCGAACGTGGCCATTCCTTTTGCCTATGATAAGAAAACTAAAGTTCTTTCCGTGGCGATGGCTAATCCGCTTGACCTTGAGGCAATAGAGTTTATGGAGAGGAAGTCGGAGACGAGAATTAAACCCTTTATTGCCGAGGCTCTGGATATTAAAAAGGCAGTTCTTGAGCGCTATGGCGCCGGGTTGACCACCGAAGTGACAGCGGCGCTTAAGGAAGCAGTACCCGAACTTGAAGTAAAAAGTGTCGATATTCGCAGTTTGGGGGAAGTCATCAGAGAAGCACCAATTACGAAAATTGTTTCAACTATTCTTGAGTTTGCGGTGAAAAGCCGGGCTTCTGATATTCATCTTGAGCCTCAAGAAGAAAAAACCCGTATTCGTTACCGGATTGACGGAATTTTACAAGAGAAGCTGGTTTTACCTAAAAGTGTTCATGAAGCGCTTGTTTCTCGTATAAAAATTCTCTGCGGGATGAAAATTGACGAAAAAAGAATTCCTCAGGATGGCCGTTTTAACTTTCGGGCAGATGAGGATGAAGTTGACCTGCGCGTTTCGGCCCTACCAACAACTCATGGTGAGAAGATAGTCATGAGGCTCCTTCGCAAAACTCTTAATGTTCCCACCATGCCGGAATTGGGACTTAGAGGACGGGCCCTAAAAAATCTGGAAGATGCGATTTTGCGACCCCACGGGATTATTATTATTTGCGGTCCTACCGGCTCAGGAAAGACAACGAGTCTTTACGCCATTCTTTCCAAAATTAATTCCACCCGGGTCAACATCGTGACACTGGAAGACCCGGTGGAATACGCCATTCCCGGCGTTAATCAAGTTCAAATTAATCCGGCGGTCAAGTTGACCTTTGCTACCGGTCTGCGGTCCTTCCTGCGTCAGGACCCCAACATTATTATGGTGGGTGAAATTCGGGATTCGGAAACGGCGGAACTGGCTATTCAAGCTTCCCTGACCGGGCATCTCGTTTTCTCAACATTGCATACTAATACCGCCGCCGGTTCATTACCTCGGCTTTTAGATATGGGGGCAGAACCATTTTTGCTGGCCTCCTCGATGACGGCTATCGTCGCCCAGCGAATTTGCCGAAAGATTTGTCCGAGTTGCAAAGAAGAGTTTTCTCCACTACAAGAGGTGATTGAAGACATTAAAAATATACTAGGGAAACTTTTTGATGAGAAAAAAATTGGTCCAATAAAACTATATCGGGGGGTAGGGTGCCAGGAGTGCAATAATACTGGATATTTAGGAAGAATTGGTGTTTTTGAGGTCTTGCCTGTAACCGAGAAAATCGGAAGATTAATTTTGGAAAGATCAGCGGCTAGTGCAATTGAAGAACAGGCAGTGACCGAAGGGATGGTGACGATGAAACAAGATGGGTACTTGAAAGTTCTTGAAGGAACGACTACTATAGAAGAGATACTAAGAGTAGCGCAAGATTAGGAGAAATTGATTCTAGTGAATTGAAGTAAGAAGTAGGATGTGGGAGGTAAGATGTTGAAGTGAGAGATTAGGTATCTTGGAATCAAGAAAATCCAACTTCAATATCAAGAATATCACATTTCTAACTTCTCATTTCTAAGGTTTATCTGAACTGCCCATGGATATTAGAGAGTTATTACAAGTCGTTGTCAATAATAATGCTTCGGACCTGCATTTATTAGCAGGTATCCCGCCTGTTTTGCGGATTGATGGCGCCCTAGGCTATATTCCCGGTGCAGAGCCTTTAACCGTCGAGGCAATCCAAGACTTAGTCCAGCAATTACTTAATCCCCAACAGAAAGAAATCTTAGCCGTTAATCGAGAACTTGATTTTTCTTTCGAGTTGCCAGGACAGGGGCGTTTTAGGATTAACGCCTATCACCAAAAAGGCATTCTTGCCGCCTCACTTCGTTTAATCCCGTTGGCCATTAAAAGTATCGATGAATTGGGACTGCCTAAAATCTGTCATACTTTTGCCACGCTTAGACAGGGATTTATTTTGGTTACAGGGCCGACTGGGCACGGAAAATCAACGACCTTAGCGGCGATTTTAAACGAGATTAATCAAACGCGCTCCGAGCACATTGTGACGATTGAAGACCCGATTGAATTCGTTCTCCCGCAGGCAAAATCAATTGTTTCTCAAAGGGAAGTTCACGGCGATACTCATTCTTGGGAAATTGCCCTTCGCAGTTGTTTAAGAGAGGACCCAAACATTGTCTTGATCGGCGAGATGCGGGACTTTGAGACCATCGCCTCTGCCTTAACAATTGCCGAAACAGGCCACTTAGTTTTTGCGACTTTACATACGAATTCTGCGGCTCAAACCGTAGACCGAATTGTCGATGTCTTTCCGGAACATTCCAAGAGTCAGGTTCGGATGCAACTTTCCGCCACGCTGGAGGCTGTTTTTTCTCAAAGGCTCATCCCGGCTCTTTCTGGCGGTCGGACTGTCGCTTATGAAATTATGACTATCACATCGGCGGTAAAAACTGTTATTCGTGATGGGAAAACCCACTTAATAGATAACATTATTCAAACTTCGGCAGAGCTGGGGATGATGACTTTGGAAACCAGACTGGCAGAACTTGTGAGGCAAGGGGTGATAAGTTTTGAAACAGCCGCCAGCTATGCCCTTCGCCCCGAAGAATTAGTAAGATTAGTCAAAGGCAATTCGTGAAAAGATTTAAATACAAAGCTAAAAATCCCCAAGGAAAAACTATCTCCGGGATTGTTGAAGCACCGGATGAGAAACGGGCGATTGTGGCCATCAGGGATCGCAGTCTCGTTGTTTTCTCCATCGCCCCGGTTAGCCATGATATCTTCTCTCGAATCTTGTCAAAAGTTCTGCATCGCATTTCTCTTTCTGACTTGACGACTTTCACTCGTCAACTTTCAACCATGACAACAACAGGTTTAACCATTAACGATACTTTAACGATTCTCCGTGACCAGAGCCCGCCGTCTTTGGCGGAGGTAATTGATGATATTTTAAGAAAGGTGGAAGGAGGTTCCTCGCTGGCCGATGCGCTGGCCAACCATCCCCGAGTTTTTAACCAAGTTTATGTGTCGCTGGTGCGAGCGGGTGAATCCGCCGGTGTTTTAGACCAAATTCTTGCCCGGCTCGCCGATAACATGGAAAAGCAGAAAGAATTTCGGAGTAAGGTTAAAGGAGCGATGATTTATCCGGTGATTATTGTTGTTGGCATGGTTTTTGTGGCCAGCATTATGATGATTTTTGTTATTCCTAAACTTTTAGCGATGTATCAGGACTTTCAGGCAAAGCTTCCCCTACCGACTTTAATTTTAATCTCTATTTCGCATTTTATGGTTTCATTTTGGTGGATAATGCTTTTGGCGGTGGTAGGGCTGGGCTGGTTTTTAAATAGATTTCGCCATACCCCTTACGGACGAAGGAAAATTGACGAGCTAATTTTAAGACTGCCGATTATTGGTAATCTGCAGACTCAAATGGTTTTAACCGAAATGACCAGAACACTTGGGCTTTTGGTGGGGGCCGGAATTTCAGTGATGGAAGCTTTGGATATTACCGCCGCGGCGGTGGGTAATAGCCTTTATGAAGAACAGTTGTATCACGCTTCCAAAGAGGTGGAGAAGGGTTTATCTTTGGCGGCAATTTTGCGGGAAAGCGAAGAATTCCCCATCATTGTCCCGCAGATGATTTCTGTCGGTGAGGAGACGGGGAAAATGGACGAAGTTTTAACCAAACTATCGCGTTATTTCGAGACCGAATCAGATCAGATGGTCAAAGGCTTGACAACGGCCATAGAGCCTCTTATCATGATAGTATTAGGACTAGGAGTTGGTTTTTTGATTATAGCGGTGATATTGCCGATATACAATTTAACATCACAATTTTAGAAACGCAGAAGCGCAAAAGAAGCAAAAACGCAGAAATTTTAGCGTCTTTGCGTTTACGTTTTGCGACTTTGCGGTTGCGAAGGGAGGTGAAAAAGAAAAATTTATGAGAAAAACTGCCCGTTTTTTGTGGGAAAAAGGTTTTACTTTGGTCGAGCTTTTGATTGTTATCGCCTTAATCGGTGTTTTGGCGGTGGCAGTTTTGGCCGCGATTAACCCGCTTGAGCAGTTAAACCGAGCCCGGGATACAGGGATGGAGTCTGACGCATCTCAGCTTTTGGCCGCGATTGATCGGTATTACGCCTCCCAGGAGAAATTTCCTTGGGTTGCTTGTTCAGGTTGTACGGCGAAGAATGAAGATGCTTTAGTTATGATTTCTGCAGCCGATGCGACCATAGGTGTTTGCGGCGCTACTAGCTGTACTGATGGTAGTGGACTTCTTCTGGCTCAATATGAGCTTAAGTCTGAATTCCAGAATCGGAAGTTTATTAAGGCTACGGATGATGTTGATAAGCTTTGGATGGGAAAGGAAGCAGGCGCATCGAGTTCAGTTTATGCCTGTTGGGTGCCAACATCGCAAGCCAAAAGAGTCCAAGCTACGAAGGATCCAAATGCCGGAATTCCTGATACTTCTGGTACGCCTTGCGTAGCAACCGATTGGGGAACTTTAGCTAGTGCGTGCTTTATTTGTATACCACGTTAAGAGTTATTAAAAGGTTAAGGGAAGTTGGCAATAAAGCGGATTATAAACAGGAAGATCCGGTCTTAGAGAAAGGACAGTATTTAAGCGCTGGATCTTCTTTGGTGGTGAGCATTACGAAGTTCTTTGCGAGGTCTCACCTCGTCAAGGTTTCACCTTGTTTTAGGCCAAGGTCACTAATCGATTGCGAAAGTTCCAATAATTTCCCGAGGGTCTTGTTCGTAATCTTCGACAAAGCTTTGGTAAGCCTGCCTGCCAGTTGCTTCGCCGCCAGGCGATGGCAGGCGGGAAAGACAGTCGCGTAGGCTAGTTCTTTGCGCTGTTTTAAAGAAAGAGAGAATTTCGTCCGGATGAATCCATTCAGTCTTCCGTAACCCTAAATATTCTCCATAGCTTGAATACGGATAATCTACGAGGTGAAACCTCGTACGAGGTTTCACCTCTCCAGACTCTGCGGGATTGTAAATCTCCAAAGGGTTTAGGTGAATATAGCGTGAAAGGTGAAGCAGATAAGGTTCTTCATTAATGAGGATGCCTTTGTAGGCTCCTTGGAAAAGTGGACCGATTCTTTGATATTTCTGATTGAAGTAATGTGTATAGCTATTACTTAAGGCACGCATAAAATCGATAATCGTATTCTTTTCTGCTTGTTTAACCAGTAGATGGAAATGATTTGGCATGAGACAATACGAGACGAGCTGTATTTTATCAAACAAATCATTTTTAAAGCGAGGTTTGATTTCATCTACTAAGTCTGACGATTGAGTAAGGTATCGTTTAAAATAATGGAGAAAAACTTTATAATCCTGCTCGTCTAAAAAAATATCACGCTTTTCGATTCCTCGATTATAGAGGTGATACCATCCATTTTCCACATAAAGTTTGATTACATTTTTGGCCGGCATATTCTTATGCTAACCTACAAGGTCTCACCTCGTCAAGGTTTCACCTCGTTGGCGACTGGCTATTTATTTCTTCTTCCTTTCCTTTTTTTGTTGTGGTAAATTAGATTTGATGGTGTCGTTGACGACATTAGTGTCCATTTTTATTTTTATTCTTGGGCTTTGCGTGGGGTCGTTTTTAAATGTTTTAATCTATCGTCTCCCCCGCTCGCTGCCATTAACCGGGCGTTCGTTTTGCCCCAAATGTAAGAAAAAAATTTCTTGGCATGACAATGTTCCTCTTCTTTCTTTTCTACTTTTAAAAGGTAGATGTCGGGCCTGCCACTCCCATATCTCGGTACAGTACCCGGTAGTTGAGTTGGTCACTGGAGTTTTGTTTATATGGGTTTGGTGGTGGGTTAAAGGTTGGTGTGG
>Ga0299915_10001072_pt1 | contig 20091 bp, 20 predicted proteins | sample RVTome_13_FD_200263 | JGI IMG/M metagenome (GOLD analysis project Ga0299915, IMG submission 200263) | Soil microbial communities from uranium-contaminated site in the Upper Colorado River Basin, Wyoming, United States - RVT92D227 (version 2) ... | reverse complement strand
AGTTGATGCGGTCGTGTTCGTCGAAGCGGGCGGGCTGGATATTTCTCACGCGGGAGCGGGCGACATCGGACTTGTCGGCGATGATGACGGCCGCGGCGACGACGCCGAAGGGCTCGCCGTATTCTTCCTCATGGTTGCCGACTGCGGCCATTATTTCGACGAGTTCCTCCGGCGGCATCCCCATTTCACTCAGCACGTGGAGCGAGATCATCGCGGCCGCCTGGGCGTGGCCGAAGCGGCTGACGCAATTGCCGATGTCGTGCAGATAGCCGGCGATGGAGGCGAGTTCCGCCACCCGGCCGTCGTGGCCCAACTGCTCTATGAGGCGCCGGGCGCGCTCGGCGACCAGTCCGCAGTGGCGGAAGCCGTGTTCGGTGTAGCCGATCATCTCCATATTGCTGTCGGCCTTGCGCACATAGGCCTGTATGTCGGGGCGATTTTGCACATCAGCCAGGGTTATCGGATTCGACATCTTTTCTCCTCATCTCGAATTCGCGGTGGAACTCCTCGAAACGTTCTTCCACAAGCGCGGCGCGAATCTCCTTCATCAGCCTTTGATAAAGATACAGGTTATGATAGCAAACCAGAGTGGAAGCGAGAATCTCTTTTGCCTTGTGAAGATGGCGAAGATAGGCGCGGCTGTGGTGCCGGCAGGTTTGACAGTCGCAATCCGGATCGAGGGGGCGAAAATCGGCGATATACTTATGATTCCGCAAGTTGAGTTTGCCGAAACGGGTCAGGGCGGTGCCGTTGCGCCCCAGGCGAGTCGGCAGAACGCAGTCGAAAAGGTCAATTCCCAGGCTGACCGCGCGCAGGATCTCATGGGGCAGCCCGACTCCCATGAGATAGCGCGGCGCTGACGAAGGCAGCAATTGCGCGACGCGGCCGGCGAGAGCGAAAGTCAATTCCTTCGGCTCTCCCACGGAAAGGCCGCCGATGGAATAGCCGTCGAAGCCCAATTCCACGATGCGGCGTGCGCTTTCCTCTCTCAAGTCATCCCAGAAGCCCCCCTGGACAATGCCGAAGAGGGCGCGGCCGCCGAGGGAATCATGGCGGGCTTTGCCCCTTTGCGCCCAGCGGTCAGAGCGGGCGGCGGCGGCCTCCGCCTCGCCCCGGCTGACCCCGAAGGCGACCGGCTCGTCAAAGGACATGATTATTTCCGCGTCCAGCGCGTGTTGTATCTCAACGGCCGCCTCGGGCGAGAGAAAATGCTCTGCGCCGTCAACCGGGGAGCGAAAGGTCGCCCCTTCCTCATTCACCTCTCGCAGGGCGGAGAGGCTGAATACCTGGTAACCTCCGCTGTCGGTGAGCAAAGGTCTTTCCCAGGCCATGAATTCGTGCAAACCGCCGGCCTTTGCGATGACTTCCACTCCGGGACGAATATAGAGATGATAGGCGTTGGCGAGGAGGATTTCCGCGCCGAGTTCGAGCAATTGGGCGCGGGTCATCGCCTTCACGGTCCCCTGGGTGGCGACCGGCATGAAGGCCGGGGTGTTTACCAGGCCCCGAGGAGTTGAAATGCGGCCCAACCTTGCGCCCCGCCCAGGCGGGCTTGTCTTGAGAACTTCAAATGCAAAATAATCGGCCAAGGGAACTTCTCTCCTATTGAGGTTTTTCGGGGAGCATCGGCAGAAGGGAAATCTCCGTGCCCTCGGGAAGAGCGTGACCCGCGCGCTGGAGGCCCGCGGCAAGGCGGCTGGAGAGTTTCTCCAGGGAGGCGGCGAGGCGGAGGGGAGAGAGCCTGGTTTCATAGCAGAGAAGAACCACCTGCGTGGAAAGCGACTTTGCGCTGACGAAAACCGGGCCGGAGGCAAAGGCTTCAAATTCGCGGTTGAAGTCGGCAAAGATGCGCTCCGCAACGGCGCGGATCTTGTCGGCTTGCGCCTCTCCCGCAGGAATCTGCAGGAGATAGGCTGGGCCCTGCTGCGGGGATCTGTTCAGGGATGTGATGGCGCCATTAGGGAAAAAATGAATCTGGCCGCGGGGGTCTCGCAGCCGGGTGATTCGCAGTCCAACTTCTTCGACTATTCCCAAGACGCCGTTTATCTCCACCGTATCTCCCACGGAAAACTGCCCCTCGACAAGTATGAAGAGGCCGCCGACCAGGTCTTTCACCAGGCTTTGCGCGCCGAAGCCTATGGCCAGGCCTGCGACACCGACCCCGAGCAGAATCGGTGTAAGGTTTATCCCGGCCTGCATTAGAGCCATGAATGCGGCGAAGAAGATGATGGTGTATCTTGCGATACTGCCGCCGGTCTCCACCAGAGTGGCCGCCCGGGGCGCCAGTTCGGGCTTGGCTTTCTGGCGCAGCCTCTCGGCCAGGTTCTCCAAGGCGCGCTGCACCAGCCAGTTGGCCAGGACGGCCAACAGGATGATGACCATAATTCCCAACAGGCGGGCTAGCACTATTGCCATCTTGGTCTCCTCAGGAAACGCTGTCGGTATGACTTCATAAGTTGGCCGCGCGGAGGCTGGTTCCTTCCGGCGGGTGCCGGCTGAAGCGACTTCACGGATGGTGGGGGAGTCGCCGGGTTGCAGGGCAAACGGGCACCAGCGAAGGCAAAAGCGCACCGTTCACTTCACGGTGAGGGTGCCTGTAAGGATGTTTCGGGCAGCGAGTTGTTTGCCCTTCAACGGCTGTCCATCCTGGGGTCTCTTGCCCCAGGGCTGTCCAATAGCGAGAAGATCTATGCTGTAATCACCTGGGGCAAAAGACTTGTCAATACGTAGTTGGCCGGTGTAAACAAGGTCGCCCGGCGTCTTGTCGGGCCCCTTCCCGTCGTCTTTCAGGCGGACCTCGATGACTTTCTTGCCCACACTGAGGAGGGCGACAACCTTGCCAGCACACTCCTGCTGCCCCGGGGCAGGAATGTATCTGGCCGATATGATTACGGTTTGATCGGACGAGACGGTGGCGGGATCAATTGAGAGGTCTGAGAAGGTCAGATAGGTCGCGAGCGCTTCCGACCTATGGGAAGAGCCCTTCCTTGCCAACACGATGGGGTCAATCTTCGCCCAGCCCGGCTTCACATACTTCTTGCCAACTCTTACCGCGCAGGCGCACAGGTCGTAGGCTATCACCTGCCCGTGAAAGGTCTCGTAGCCTGGCACTTCAATTGTGATGTCGAAGAACTGAGTGAAGAAGTAAAGGTTCTCGTAGCCCTTTTTGGGAACTGACCAGGTGAGCGCGCTACAGGAATACCGGTGATACCACGTCCGCCTCACGGACCCGATCAGTTCCGAACTGATCCTGTACTTGCCGGCCCACACAACCGGTACTGGGACTGCATAGTGGCCGGAATCCAGAGTCGAAGCGTAGCACAGAGTAACCTTATCATTGGTTGTCGCAAAGACTATGACTTTCGCTCCTGCAATTCCTGCTCCCGTGTCAGCATCCAGGACAACTCCCTCAACGGGCCCGGCCTCCTCGCCAAGAGCGCATGCCAGAGATCCAATGAGAAGGGCGATCACCAAAGCGAGCTGCCAGTAAATGGGGCGCGCCGGCCGCCGACCGGTCCCCTGACTACCTCCCCAGATCATCTCTCTTTCCCCCTCTTAAGTGCATTCCCCAGACCAAGGAGTTCTTCCTGGAGATTATAGTGGTCCGCCGCGCAATCCTCAACATACCTTGAAAAGGCGCCTCAATGTCGTCGCATCTTGTTCCACCTATGGGGTGGGGACGACCCCTGCTGCGGGCCTCTTCTGCGCCCGGGCGCTGTGCCGGGGAACGAGCCGAGAAGGAATGAAACTTTCCGAAGGGAACTTCCGTCAACATGGGTGAGACGAGCAGAGCGGCGATGGATGCAGACCTGGAGGCGATTGACCGCTGTCTGGCGGGAGAGCGAGAGGCCTTTGCGGGCCTGATTGAGAGGCATAAGGCCGTGGTTTACAGCCTGGCTCGTCACATGGTGGGAGATGAGACGGAAGCGGAGGATATTGCCCAGGAGGCCTTTATCAAGGCTTATCTTTCGCTGGCGGGTTTTCGCCGGCAGAGCAGTTTTCGCAATTGGGTGTGCCGGATTGCGACCCGGCTGTGCATTGACCGTGCGCGCTCTCGAAGCACGGAACGGAACTGGGTGATGAAAGAAGAGATGCCTGAGGTTTCTACACCCGGGCCTGCGGAGACGATAGCCGCGCGGGAGGAGTTGAGGGTTGCCCTGGGGCGGATTCCCGCTCATTTGCGGGCGGCGGTGGTTTTGCGGCACCTGGAGGAATTGTCCTACCAGGAGATGACGGAGATCCTGCGGCTTCCCCTGGGAACGGTGAAGACCCACATTCGGCGCGGGAGAGCGGCGCTGAAGCGGGAACTGGAGAGGTTCCGCCGCGAAGAGGCGCGGGTTTACGAAGGGGTGGAGGAGACTTGAGATGGCAGGAGTGAAATGCCGGCTGATCTCCCGGTTTTTGCTGGAATACGTGGACGAAGAACTGTCCGAGCGGCCTCGGGCGAAGGTGGAGAGCCATCTTGGGCGCTGCGAGCACTGCCGGAGGCTGGTCTCTCAACTTCGCTCCGAGGCCGCGGTCGCGCGGCTGATCCAGCCTGTTGCTCCTCCGGAGAATTTCACCGCACGGGTTATTGGCCGGCTTGAAGTAATGGAGGCCAGCCGTCCGGTCCGCCCAACGGGCCGGCCGCTCTCGCTCGCCTGGGCGGGCTGGACGGCGGCCGCCTTCGCCCTTCTTGTTCTCGCCCTGGGCCATCTCGCGAATCTGCCCGGCACGAGAAGCGTTCCGCGTTCCGGGTTCAGCGTTCAGCGTTCAGCGCCTGCCCTGAGCGGAGCCGAAGGGTCCAGCGTTCAGCGGGTTGAGGCGCCGGCCGTCGCCGAGCAGCCAGGCCGGGCTGCGCCTGAGCAGGCCGCAAAATCCGGCGCGGCGGAAGAAGGCGTAATCGCCGAAGCCACTGCGGATGAACTGCTGGAGACGGCCGCCAGTGCAGAGGAAAGCGGGCAACTGGAGGAGGCGCTGGCGGATTATCAGGCGGCTGCAGAAGAGCCCGAGGTTCGCCAGGCTGCGCTTTTTGGAGCGGGCCGGGTGTATGAAAAGATGGGAATGGCGGTGGCTGCAATTCAGGCTTTTGACGAGGCGCTCGCCTCGGAGGAAGAATCTTCACCTCAAAGGAGTGATGAGGGATGAAAAGAGAAAAATTGGTCATTTGGCTGGTGCTGGCGACTACCCTTGGGGCGTGCTGGGGGGCCCTTGCGGAAGCCGGCCCCGGGCACTTCGCGTCGGACGAAGGCCTCCTCATGGCGGCCGCGCCGGAGCGGGGATCTGATGATCTCGCGCCTCCTTTCGGGCCGCCTATGGAGGAATTCCGCGAGGCGGGCCCGATGGGAAGGGACCCGCGGCTGGCGGGGCTTGTCCGGGACATCATTGCCCTGCGGCAAATCAACCGCGCGGACTTGAGCCCGCAGCAGATAGAAAAAGTTCTGCCGGCGCTGCAAAAACTTGCCCGAGAGGAGGGCCTGCTAATCAAGCAGACAAAAGAGGCCTTGCTTGATGAGAGAGCGCGGCTGCTGCGGCAAAGCGGGCCGGCGGAAATGAGGCCCGGGCTGCCCATGATGAGGGGCCAGATGGATTCCTACCAACAGAAGGTGGAGGCAACAAGGGCTGAACTGGGAAGAATCCTGAGCGCCCCGCAGGCGGAGATTTTGGGGCGCATGATAGGCCCGCCGGGGCCCTTTGGCGCGCGTTTTGGAGGGCCGGTTGAGGGCCCCCGGCAGGGGACCACGGGCCGACGCGCCGCGGGCGCTCAGCGTGAACCCGGCCGCGGAGCGGCCTGGTCCGGCGGCCCTGCTGGGCGTGGGGCAGAGGCAGGACGCGGCCCCAAGGGGCTCGGACGAGCCCGGGCAATCGAGGTCAGTCGCCTGGTTGAATTGCTGGAGGAGAAACTCGCCGCCATGCGCAAGGCGAAGTAGGCGCGTTTGTCTCCTGTTGCGTCCGCAGATTCGGAAGGCCGCCTTTGGCGGCCTTCTTCGCGCCTTCTTGCGTTCCACGATTAGAGGAGGCAAGGCAAGAAGGGCGAATTCGTTCTTGACTCTGATGAATTCGACTTATCTGCAATATGCGGCTGATATGGTGCTCCTGCGGGCCGGGCTGGCGATTGTTGTGGCAATGGCCGGGGCGCTCGCGGCGGTTCTCATCGGCGGAATAGGCCATCGGACGCAATGCGCTCTCATCAGCCTGTCGGCCGGGGTGCTCCTGGCCGTGGGCGTGGTCGCCATCTTTCCGGAGACGAGGGAACTTGTGGGAACCGCCACTGCGCTGGGGGCGTTGGCGGTCGGCCTCTTCACCTTTTTCCTCATTGGAAAATACCTCTACTTCTCCTGTCCCGCCTGCTCGGCGACGGCGAGCGATTCTCAGCGCGGCTTCATTCAACTCGGCTGGCTCCTGATTGCCGCAGGCACTCTCCATGCTCTTACCGACGGCATCGCCATTACCTTGGGGGCGGAGGTTTCCAGGAGGGTTGGATTCCTGGTGCTGGGTGCGGTGGCGGTTCACAAACTCCCTGAGGGCGCGGCCCTGGCGGCGATTGCAATGCAGGCCGGTTACAAGAGATGGGAGGCCCTGCAAATTACCTTGGTGATGGAGATAATGACCGCGGTGGGAAGCAGCCTGGGACTCTTGGCGATTGGGATTCCGGAGGGGGCGGTGGGAATCGCCCTGGGGATTGCCGGCGGGTCATTTCTCTATATCGGCGCTTTCGCCCTGATTGCAGAGGCGAAGGAACATGAGAAGACTTCGATTGCGGTCTGGTCAATTCTGGGCTTTGTGGTCCTCAGTGCGCTGTCCAGGCTGATTCCGGGATAGCGCTCCGCGAACTGCAGGGGCGAAAGCAAGCCGATGCCAACCACCCCCACCCTTCGATTTCCCCTCGACCACGCTCGGGATGAACACTCAGGGCAAGCCTTAGTCCTCCCCCATCTCAGGGGGAGGTGATTCATGGTTCCCCACGTTGCTCGCAATTGGGAGACGGCCTCTTGCAGTCTCCTAATGAGTCTCGTCTGTTAAGGTTAGAAGCATTCGGGCGGATGCAAATCCGCCCCTACGGACTCGAACGCAGAAAAACAGCCCGTAGGGGCGGCATTGTTGCCGCCCGTTGCTGTGTCCAACCTTGTAACTGTAATCTACGAGACTCATTAATCTGTTTTGCTCTGAGTGCGGGTCAGATGAACCTATCCACCACGACTCCCAGGGTCAGGAGCAATCCCGTTAGCAGATGCAATGGAATGGTCGCGGCATTTGCGGGTATGAGGCGGGGGAGGTCATCATAGCGCTGCAGGGCGGTTTTTGCGGCGAAAATCGCCAGCGGAACAGTGATCAGAACCGCCGCGGCCGGCAATGGCAGCAGGCCTGTCAATAGCCCGAAAATCAGGCTCAACTCGGCCGCGGCCAACATCCCCACATAGACATAACTCGCCCGCCGCCGGCCCAGGCGCACTACCCAGTGAAGTTTGTTGACGGCTTTGTCGGCCGCATAATCCTGGAATTGGTTTATCCAGAGAACCGCCATAATCAAGAATGCGACGGGCAATGAGGCCACTACCGCGGTGGTGGAAAAACGCTGCACCTGGACATAGTAGGTCCCGAGGACCGGCAAAACCCCGAAGTCGAGGCCGATGAAGATTTCGCCCAGGCCGCGATAGCCCAATTGCAGAGGTTTGGCGGTGTAGAAGAATCCGGTCAGGCCGCCGACCGCGCCCACTACAAGTATGGGCCAGCCCCGCGCCCAGGCCAGATAGGCGCCGATAAGCGCGCCAACTACAAGACAGATGAGCGCGGCCCAGAGGATATGTATCGCTTCCACCTCGCCTTTTTGTATAAGCCGGCTGCCACCGGTGAAGGGGCGGGCGAATTCCTTGTTTACCCAATCATTGCCGCTGACATGATCGTAATAGTCGTTCGCCAGGTTGGCGGCGGCGTGCAGCAGCATGAGGGCGATAAGGGAGAGGAGGAAATAGCCCCAAAGGAGATGTCCGGTCTCGTTATAGGCCAGCGCCGCGCCGACAAAAACCGGCATCATGGAGCCGGTGAAGAACTCCGGCCGGGAGGCCTTGAACCAGAAGAGAATGGTCTTGAGGAATTTGGGCATGATGGCTGTCCTTTCTGTCAGTATGTGATGCGCCGCGCGATATTCTAGCATAACCAGAGAGGGGCAACGGAGAGGTTCTCTTCACCACAAAGACACCAAGACACAAAGAAGATATTAGCCGCGGATCGACGCCGATTGACGCAGATTTAAGAAACAACGGGCTGCCTACGGCAGCCCGAGAATCTGTGCAACTCGTGCTTCGTAGCGAAGTGGCCTCGCTACTTCGCAGAGTAGCATCTGCGCCATCTGCGGATTATTCTCTTTTTCTTAGCGTGTTTCGCGGCCCTGGGCTTCGTAGCCGCCTGTCCTGCGAAGCCTCGCTTGCCCTGAGCGTTTACCCTGTTTACCCCGAGCGTAGCCGAAGGGAAGCCGAAGGGGCGAAGCGGGACGGCGAAGAAGACTTCGCGGCAAAGATTTTCAGGGTGTCGGCGGCTTCAGTTGGGGCAGGAGGGAGGCGAGGAAATCGGCGAAGGGCTGGGGGCCGAGATCGCCCTTGGTGCGTTCGCGGACGGCGACGGAGTTGGACTCCATTTCCCGATCCCCGATGATGAGCATGTAGGGAATCTTCTCGGTCTGCGCCTGGCGAATTTTGTTGCCCATGGTTTCCCGGCGGTCGTCAATTTCCGCGCGCACATCGTTGGCGAGCAATTCGCTCAGCAATTTGCGGGCATATTCCTGGTGACGGTCGGCAATGGGAATGATGCGCACCTGAACAGGAGCCAGCCAGAGCGGAAATGCTCCCGCGTAATGCTCAATGAGGCCGGCGCAGAAACGCTCCATTGAACCCAACAGGGCGCGGTGCACCATAAACGGCCTGAGACGATCTCCCTGCGGGCCGATATATTCCAGGTTGAATCGGGTTGGTATATTGAAATCGAACTGAATCGTCGGCCCCTGCCAGGATTTGCCGATAGCATCTAGGAGCTTCATGTCAATCTTCGGGCCATAGAAGACGGCTTCGCCTTCGTCCCGCTGATAAGCAAGGTCTCGACTTGCGAGGACTTGCTGCAGAGTCGTTTCCGCGCGCTCCCAGTCTTCATCCGAACCCATATACTGCTTCTTGTCGCCCGGCCCGCCGCGCACGCTGAGGCGAATGTCAAAATCTTCGTAGCCAAAGGTCCGAATCATGAAAAGGACGAAGTCGAGACACTTGCCCACCTCCTCCTGGAGCTGCTCCAGGGTGCAGAAGATATGGGCGTCATCCTGGGTGAAGCCGCGCACGCGCAGCATCCCGTAGAGGGTGCCGGAGCGCTCGTAGCGATAGACCGTGCCGAGTTCGCAGAGGCGCATGGGCAGATCCCGATAAGAGCGCAGCGCCGATTTGTAGATGAAGATATGGAAGGGGCAGTTCATCGGCTTGATGTAATAAGGGTCGCCCTCGATCTCCATCGGCGCATACATGCCATCTTTGTAAAAGGAGAGGTGGCCGCTGGTCTCCCAGAGGTTCGCGCGCCCGATATGGGGGGTGAAGACGATCTGGTAGCCGTGTTTGCGGTGCTCCTGGCGCCAGAAGTCTTCAATGATCTGGCGAATCAGGGCTCCCTTTGGATGCCAGAGGATTAAGCCCGGGCCGATGAGGTCATTGGTGCTGAAGAGATCCAATTGGCGGCCCAGGAGGCGGTGGTCGCGCTTCTTGGCTTCTTCCAGGCGGCGAAGATAATCCTCCAGGGCTTCCTGGGTGGGAAATGCCGTACCGTAGATGCGCGAGAGCATCGGGTTTCTTTCGTCCCCGCGCCAGTAGGCTCCCGCCACACTGAGGAGTTTGAAGGCTCCGATGCGGCCGGTGGAAGGAAGCTGCGGGCCGCGGCAGAGGTCGGCGAATTCCCCCTGTTCATAGATAGAGACTCGCTCATCGGCAATCTCTTTGAGCAGTTCCAATTTGTAGGTTTCGCCGCGGGATTCAAAGAGACGCACGGCCTCCTGGCGAGGAAGTTCCTTGCGCCGGAGGGGCAAATCTTCGGCGATGATCTTCTTCATCTCGGCTTCTATGGCGGCCAAATCCTCCGGGGTGAAGGGGCGATTATCGAAGTCGTAGTAAAAGCCTTCTTCGATGGGCGGGCCGATGGCGAGTTTGGCGGCGGGGAAGAGGCGTTTGACCGCCTGGGCGAGGATGTGAGAGGTGGAATGGCGATAGGCCTCGCGGCCGAGTTCATCTTCGAAAGTGAGGATTTCGAGGCGGTCGGAGGCGGGCAGAGGAGCAGAGAGATCGAACAATCCCTCCTCGGCCCGGGCAACCAGCGCCCGGGAAAGAGCCTCCGGATGATGGGCGGATAGATAACTGAGAATGGAAGCAGCGCCGCGTTGTTCTGCACTCACCTGGAAGATTGTGCCCATAGCCGAAAGCCTGTTAGAACAAAGTCCGCCAAGAGAAGGTCTCCACAGATTTCACAGATTGCGCAGATATTCAGGGGCGCAAAGCCTTGCGCCCCTAAGGCATCTGTGAAATCAGCGGAATCTGCGGATTTCCATGCCTGTATAGTATTTCGACAGATAAGAGCGATGGTGGGCGGTAGTGGAGTCGGACCACTGACCTCTTCGGTGTCAACGAAGCGTTCTACCGCTGAACTAACCGCCCACGCGGGATGATTATAGCAGAGCGATTGGGCTTGTAAAAGGCCCGTTGTGCGGTGCCCGAGAAATACTGCGCACTCCCCGCGGGAGGGGCGCGTATCCTTGAGAGGAAGAGAATCAGCAACTGTTCTATTCTGGCTGCGGGCGGGCAAAATAGCAAGGAATCCATAGGCAGGCCAGCGAAAGACAGAAACCAACGACGAAAGGAGGGTTTTGAGATGGAAGAGTGGTCCACGCTGGTAGTGGGGATGAGGCAGGCTGTGAGAGCAGGGCTCATGGCCCGTCTCGGGTGGTTGCTGGTCGCGACGGCAGTGGTAGGCTTGATCAGCGCGGAGCCTGCGTGGTCTCTCAGTGCCCAGCCTGGTTGGCCCAAGAGTACCGGACTCTTCGTCCGCGGCGGGCCGGCCCTGGGGGACCTGGACGGGGACAACGACTTGGAGGTGGTGGTCGGATCGTGGGATGGCAAGGTCTATGCGTGGCATGCCGATGGAACGACGGCGGCAGGCTGGCCCAAGAGCACAGGAGGGCATGTGCAGAGCGCGCCAGCACTGGGAGACTTGGATGGGGACGGCGACTTGGAAGTGGTGATCGGATCGTGGGACGGCAAGGTCTATGCCTGGCACGGAGATGGAACGCCAGTGACAGGCTGGCCCAAGAGCACTTTTGATCGGGTTGAGAGCTCACCCGCGCTGGGGGACTTGGACCATGACGGCGACCTGGAAGTAGTGGTCGGCTCTTATGACAACAAGGTCTATGCCTGGCATCACGACGGCAGTGTAATGGCAGGCTGGCCCAGGAGCACGGGAAACGATGTCTGGAATTCGCCGAGCTTGGGGGACTTGGACGGCGACGGCGACCTGGAAGTAGTGGTCGGCTCCTACGACAACAACGTGTATGCCTGGCATCACGACGGCGCTGCGGTAGCAGGCTGGCCCAAGACCACAGGGGCCCTTGTCAACCCCTCGCCCGCCCTGGGAGATCTGGACGGAGACGGTGACCTGGAAGTAGTGATTGGCTCCTGGGACGGCAATGTTTACGCCTGGCACGGAGACGGAACACTGGTGGCAGGTTGGCCGCGGTTCGCAACAACTATCGGCAATAGTTCGCCTGCGCTTGGGGACATGGATGGCGACGGCGACCTGGAGGTGGTAATCGGAACTGAATGGGATGATCGGGTTTATGCCTGGCATGGAGACGGAACCCCTGTGGCGGGTTGGCCCCAGACTACCGGGGGCAACATCCACAGTTCCCCTGCAGTTGGGGACCTGGACGGGGACGGCTACCCGGAAGTGGTCATTGGATCCGCGGACGACAAGGTCTATGCCTGGCATCATGATGGCACCCCGCTGGCGGGCTGGCCGCAGACTACGGGGGCCGACGTCTGGGGCCCGGCGGCGCTCGGGGACATAGATGGGGATGGCGATGTGGAGGTGATAATCGGCTCTGACGACGGCAAGGTTTATGCCTGGAGTTGCGATTCGCCTACCAGGGATCTGCTGCCCTGGCCGATGTTCCACCACGATGCGCGACATACCGGCCTGTATTCACCTCCGCCGGCGCTCTACCACTGGCTCGGCTTCCTGCCCCCGCTTACGGCCGACGGCAAAGGCCTCTTCAAGCGGGGCTCGACCATCCCGGTCAAGTTCAGGATAGCCGATGCTGCCGGGAACCCGGTCTCCAATTGTGTCGCCACTTTAGAGGTCTTCTATTGGACGGAGGGTGCAGATGAGGGCCTGCCGCAGGTGGTTTCCTATGCCAATGGCGATCTCGGCAATACCTTCCGCTGTGATGCCGCGAATGACCTCTATATCTTCAACCTCTCTACCAAGCCGTGGGAGTATATCGGCTACATGCGCTATCAGATAGTCGTTACTCTCGACGACGGCCAGAAGTTCGATATCTACTTCAGCCTGAAGTAGGCGACCGCTGAGAGGAAGTTGGAGCGAGGCCCGGTTCTTTGCCGGGTCTCGTTCTTTTTCTAATGGCAGCCGATGGCGACGCGCGCTCGGCCGGAGAGATCGGGAACTACTTCGCATTGCCGGAAGTTTTCGGCGGAGAGGAGGCGCTTGATTTCGTCGGCCTGTTCCGGGCTGATTTCCAGGGCGAGGAAGCCGCCTTTTCGCAGCCAGCGAGGAGCGTCTTCAATCAGGCGGCGAATAATGCTCAGCCCGTCGGGCCCGCCGTCTATCGCCTGGCGGGGTTCCCAATCTCGGACTTCGGGCGGCAGAGAAGCGATTTGTGCGGTGGGGATGTAGGGCAGATTGGCGACGATGAAGTCAACTTCTTGCGGCGGGGAACAGAGCCCCCGCCCTGCAGGGGCCGGCGGGGGACAGCCTACTTCGCCCTGCGAAGGGCTTCGTAGCCCCGAAGCAGGGAGCCCCCGCCCTACAACTGCCAGAGGTTCGAGCAGGTCGCCGTGCAGGAGGGTGATGTGGCTCGTGCTTCGTAGCGAAGTATCGCTACTTCGCAGAGTAGCATCGGCGAGGTTGTGGCGGAGGCAGTTGCGGCGCGCCACCGCGAGGGCGGCCTGGGAAGTATCGGTGGCGATGATTCGCAGATTGGGCGTGTGATGGGCGAGGGCGATGGAGATGGCGCCGGAGCCGCAGCCGACCTCGACTCCCAGCAGAGTTCCTCTGCCGGGAGTAGCAAGTGGAGAGGTGAGAGGAGAAAGGTGAGAGAGACAAACTTCCACCAGGGTTTCGGTTTCCGGCCGGGGGATGAGAACGGCCGGGGAGACTTCGAGGGTGAGGCCGAAGAATTCCCATTCGCCGAGGATATAGGGGAGCGGCTCGCGGCGGCCGCGGCGGGCGATGAGTTGGCGGAACTCTTCTTGCTGAGAGGCGGAAAGAGTTTTCTCAGCCTCCATGAGGAGGCGAGCGCGATCCACTCCCAGGAGATGTGCGGCAAGGAGTTCGGCGTCGAGTGCGGGAGTGTCGCAGCCGGCCTGGGTCAATTTCCTTCGTGCCGACTGAAGGAGGCTACGTATCTTGGGGGCGTCCTCTGTGGCGGGCTTTGTCCCTCGACGTTGCTCGGGACGCTGAGCCTGCCGAAGCGCGAAGCCCGCCCCCAACTCTCCGGGAAGCGGTTCCTCAAGAGATCGCGGTTCAGACGGCGGCTTCATCGGCGACCTGGCGGAGGAGATTATCCCGCTCCTGCTGGCGGAGGGCTTGCACAAGATCGGAAAGGTCTCCCTCCAAGATGGCGGCGATTCCGTGCCAGTCTCTCTTCAGGCGATGGTCGGTTATCCGGTCTTGGAGGAAGTTATAGGTGCGAATCTTCTCTCCCCGGTCGCCGGTTCCGACCATCTGGCGGCGGCGGGCGTCAATTTCCGCCTGGGCCTGGAGGCGGGCCTGTTCGAAGATGCGGGCGCGCAGGATGCGCATCGCCTGGGCCTTGTTTTGCCCTTGAGAGCGCTGGCTCTGGCTGGCGACCACAATGCCCGTGGGCCTGTGCGTTATCCGCACCGCGGTCTCGTTTTTCTGCATGTGCTGGCCGCCGGGGCCGGAGGCGCGGAAGGTCTCGACTTCCAAATCCGCCGGACTGATGGTTACATCCACCTCTTCCGCCTCGGGCAAGACCGCCACCGTGGCGGTTGAGGTGTGGATGCGGCCGCCGGATTCGGTCACCGGCACGCGCTGGACGCGGTGGACTCCGCTTTCGTGTTTGAAGTGGGAGTAGGCTTCATTTCCCCGCACGGAGACGATGACCTCCTTATACCCGCCGATTTCCCCCTCGGTGGCGCTGATCATCTCCACCTTCCAGCCCTTGGAATCGGCGTAGCGGCTGTACATGCGAAGGAGGTCGCCGGCGAAGAGGGAGGCCTCCTCCCCGCCGGTGCCGGCGCGAATTTCGATGATGACGTCTTTTTCATCATTTTCATCCCGGGGCAGGAGGGCGAGAGTGAGTTCTTGCGCTATTTCAGCCCGTCTTTGCTCAAAGAGAGTCGCCTCTTGGGCGAGTTCTTCATCATGCTGCTCTTTCAGGAGGGCCTTCGCCTCTTCTATATCGTGGCCCAGGCGCTTCCATTCCCGGTAGAGGTCAACCGGCTTTCCCAGGCGCGCCTTGAGGCGGGAGAGGCGGCGAAGTTCCGGCAGATTCTGCGCCGCCTGGACCTCGGCCAGCCTCTCGATTACTTCTTCGTAACGCTTTTCGAGTTCAGCCCACTTTTCTTCCATCTTCGCTTATCTGCCGCGAGGCGCTTCCGCCGGGGCGGCCTGCGGACTCTCCTCTTCCTCCTCGGCCTGCAAAAGGGCCTGAAGGGAGGCGATGGCGACGGCGATTTGCTCCTCGCTGGGAGGGCGTGTAGTCAGCCGCTGCAGCCAGAGGCCGGGAGCGGTGATGACGGCTGTCAGCCGCGAGGCCCTGGGGGAGGCGGCCAATTTCATTATCTCATAGGAAATGCCCGCGATGGGAACGATGAGGAGCAGGCGCAGCGGAATGCGGATATACCAGGCGGGCCATCCGGCGACGGCGTGCACGAGAATGGCGATGAAGATCACGAGCATGATGAAGGAACTGCCGCAGCGCACGTGGATAGTGCTGAAATCCTTGGCCGCCTCCGGCGAAATCTCCCGGCCTGATTCAAAAGCATTTACGACCATGTGTTCGGCGCCGTGATACTCGAAGATGCGCCTGATGTTGGCGGAACGCGAGACGATCAAAATATAGCCGAGAAAGATGAGGAGCCGCAGGAGGCCCTCGAGGAGATTCATGAGCAGGGAGTTTCCCGCCAGCGGCTGGAGCGCCAGGCTGGGCAGGATGACGAAGAGGAGAACGCCGGCCGCCAGCGCGACAACGAAGGTGAAGGCATACCAGAGCCGGGAGGGGGGCTTTACCCCCTCGGCCTCCATGGCGACATCGGCGGAATAGACCAGGGCGCGGAAGCCCATGAGCAGAGAATCAATGAGGGCCGGGGTGCCGCGAAGGAAAGAAAGCCTGAGCCAGGGGTGGGCCTGCGCCAGGGATCTTGCGGCTTCGGTGCGGACAACTAGGCTGCCATCGGGGCGGCGGACGGCGCAGGCGACCTTCTTCCTGCCCCGGATCATTACGCCCTCGATGATTGCCTGGCCACCATAGTGGAATTTGCCGGCCAAAGTCCGCCCTCGCTTATCTGGGTGCTGGCGCGCTATTCCTTTTCGGCGGCCTTTTGTCGCTCTTTGAAGCGCGAATAACGCTGGATGAATCTCTCCACGCGGCCTTCGGTGTCAACGATCTTCTGCTGGCCCGTGTAAAAAGGATGGCACTGAGAGCAGATTTCGACGCGGATTTCCGGCTTGGTGGCGCGTGTGAGAAAAGTACTCCCGCAGGCGCAGGTAACGCGGCAGGTTATGTAGGCAGGGTGAATTCCTTCTTTCATCTTCGTCTCCTGAGGCTTATCATAGATGAGGCGGAAGAGGCTGTCAAATCTCCTCTTCTCGGATAAGAAAGTCCGTCGGGCAAAATTCCACATAAGCAGGCATTAGAAAAAAGTGTTTTTGGGGTTGCCAAATTTGGGCTTGTATGCTATACTCCCGCCACGATTGGAGACGGGGAGGATGCAGCCTTTTCGAAGCCGGGTTCCCGTTTCCCGTGTTTTAGGCCTCATGAGACGCGGGGGCGATTTTTCCTGGCGGCCGCAGCGCCGTCCTTCCTTTGACGCGTTTTCTCCAAAGCCTGCCTCTGCCTCACGCCGCGGGAAGACGCAGGCGCAGTCTCCAATTCTCCCTTTTTGCATCTCCCCCTCCCAAGAAGATTGTCAGGTTTGGAAAGAGAGGTCCGGATAGCACCAGTGTGAAAGCCATCAGGTAGTCCGTCAGCGCGAAAGAATCGCAGACGAAAAAAACAGCACACATCGCGGCCTAGTCACAGGAGGGATTGCAGCAATGAACGCGATCGTTTCTCAGCAGATATGGAACTACATTCGGACCCTTGGGGTGGATCGGGATACCTCCCATGACCTCTTCCAGGAGGCTCAAGCGGCGGTATGGGAGGCCTCCGAGATGCGCGCCACACATGAATGCCAGGCCTACCTGGTCAAGACCGCCATCGGCGCGATTCGCCATTGGCTGAGAGACAAGTATTGCCTGATACGGGTGCCGGGCTACCTGCATGACCGGGGAGAGGCGGCCTCGCACACCAAGGTTATCCTTCCTCTGGACGATTTCACGGACAGCGGTGACGGCTGTTTTGAGGAGGGGCTGCTGGAGGGGCTCAGCCTCAAACAGCAAAAGGACCGGGTGATAAAACTACTGGCGCACCTGAGCCGGGCGGAGCGGATGGTGATGGAGGGCCTGCTTTCCGGGCGGAGCATCCGCGAGATCGCGCGGCAGCGCAAGGTGAGGGTGGGCTGTGTCTATGCGCAGCGATCCCGGGCGATTGACAAACTTCGCCGGCTGCTGAACAACCATCAGCAGGCCGCCTGAGGAGCGGCGAGAACCGCTCCGCGAAGACTCCTCGCACGCCCCAAGGGAGCCCTCCGAGAGAAAAGCCAGGCCGCGCTCAACGGCTGCTCAGTTCCGGCTCCGCCTCCTCCAAGAGCGATTCCAATTGCCGCCTGATGCCGACCTCACGGCCGCGCGTTCGGCGGGGAGGAACACAGCCCGGATAAAAGCAATCGTCGCATTGAAACAATTTCGCCCCTTCCCCTTCTGCGAGAAAGGACGGTATTCTATCCAGCGGCTTGCCGCACTTGCTGCACACCACTCTGGTAATCGTCATTTTTACCTACCCCTGCTTAACGAAAAAACTAGCCCTTCTGGTAATTCCGCAAAAGCCTCGGCATTAAACAGTAAAAGAAACTTGAAGTTGCTCATAAACTCTCAAGTTCTGTCTTTCTCTTTACAAGAATCTCATTTTTCTTCCCTTTTGTTAGCCACAATTCGGATTGCCCGCGAGGAACGAGAGGTCATTACATTTGCAGGCGGCGAGGCTGCGTAGATGCGCAGGAGAATAACTGTCAGCGGGGAATGCTCTGAACTCTCTCTTCGAGACGCGCCGCCACCCCGAGAAGGTCAAAGCGCGCGCGGCGGTGAAGGATAATGGCTGGTACGCCGCCGCGCCTGCAGGTAGAAGCGCGGCAGAGCGGCACTCACGGCAACAATGCTTGGCCTTTTTCCAGCGCTCAAGATAAGGGATTATCGCCTCTTCTGGATTGGCTGGCTGATCTCCCAGTTGGGCAGTTGGATGCAGAATGTCGCCTGGGGATGGCTGGTCTTCGATTTGACCGGTTCGGCCTGGTGGCTGGGGGTAATCGCCTTTTGCGGTTCAATCCCCTCGCTTTTCCTCTCCCCGTTTTCGGGAGCATTGGCGGACCGGATGCACAAGAGAAGGCTGCTGTTGGCCACGCAGGCGGTCTTCATGGTGCTCGCCTTTCTTCTGGCCGGGCTGGTGCTGGGCCGGCTGCTGCGGCTCTGGCATCTCGTCACCATCGCTTTGCTCAACGGGATCACCTTTGGCATTGACGCGCCGGTGCGCCAGTCTTACGCTCCCACCCTGGCCGGCAAAGAGAATCTGATGAATGCCATCGGCCTGAATTCCATGGCCTTCAACACTGCCCGCGTGCTGGGGCCGGCGATTGCGGGGGTGCTGCTGGTCAAGATAGGGCCGGGCGGCTGTTTCCTGATAAACGGCGTCAGTTTTCTGGCGGTTCTGATAGCCCTGGCGAATATTCGCTCCGAAGGGGGACCCGAGGCGGCGGAGATGGCGCCTCCCTTCTGGAGTCATTTCGGCCAAGGCTTTCGCTATCTTTCTCGCCAGGTTGACATGCTCTTCTTGCTTATCATGGTCGCCATAGTCAGCATCTTTGGGAACCAATACAATACCCTCTTGCCGGTTTTCGCGCAGAAGATCTTCAGAGGCGGGCCGCGGGCGCTGGGACTCTTGACCTCAAGCGTGGGATGCGGGGCGGTGATTGGGGCGCTGGCGGCGACCCAGTTCTATCGTCTGCCGGGAAAAGGGCGGATAATCGCCGGGGCATGTCTCGCCTTTTCCGCGGCCTTGCTCGTCTTCTCCAGCCTGGGAAATCTCTTCCACGCTTGCCTGGCGCTGGCGGTGGTCGGCGTTTCTATTGTCAGTTTCAACACCACCAACAATGCTCTGATTCAGACCTTGTCGGAAGAGAGTTTGCGCGGTCGAATGGTGGGGCTCTATATGCTGGCTGCGGTGGGTCTGGGGCCCTTTGGCGCGCTGCTGGGAGGCGCCTTCGCGACGGTCTGGGGGGCGCAGATGGCGGTGAGAGTGGGGGCCGTGGTTTGCGGCGGTTCCATACTGCTGGCCCTGGTGCTTCGGCCGGCGCTGCTGAAAGTTCGCGGCTGAGAAGACCTGACAGAACCTTCACCGCAAAGATGGCTAGACCCGCCTCTGGCGGGCCGCCATGGCGGCCCTTCGGGGCTTAGCCACGCTACGGCGAAAGGCGGGACGCAAAGAATTCCGTTGGCCCGCCTGAGGCGGGCTTTGGAGTCTCTCTGCCTAGCGCTTTTTTCGCAATAGGGATTGTATTGCTCTGTTGCGAACCTGATGGCCGCAAGGGCGGGGTTTCCCTTCGGCTTCGCTCAGGGTAAACCTTCATCCGGTCGGTTCGGTCCCTTGCAGCAGGCACTCCTGCCGCGCAGTTCAGGCATCCAGGCAAACCAAGTTCCGTCCTCATACTAACGCACCTCAATGGCATAGGGAAGTTTCGGGTAATAGGCGACGTCTCTTGGCCCGACCGCGCCTCCACTGTGCAGCCCTGTGAGCCGTGCTCATCGTTCCTGTGGATGTATGTCAGCGGCCGACCTGATAAATGAGGGGGCGATAACGTGGTGCCGGAATCGGCTTGCCTGCTTCGCGGGCGGCCTCCAGCCAGGCTTCCTTGGCGCGCTCCACCTCGGCCAGCGCCTGCTCCGGGGTCTCGCCGAACGCAGAGCAGTGTTCGAGGTCGGGAATGTCGGCCACGTACCCGCCGTCCTCCTCGCTGTAGAAGATGTTGATGTGGTAATCGCTCATTCCTCTTCCTCCAGAATGAGATTATGGCGCTCCACGAGCCTCAGGAATTGGCGAATCTGGTAGGGCTTGGCCTCGCCCTTGACCTCCTGCAGGTTTAGGATCTCAGGAATTGCCGCGTGTGTGAGGATGTGATGGCTCCCGCTGACACGCGTCACCCGAAATCCGAACCCCTCAGCCAGACCTATCATCTCCCTGAACGCAACATTTCTCAAAGCGCCTTCGGCGAGCCGTTTCAGCAGTCTTCTGCGGTTCACTGCCGCGCCTCCGGACGCATGATACCATTTGCGGTTCCATGACTCAAGGGCTGATCTCCAGCGCATATCCTGGAGGCGAGGTGCGCTCCTATCGAGTGATCATCCAGCCACGGCGGCCTTTGGCCCGGCCGCCAGTCTTCGTCCGGGGGCTGGACGCGGTCACCGAGCAGGGCAACCGCGGCAGAATCAGGAGGACAGGCCCCGCTCAGCCGCGGCGGGGTC
>Ga0299915_10001071_pt1 | contig 20091 bp, 13 predicted proteins | sample RVTome_13_FD_200263 | JGI IMG/M metagenome (GOLD analysis project Ga0299915, IMG submission 200263) | Soil microbial communities from uranium-contaminated site in the Upper Colorado River Basin, Wyoming, United States - RVT92D227 (version 2) ... | reverse complement strand
ATGTGCACGGGATCGGGATCGACGATTCCGTGGTTTTAGATAGGGTCGGGGCGAAGAGTTATTATTTTAGTGACGGCTTGGGGAGTGTCCGCGAGATTACGGATGCAACGGGAACCATACAAAATAGTTATACGTACGGGGCATGGGGAGAGCTGCGGGCTTCGAGCGCGACGATCCCAAATAGCTACGGATATACTGGCAGAGAGTTTGCGGAAGATGGGCTCTATTTCTATAGGGCGAGGTATTTGGATCCAGGACTGGGCAGGTTTTGGAGTGAGGATCCTAATGGTTTTGAAGTCGAGAATAATTTTTATAGATACGTCTATAATAACCCCATAATGTTTGATGATCCATTGGGAAGACAAGCGGTGCCACCGGATGCGGGTGCTTGGGTATGCTGTGATGAACAGGGTGGTTACACAATATGTTGGAATAATAAAGATAACGCTAATAAATACCCGATACTGAAAAAATGTATGGAACAGCATGAAAAGTCCCATATTGCGTATTTACAAGGCATGGACTTTCATAAGTACGGTGATAAAGGTTGCCCTACCCAATGCGCTAATATGCCATCTGGCTATCCTTATTTTACTTTTCCGAGCGCGGATAAACACCATGAATTTGAATGTCTTGGCTATGCTGTTGAAACGACTTGTTTAGAAGAAAGTGCTTCTACTGTTTGGCTAGCACGCTTAGCCTTGGAAAGAATTCATCGTCTATATGAGCATCAGAAAACTAAGGGCTACGGATGTGCAAGGGAATTTGTAACTTTTATGAATATAGAGTGAGATAATATAGATAATAAACACAATTGGCTACGGAGATATTTTATGAGAAGAAATAGTGTTATGATAATAGTTTCTATTCTATTATATTTTGTTATCGAGCTTGTCGTGCATGCGAAATCAAGTGAAGAAGATTTATTGCAATTAAGTTCCCTCAAGTCGGATTGTGTTCTGAAAAAGCGCTGGATCGGTTTACACCCTAGTTTCCTATGGGGGGTTTGGCTTGAATGCGGATCCGCCGCTTTTCTTGTCAAGCATCCCAGCAACCTCGTGAATCATGTAGAGCTAAAGACTCCGGATGAAGTTCTTGAATATGTTCGATTCTTTTCGAGTTTTTCTGCTTGCGAATATTTTGACCTTGATAGTATGGTTGAAGTTCTTCCAAAGCATGATAAAAGCGAGCTTGGTCTTTTTGGACTATATGAACCGGTATTTTTGAAGCATTTCCGGCCGGCTTCCGTAAAAGACATCTCAAATAATGGGATTGATAATGAAGGTGGGGCCTGCTGCCGGGGCAGAACATTTTATGTGACGAGAACAGTACTTATGTCTGATGGTACTATCTACGAGGTTGAGGAGGTTGTTTGGGATGATGGATTTTACTGGATACAATCGAAGAAAGCATTAATGAGGGTCAAGTGCGCATGGCGTTTTTTGCTCTCAGCGTGTATTAATTAATATTATATCATAGCGTCCAGGACCAGGTAACAGGCAAGACGACGAATTTCAACTATAATTCGTCGTATAATCTGAGTTCGATGACGTGCTCCCCAATGACTGGACAGTAGAGGTTCCCGCTGAACGTGCATTCTCGGCCCGGCCATCTTGATCATTCTAGATGGCAGGCAGGTTGCATTGGTCCTAATTCTTGAAGGCTCCCTTGGGCTTCCCCTGCCTGATCATTTCTCGGCAATATGAATACAGGGCATCGTAAACGATTGATTCGGCTGCAATAACGGCATGATCGTCCTGGAGGCCGAGATATCGAAATCCCTCCGCAAGCGCATTGAGACCTGGTCCTTCGGGCTGCCGCCATAGCGAATTGTCGGTATCCGCACCGTTTACGATCTTGCCGAGCAGTTCAAGCGCCGGGTCGCGATCGAGTCCGTACTTCTTGAGAATCGTCTCAAAGGTGCACTCTCCGTTTTGATGTCCGAGTTCGGCGTCTTTGACGTCGAACGGCGTTGCGCCGAGGCGAGCCGCTTCGCTCATGACCTTATCCGCCGGCACGAAGAAGGACTCAGCCTTTGGATCAATAAACTTCCTAATGAGCCATGGACATGCGATCCGATCGACCCTAGCCTTCTCTCGCGTGATCCAACGCGTGCCCTCTTTTCTTTCACTTCCTTGAACGATCGCCTCTTTCATTATAGGCTCAATCGTCAGATCATCGAATAGCGTGACTGAGTCAGCCTTGGTCCAGAGGCCAACCTGGCCTGCCTCCTTCAGCGTATCGTCCGTTGCTTCAATGATTTTCTCGCCGTCAAATTTCACGACAAAACTGTTTCCGACCGCCTCGACATTAAGCTCATGCCACTCGTTAGATGTGACTTTCATATCTTTGCCGGCGATTTGTTTTCGCTTCCCGCCGATGACGTGATAGAGGCGCGTGTTGTCCTCAAGCGCGTTCGACCGAACGAGGTAATAATCGTCATCACCTTTTCCGCGGAAAATGAGTCCGCCGGCCTGATCGACTTTGCCCGAAAGAGCCTTGAATCGGACGCTCAGCACGAGGTCTCGCCAAGCGCCGCCCTCATAGACTGCAATCGGAAATCGAGATTCCGTAGAATCTGCTGAGATCTGGGCTAGCGCCTTCTCGCGAACGACCCAGGTTCCCGGCGCGCCACCGCCCGTAAGGCCTAGCCTGAAGCCCTGAGGCGGTTTTTCCTGCGTCATGTCGTCAAATGTAATCCGGCCCGGGCCATCAACCGCCAGGACAAAAACTGAACAAAAAACAAACAGCGACGCTGCCAGAAGCGCATTCTTCATATCCCCCTCCTAAATGCTTAAATAATCGTAATGAGGATATTCCAGCTATGCATACTACAAGGAAAATCCAATAATCTCAATATTTAAAAATAAAACCGATCTGGAAGTTAGTTCCTACGCCGTCCATGCGGCTGTGTGCTTTTCTGTACCTTTTGTTAGTCATGTTTTCGACGGCCGCGGTGAGGCTAATTTTGTCGCTAAGTTCCATCCCACCGCTTAGCGATAACAAGATATATCCGGGAAGATGCCCGTCGGAGGTAATAAGAGGAGAATTCATGTCCTGGGGATTCGACCTGTAGCCGGGATCATTCTTGATCCGGTCTTGGGGGATTCGGAAATAGCGTCCGACCGCCTCCAAAGTCAACTCGCCCCATAGGCTATGCCTGGAATTCTCCCACTTCAATGAACACAACCCGAAAGCGGGGATCGTATGCCGGAGCGGTTGTTTGTTTGTCTCGTCATTTCCATAATTCCAGTTGAACCCGGCATAGAGGGAATATCCCTTTCCCAGATAGATTTCTCCCTCGATTTCCGTTCCGAAGACATAGGCTCTGGCCGAATTGCCGGCGACATAGACGTCCTCATACGGATCCCTAAAAGAATTAAGATTCCAATCATACCAATCCGATCCAAGATAGCGTCCCGGGATGATGGCAATAAAATCCCGGAATTGGGTATAGTAAAGGGCTAGATTCGTGAAGAAGCGATTGCTCCTCGTTTTTAAGCCGATTTCAAAGTTATTGCTCTTTTCCGGTTTTAAGAGGCCGCTGGGGATTAGTATCCCGTATCCAACCTGTCTGATCCCGAACGAAGGTGCCGGCGCGTGAAAACCTCTTGAAATGTTCAGGTAGAGATTAAGCTTTTCATTGATTTCGAAGATCGAAGACAATCCTCCGCAGAGACTGCTTTGCGTATCATTGATTTGATAAGCCGAGTTGTCGGCCGACCCGGACGCAAGATACCGGTCTGGAAACGATTGGTATTGATAACGATCCCACCTGAGCCCAAGGATGATCTTAAAGCCGGGAACTGGAAAATACTGGTCTTGGAAATAGAGCGCGAAATTCTGCCAATGGGAATCGGGCCCATCCTTGACGATTTTTCCGTCGGGATAATATCTTGTGAATTGCTCGTCGTCGGCGGATTCCCCATCATCAAGGCTGTAGTGAATTCCATATGTCAGTAGGTGCTTCTCCGTCAGGACGGAATCGAGATGAAGGTCGCTCGCATAAGTTCTTACGCTGCTCCGGCCCTCGACGGCTGTTTTTTGCCAGATTCTCCGGTCCAGTTTATGTTGAAAGTACAGCTGCCAGCTCAGGTTGGTAAAAAAGCCGGACTCCCTGGACGTGGCGTATTCAACCGACAGACCGTCTCGATCATTGTGGTTCCGTTCATCCGGTCGGTAATATCGAACGAGGTCGTCCTGGTCAACCCTTTGAAACGATATTCTTATTGAGTGGTTATCGGCCGGCCGATACTGCGCCGAGAAATCCATATTCTTCGCCTTGCCGCCGGAGGGCGACAACAATCCGGCGCCCCTTCCCCCTTGGGCATCCCCGACGCTCTTGAGCGATCCGCCGAGAATGAAGCGAAACCTGGGAAGGGCTCCGTAAATTTCCCCTCTCAGCCTGTTCTCGTTGGCGGCGTTCCCATAGACATACTTGAAGAGGCCGCCGCTGCGGAAGCCCTTCTCGCTGAACGCCAGAGGAGGCTCCTTGGCGAAGAAATTGATCACTCCCGCCATGGCGTTGGAACCGTAGAGGACCGATGTGGGCCCCCTCACGACTTCAATTTTTTCTATGCTATCAGAATCAATTTTGCCGTACATGTCATCTCCGGCAGCTCCGCCTTCTCCCCAGAGCGTGCTCAGGCTGTTCCCGTTGATGAGGGCCAGCACTCGATAGCCGGACATGCCTCTCATGACCGGATCGCTGGCCGTCGTCGTCCTCTTCTCAACCCACAGGCCGATGCTGTGTCCCAATGAATCGAGCGCCGATAGCGGGCTTTTTCGCTCCAGGGCTTCCTTATCCAGAACCGTAATCGCCTGGGGGATCTTCTCCGGTTCATTCTCCGTTCTTGTTGCCGTTACTACGACTTCTTTATGAATTCTGTTCTGTTCAACTTTGTTTTTGTCGTCTTTTGCCGCGTCTTCGCATCTCAAGTGCAAATTTAGAGATATCACCATTGTCACGCTCATTGCAAACATGCCGAGGATTTTCCGCAACGTTTTCACATCCATTTAGGCCCCCCTTTTTGCCAAAGTATTTATTCTATAATCGCTGTCTTCAGTCGTTTAATCGCAGTACCCTTGTATTATCCTGAATATAATAAAATGTCCAGTGATTTGTCTTAATGCTTCATGCTTGATCGTGGTGATGGTCTCATATTCCTTGATATTATATTGTTCTGGGTCAGGATCGAGCAAAAAATAAGCACCGACGCTGTCAGAAGCGCTTGTTTCATATCCCCCTCCTTAAGCTTTTAAAGGCTAAATATAATTTTAATTTTGGTTAGGGCAATTTGCGCTATGGATGATGCCTGCTCATAATTAATGACATTTATTATAATGTTTTGTTCTTTGCCTTGTTCGAAAACGTCACGAACGGATAGTTTTGTCCACCCGCTCGATAAAAGCTTTTGGTCGGCTTCTTTGCTTAATAAATAATCAATGAACAATTTTCCGCTAGCTGGATTTGGGCCATTTCTTATTAAGGCCACCATGTTCGGCATAAAAGGAGTGCCAAATGAGTCTTGGTCGGGATAGATGATGCCGATGTTATTGCCGGCGGACAACGACAATTTGGCATCGTCGCTGTCCGTAAACCCCATCTCAATTTCGCCCGTCTCTACCAGCCTTCTTACGACTGAATTGCCGTCAACGATTCTGACTTCATTGAGTTTCCAATTTTCAAATAAGTCTATGGCTTCCTTTTCTCCTAAAGTGATGAACAGAGAAATAAAATGAAACGTTGTCGTTCCGAACAGTGGATTCGCCATGGCAAATATGCCCTGGAATTTGCTATCCGCAAAATCGTAGATTGAGCTTGGGGCGTTTTCTGGACTAACTAAATCCTTATTATAGATTATGACTCTGAGTCTTCCGGCGAAGCCCGTCCAGAACGCTTGGGGATCCTTGAATTGTGCGGGAATATCCGTTGCTGAAGGGGATCTATACGCTTCTAATATTCCGCTTTGCTTCAAATCAATTATGCGCAAGCATTCACCACTCCAAAAAACGTCTGCCTGGGGGTTTGCCTTTTCAGCGATTATGCGATTTGCCAATCCGGCCGATTTTGTCGCTTCAACGTCATAAACCGGCTTCACCTGTATGTTTTGCGCCTTTTCGAATTCTTGAAATATGGGCCTTGAATATTCTTCGTCCACCGAAGTATAAACAACGACTTCTTGTTTTTTGTGCATCCTGCAGCCGCAGCAAAACAACAGGAAAATGGAAAGGGCTGCCATTACAGTAAACTTTGCTTTCAAATCCAATCTCCTTAATAGATCCTTAAACCGGCCAGTCATTGCCATCGGCCAAAATCCTGGATGAAGCGCGTACCTTTCGACCTTTTATTAGCATTCCCTTATCGAAAACAAATAATTCATCTCCTATATATTGCCCTTCGTTGATGTTATGGGTGACATAGATCATTGTTAGGCCGAATTCGAGCTTGATTCTTTTTATCAATTTCAATATTTCCAATTTTAATTCAGGGTGAATGTGGGATAGGGGTTCGTCGAGAAGAAGAATCGGATTCTCCACAATCAAGGCCCGGGCGATGGCCAACCTCTGCCGCTCTCCGCCTGAAAGGTGGGCCGGGTAGCTATTCCCATTGTCATTCAATCCGACGATGTTCATGATTTTCGATATTTTGTCCTTGTGAAGCGCTCTTGGTATCTTTTTCGCCTTGAGTACGAAGCTTAGATGTTCATGGGCAGTCATGTGCGGCCACAGGGCAAGGTTCTGAAAGACCATATTTATTCCCCGCTTCCGGGGAGCGAGGAGAACGTCAGGAGAGCTTACTTTGGCACCATTAATGAATATTTCCCCGAAATCGGGTCTCTCAAGCCCGGCAATCAATCGGAGCAATGTCGTTTTACCGCACCCTGAAGGTCCCCAGACAATGGAGGCTTTGCCCTTTTCGAATGATGCGCTCAGGCCCTTGAATATCTGCTTAGGGCCGTATTTTTTATCTAAATCCACGATTCTAATCATTTCCATGCTTTTCCTGTTGTCCTGACAAGGCCGAAGGCCGCCAAGACCAGGGCAAAGATCATTATGGGGATGAACGCGGTCGCGGCGATGAAGCTCGATTCTCCATAGTGCATAAGTGAGAATGTGCGCAGAGAGATTGTCTCGCGGCCGGGCGGAATGACCAGTATAGTGGCGGTCAATTCGCCCAGACAGAGAGTGAAGGCAATAATCCACGAAAACCACAGCCCCGGTTTTAGTAACGGGTACAATACTTTTTTTATAACCATTGGCCGGCCGGCGCCGCATAGGGATGCAGCTTCTTCAAGGCTTCTATCGACTTGTTTGAAGTTTGAAAGAAGGACGAATATTCCATAGGAAATGAATAAAGCCACGAAAACGAATATGATCATGACGGGGCTCGAATAGATAAATTCGCTTATTTTATGATTCCACAGCTTGATCATCCCGATGGCCATGATCGCGGCCGGAATCATCAGCAAGGAAGCGGAGGCAACTTTCAAAGGAAGCTCCATTCTCGTATTGGCCGATTTTGAAGCCAGGAAGAAGCTGAGCGCGGCTATTATAGTTGCGGCGATGAATGCAATCAAAACGCTGAATATTATGGCGTCCTTGGAAGAGGCGATCGCTTTGAATAGAATATTCACTGATTTTGTTTGAAAAATCAGCTCTCCCAGGGGGAATACGATGGAAAGCAGAACAATGATCAGCGAGAAGCTGAGGCCAAAGAATTGGCCCGTCTTATTTAAATCGATTTTTCTTTCATCGGTTTTAGCCGGGGTAATAAAATAATATCCCTTCTGCAGCATTTTGCTTAATAAATAGACCAATAAGGCCGTTATCGCAAACAATGGCATTGAATTGAGAGCCACTCTGGATTCGTTGAAAAACGAGCTGATTTGCGCGAAGAGATCCACCGAATACGTTTTTACTTCAAGCAGAGCCGGTACGCTGAATTGTGACAAGGAGAATATGAAAGACAGAATGAAGCCGGATATTAAATAAGGTTTTATCAATGGGAAGGATACGTATCTTGCTACTTTGTTCCTTGAGCAATAGAGCGAGCACGATTCTTCAAGGGACGGATCCCATGATTCCAGCCCGACAAGCGCCAGGAACAACACGACCGGGAAATAGGATAGAGCCAAGATAAAAATGACTCCTTTCACCCCATATATTGTGAATAAAGGCCTGCTGAGGGAGAAGAGTTTCATGGCGGCGATATTTATAATTCCTCTCTTTCCCAGAAGCAGGGTCCAGGCATAGGCTTGTATGTAGGGAGGAATGAAAAAGGGAATGAATAAAATGAATTTCAAGACTCTTCGGAATGACAGGTTCGTCCTGGCTATCAGGAAGGCCAGCGTGACCCCGATTATTAATGAAAATGTGGAAGCGATAAAGGAAATGACCAAACTGCTACAGATCAGCCTGACCTTTTCAAGAGCCGAACCAACGTTTGTATCAAGAACCGGTTTGCCCAATTCCTGTAATGCGGAGCCAAAAAAGACAATGAGCGGAAGAAAGGCGATTAGGAAGAGCAATAAAAACGGGATTGCATCAAAGAAAACCAATTCGCCGGGCGGATGCTTCATTTAATGGATATTTTACCCGCCGCCGAGTCAATAGGAATTTTGTGCATGTCCGGGTCCCAAAGTGTGCTGGAAATGACTTCGATGGTTGAATCGCCCGTTTTCTTTGGAGCAAATATTATGGAAACCAGCTCTCCTTCACCGGACGCTCCTTTTATATGGCCTTCCCTGGCAATGCCAATCTGGATGATCCCCGAAGTGTTGTTGACATTTTTAAAGAAAGATGTCCGAGCCCCCTCCTTGTTCATGAGGTTTCCCTCTTTGACTTCTTTGACTTGGAGGAGATCGGGGTCAAATTTCAGTGAAAATATTAAGCTTGCGATATTTTCCGCGCTTTCGGCCATGAGCTGCACACTAAAATCCGTATTCATAGGGACATCGGATGAGTGGGGGAAAAACGATACAGCGACCTTTTGATAATCCGGCTCTGCCGGGGGCGTTTCCTTGCCTTCAGGTTCCTGGCCGCTCTTTTCGGGCTGATCCGGCTCCTTTTCCACTTTAAGTCCGCGCTGGCCAGGCTGAGCGGAAGGGCCTTTGAGGCCGATATTTTTTTCCGTCCCCACCCATAAGGCTTCCAGATCTTCTTCTGAAATATCCGGCATTCTTGTGATGCGGGGAGTCAAGGTCAAAACAATGTCTGTTTGCTCGATTTCGTTTTTTGATTTTCCGAATATCCAATTGAGTATGGGGATTTCTCTTAAGGCGGGAAGCCCTCCCCAGGCCTTCCGCTCCGAATCGCGGAGCAAGCCCGCCAGAAGCCCCGTTTCGTTATCCTTCAGTCTTATTATCGTGGTGACGGATCTATTCCCAATGGTGGGCGGCATGGTGGCCGTTCCCTGCGTGGTGATGAAAGAGAGCTCAAATTTCATTTTGAGGGTTATGTCTCCATTATGATGAACCCTGGGAGTGAGATCCATGTTGATGCCGACATCATACAACTGATAAGAGGTGATGGCCTGTTGGCTTGGCCCCCCGGCGGCTATGGGAACGAATGTTGTCACCGGAAGAGGAACTTTGTCGCCCAATTTCACGCTGACGGTTTCACCATCGACGACCCGCAACTGCGGCTTAGCCACGACTTTCGATTTTGCATCGGTCTCCAAGAGCTTATAGCTAACGGAAGGAATGGAGAAAAGAAAATCCGAAGAATTGATGGTATAAAACATGTGTCCCCGGACCATAGATGCGCCTTTATCCAAAGAAGACGAACCGGGAGCAAGGAATTGGGTCACATAATAATTGCTTAATTCGATGCCGTATTCCCTCATCCGCGTCCTGTTGACTTCCAAGATTTCGATATCGATGAGCAGTTCCGCATTCGATTTGTCCTGCGAGGCGATAATTTTTTCGGCGATATCGATTTTCTGAGGAGATTCCCTGATGATGATCGCATTGAGGTTGGGATTGACCGCGATGATATTAATATCAGCCAGTGTTCTGAGCAAACCCTGGATGAGATTCACGTCGCCGTTCGATATATAGAATGTCTTGAGAATCAACTCTTCATATTCTTTTCTTTTAGCCTGAGTATCGGGAATGATAAGGATTGTTTGCTCATCAATCACCTTATAAAACAGGCCGGCGACAAGCAACAATTTATCCAGGGCATCCTTGAAAGTCACATTTTCCAGATCAATCGATATTTTATTGTTCTTGAAAGTATCATCGAAAAGGATGGTGATTCCGCTCAGTTTCTGGAGCGATGAGAAGATCTGTTTGAGCTCCGTGTCATTGCCGAATTTTAACGACAATAATGTGCCGGCCGCAGGCCCTAGATTTGGGAAATCGAGCTTGAAACTTTTTGCTTTCTCTTTGATTTCCTCAATTCTTGTCTTCTCAGTACCGGCCAGCCGGTCTTGTTCAATCTTTTTTAATACTTCATGCTTTCCCTTTTTTGCTCTGATGTTTTCAGGATAGTATTCCAAGGCTTTCTGGAATTCGATCAGAGCCAATTGGGTATCTTTATCGCTGATGAATTTCTCCCCGCGCTCACTATGGGCATAAGAAGCTTCCATTAGGGCGTTGGCCAAGGACAATCGGTATCTAGGATTTTCTGGGTCCGATTGAACCGCTTTGAGATATTCCTCGACGGCGATATCCCAATTTTTATTTTTAAAGGCATTTTCGGCTCTTTTAAAAGATATCCTTCCGGCACAAGATATCGATAATAATGAGATAACGATAAAGATGAGTATTTTGGCTCCCCTTGGATTTTCTAAATGTTTCATTGATTACCCCGATAGTCCGTAGAGTTCCATTACTTTATCAATTTAAGCGTATCTTTCTTGTCAAATTGCATATTTCGGATTTCAACGCTTTCGTCTCCGATATCAAGTATTTCGTATTGGGCCAGGAGCACATCTCCTTTTTTGACGAAGTAGGTCCCTTCCCCATCAGCCAGGATGGCCAGCCGTTCATTCTTGTCGGAAGATGTGCCGGCATTTTTAGCTATGATTCCTACAAGTTTCAGCTTAAGGGGAGGTATCGTCTGCTGCGGTTCCAGTTCTTTGGGCTTAGTTTTATTCGTTTCGCTGGATAAGGGGAGAGGCTTATTTTGGCTCTTGAAGATATTTCTGATAAAGATGATGTCTTTCGAGGAGCTCTTCTCATTGTTTGCCTTGAACAATAGATGCTTTTTTATTAATGATTCTTTTTCAGGAAATTTATAGCCTGTCGAATCAGTCGCTAAACGACGGGCTGAACTGTTATCCTGTTGAATAGGCATTGCCCGGACGAGGAAGAAAACGATCAGAACAATTCCGGCAACTATAGCCATATATTTTAAAGGTTTTATATAACCGGCCTTAATACCTTCGCGGTCCGTATCAAGATTATCGGCTATTTTTTGCATGAATAATAAGCCATTATTGGAATCAACTCGCTTACTGTTACTGTCTGACTGGTCGCTCCTTTTGCTCCATCGTCATCGATGATCAGAAGCGCGACTTTATAAGAGCCTCCTTTAGAATAAGTATGATAGGTTTTTTGCCCGGACCCTGACGATCCGTCGCCAAAATCCCATTCGTAGCTTACTATTGTCCCATCGCTATCAGCAGATTCCGAAGCATTAAAATACACTCTTTCCCCGACCGTCGGAGAAAGGGGCGAGTAGATAAAAGCGGCCGTTGGCGGCTTATTGGCTGCTTCGACTTCAATATTTGTGCTGGCCGATATGCTCCCGGAAACGGCTTTAACGGTAGCTGCTTTCGTTGTTGTTAAAATATCCTGCACTTGACCGTTGACGTTTGTGGCCAGGGCGGCGCCGCCCGATTTCAGGGTCCCTGCTGTTGTTGAAAAAATCACACGAATGTCTGGAAGCGTGTTGCCTTGAGCATCGAAGGCGACCGCCGTTAGCGTTGAGCTGCCGCCTTCATGCGGCAATACGGCAGGATTGGCCCCGAGACTTAAAGAAGCCAAGGCGGCCGAGCCTACCAAAATATCGACATTAGCCCTGCTGTTTCCGGATGTGACGCTGATATGGGCCACTCCCGATCTGCTGTCGCTCGTAAAAATGGCTTTGGCTTTGCCATCATGAGTCATCGCTTTGTCATCGATGGATCCAATATCGCAGGCAAAGTTTATGACCGTTCCATTCGACAAAGGGATGCCCGTGGCTTCATAGCCTATGACGGAAATAATGGATTGGGCCCCTCCGGAAGGGATTGAAGGAGGGTTGGCAGTAACATATAGAATAGATCCATCCGGCGCGGTAGGGTTGACTTTTGCGCAATAAATAGAAAGGATAAATAATAAAACTGACAAAAAAACCTTTATTATAGTATCAGGTGATATATTTTCCCTCAAACTAGAATCTCCATGGGAATCAACCCCTATCTCTCCGCTGTTCCCAATTCGGTGTTATATTAATATAGAAAATCAAGAAAATTTGCAATAGTCATTCTGGCTATGATTAGGGCTATTCTTATCTTTCAGCCTTCGACTGGCTGGGAGTTGAATAATATGTGCCCGTCGTTGTCGTTGCCCTTCCGCCATAAACCGTGACTGTTTTATTGGCCGGCTCGCGCCAACCGGAGACATCTTTGAACTCGATAGTAATGCTTCCGGCAGGGATGTCGGGTAGGGTGTACCCGCTGTCATACCAGGCCGTGCTCCCCACGGGCCGCCACTGGGCGCCGGCGCTGACCGCGGCCGCAGGCAGGAGGTTGACCTTGAGCGAGCCTGGTTGCGGTGTGTAAGTCCCCGTGGCCGTGGTTGTTTGGCCGGCCGTGATCGTGACGGTCTGATGGATAGGCGTGTTCCAGCCCGTTATGGCTTTGAACTCGACTTCGCAATTCCCCGCGTTTTGGCCGGAGAGAGTGATGCTGCTGCTCCGCCAGGTCGTTGTGCCCACCGGCTTCCACTTGGCCCCGGCGCTCCGCGCTGCCGAGGGCTCGATCGTGACTTTCAGGGACCCGGAGGTCAAGACATACTGCGCGGTCAAGGTCGCCGTTTGGCCGGCAATGATCTGGACAGACTGGTTGCCGGGCTTAGCCCAGCCCGTGATGTCCTTGAACTCGACGGTCTGCTCTCCCGCCGCCAGGTTCGTCTTGGTTGATCCGCTGGTGAGCCAAGTCGTCGTGCCCGTAAGCCGCCACCTGGCGCCCGCCGTCCGGGCAGCGGAGGGATCAATCGTCACCTTGAGAGAGCCCTTCTGCGCCACTCGAGTGTAGGTTGCGGTCAACGAGGCAGTTTGTCCGTGGTTGATTTGGATAGCCGTGTCGGAAGGCTTGGTCCAGCCGGTGATGTCCTTGAATTCGATTGTTTTCGTCCCTATCTCGATATCGGCCTGGGTCTGGCCGCCTGCCTGCCAGGCTTGGCCTCCCTTTACCTGCCATCGGGCTCCGGCGCTCGCCGCTTCTTGGGGCTGGATAGTCACCCGGAGCGAGCCGGTCTGAGCCTGCGTCGTCGCCGTATAGGTCCCGGTGAGGGTGATGTTCTGGCCCTGGTTGATGGTTACGTTCTGGCCGGCCGGTGTGGTCCAGCCCGCGACGTCCTTGAACTCGACCGTGAACGAATCGTTGACGATGTTCTGAAGCGTGTAGTCGCTGCTGTGCCAACTCGCTGTTTTAAAGACGTGCCACTTGGCCCCGGCGGTCACCGCTTCCTGAGGAATGATGATGACCCTGAGCGAACCCGCCGGCGGAGGCGGCGCGGTGTAGGTGCCGAGGAGGGACGCGGTCTGTCCGGCCGCGATGGTCACGCTCTGATCCGGGGGCTTGGTCCAGCCGGGGATATCTTTGAATTGAACGGTCCGGGTCCCGGTGGGAATGTGGGAGGCCGTGGCGCCGCTGTTCCGCCAGGGATCCGGCAGGGGTGCTAAGGCCTGTCGCCACATGCCTCCGGCGCTTGCGGCCTCGGGTGGATTGATGGTCACGGTCAGCGAGCCGACAGATTCGGTGTAGGCGGCCTGGAAGGTATTCACCTGGCCGGCCTCGATCCGGACCTGCATCTCTCCGGGTTTGACCCAGCCTATGACGGGCTTGAACTCGATGGCGCAGTCGCCGGCCGGCCTGGTTGTCTCGGTAAAATCGTTGTCGCGCCAGGCGGCCGTTCCCTTGCGCCGCCAGTTCGCCCCGAGCTGGACCGCCTGTTTGGGCGTGAGGTGAACCTTAAGGGAACCTGTTTTTCGGTCGTATATCTTATCGAGAACGGCGGGCAGTCCCGATGGCACGGTGACGGACTGGCTGGCCGGCGGTTGCCAGTCAGCCAGATCCTTGAACTCGACAGAATAGCTTCCAGGGGCTAGGCCGCTCGCCGTGAAGCCGGTTTCGTTCCAGGCTGACCAGTCGGCCGAGCCCGAGCGTTTATACCGCCACTGTGCTCCAGCCTGGACCGCCTGGGGCGGTGCCAGGTTGACGGTCAGAGAGCCGGGGCGAGCGGTCGAAACATAATTCGCCTCAAACACATTCGTTGTGTTTTTGGCCAGGGTAACGGACTGCTCCGCCGGGGATTGCCAGCCGGTAACATCCATAAATTCGATATGGCATTGTCCGGCAGGGACCTGCGTTTCTGTTGCGCCGCTGTTGAGCCAATCCAGGGTTCCCACCCGGCGCCATCTGGCCCCGGCCGTCAGGGCTTCCGGGGGTCCGAGCGTCACTCGTAATGAAGCCTTGTTCTCGGTGTATATTGCGGATAGGGTTGCGGTCTCGTTTTTCCGGATGGTGACAGCCTGGTTGCCGGGAGAGGCCCAGCCCGGGATTTCAAAGAATTCGACGGTCGCCTGACCGGCTGGGACATAATTGATCGTGCGGCCGCTCAAAATCCAGGAGTTAGTGCCGGCCCGGCGCCATGTAGCGCCGGCTGAGCGGGCCGCTTCCGGCTCGATGGTCACTGCCAGGGAACCCATGTTCATGGTGTAAGCGCCGGGAACGACCGTGTTTTTGTCGGTATAGTGGGAAAACTGGGCGAAGTCGGCGCGCAGCCAGCCGGCCAGTTCCATAAATTCGATCTGGTAGGAGGCCTGGCGCATGCCGGTGAGGATGAAGGACGGTTCGTGCCAGGCCGACCAGCCCGTCTCTCCCATTTTCCGGTGCCGCCACTTGGCTCCGGCGTTTCTGGCCGCCGAAGGCTGGATGTCCACGGCGATCGTACCCTTGGGCCGGGTGTAGGTCAGGGTCATCTCCTTGATCTGGTTGGGGACCAGATAGACATATTCGGCGGCCGGATAGTTCCACTCATCCGATTCGAGGTCTTTCAGCCAGACAGTGGTTTGGAGTATGGGGACATTAGCGGCGGTTTCACCGCTGTTGTGCCATCCCCCGACCAACTGGTTCCTAGAGACAACCTCCCATTTCCCGCCCGCGGCCACGGCCTCGGGCGGTTGTATCCAGACCTTCAAGCTGGCGGTCAGGAGAGTGTACTGGGCGTTGATGGTCAGCGTCTGGCCGGAAGTGATCTGGATCGTAGAGGCAACCGGTTTGGCGTAGCCGCCCACGTCCATGAACTCCAGGGTGTAGTTCCCCGGGTTCAGGTTCATCATCTGGATGTTGTTGTCCTTCCACCGTTCATAGGGCGATTCAGCCAGCCGCCATTTGGCTCCACGCTGGACGGCGTCATCCGGCGTTATGTGGACGACGATATTCCCGCCCGGCTGTTGAAGGTCATCTCTGTTGGAGTCGGCGCTGGAGAGAGCGGTGCTCATCAAGGCCAGCAGCCCAAACCATGCGCTCAAAATGATAAATGCTTTAGCCTTTTCGATAGTTTTCAAGAGTTCCCTCCTGAATAGCCCTCTGGCATCGATTGGATGATGTTTATAGCAATTCTATATCAATTTTGGGAAAAAACCTTCGCTTTATTTAGAGAAGATTCTTGATCCGCGGGCTGCTATTTTGCCCGGCTGGATAGAGCAGAGTTTTGCTCATCCCATTAGTATTCAATATCATATTTGGCTTTTCGACTAAAATAGAAAACAAGGGCGAAGGAGTTTACTCAAATGGGGGGCTGAAACAAACAAGACATTATTATTTGGGCCGCATGAGCGGATGGTTTCTCAAAGGTCAGTCATAAGGGAGGAAGAACAATGAAAAAAGTTATTTATCTTTTAATGGTTTTAGCAATATTTGTTAGCTGCAACAAAAATCCAAAAGAAAATGCTTTTAGATTTCAAACGCTTTCATTCGGTACGACTATCCGTCAGCTAGACGGGACAAAAGCATTTGTCTTCCCTACAAATGAAGCTATCTTGGCAACGGAAGCTTCAAGCGATACAAACAAGAAAGTTGCTACTCTCGAATCAGTGACTCAAGATCATTCTATGACGCCGATGAAACCCGAGCCATCACTCGATGAAATACTGTTAGGCAAATGGGAGTTCTCTGATAGGCTTTTCAGCTTAAGCCAAGCTTTAAGAGCGGGAATCCCAATGGCAAATATATCATCTTCAAGAAGCCTGAAATTATTTGTGCGAGAGTACAGCAGGAAAACTCCCCGTTTAGCCATAGATGGAAAAACAACTTTATATTATGGACAAACTATTCGATCTGTCATCGAAATTGATAATTATGATGCTTCAATAGGAATTGATTTGCCTTCAATCGCAGCGAATGGGACTTTGCAAAAAGGAACTCAACATTTTTATTTCTATAAAGATGGTTTCTATAACCCCAAAATAGACCAAATCATATCAGACGTGTCGGGCAAAGTATTTAATGTAGAAAACTATTCTACGTATCAAGAAACCATGACAAGAATGATTGCATTGCTGTCAGATCCCCAGACGCAGCTTACTGTTGCGATTATTGATATAGTAACAAAAACTGAAGATGATAGATTTTTGATGGAGGCTCCAATAATCGCATATACACTATCCAGAATATCATCCGGTGAAAGTTGCGATAGAATAAAAGCGAAATTTTTAACTAACGAAGATGCTTTATACACGATAAATAAAATATATTCAGCACTGAATATGGAATGTGGAGGCGAAAAGCCGAGCAGCGAAATTGGCAAAAAAGCTAAAAAATACTTACAAGGAATTACTATTTGGTAAATAACCTATCGATTCTAAGGCTAATTTGATAATAAACAAGAAATATGAAATTGCCCAGATTGAGGCCAGGGCTGATAGATTAAATTTAAAAAGTGAAAGTCAGGCCGATAAAGGTCTTGACCAGGTCGGTGGTTGATTCACGCACGGTGTGTTCAAGAAAGTCGTCCCCGTGCACAAGGTCTCCTTCCCGCATGTACTCGGCCCGGCCCCCCTTGAGGTAGCGCAGGCCCAGGTCAAGGTAAAGTCCGGGGCCGGTCCTCCGGCCGCGGTGGGAGAAGCCCACCAGGTGGATCATCACCCCGGCGCCCGCCCCGTAGCTGAAAACCGTGTCCCACACATGAACGGTGCTGGCGATCTCATCATCCTCGTCGTATTCCTGGTCATAGATCGTGGTTTCCGTATAAAGATGGTTCAACCCCAGCAGCCCTTCGACATAAGGCTGCACCGGCCCATAGACGGGCTGAAAACGAAACAGGAAGTGAGCGTTGAAAATATTGTTGGTCGTGGTCACGTCCACCAGGACTTCCGGGATATCAGGGCTGAAGAATTCCTCCCTGGTTTCACAGCCGTAGTTCATGAAGGCGAAAGAGGCGCCGACCAGGAAGGGCGAGCGGGGCAGCCTGTAGAGAAAGTAGGCCGAACCTCCGATGGCCGTCCGGTCGAGATTATTTTTAAAGCCTCCCTGCGGGAATCCGAGCTCAAAATTGAAGTTGGCCTGGAAGCGCTCCTGGCCATAGCCCGGAATAGCCAATAATGCAACAACGGTCAGAGCCATGAGGCCGGCTAAACGGTGGCTTTTCATAATACCCTCCTAAACTCTGCTAAGTTGAAATCTACATTATTTAATGCAAAAGGCATGCCAAATGTGATTAGGGCGAAAATCAGGCAGACGGCGATCAGGCGTCCTGTTTATAGGACGATTGTCCGTATCATACCATTCTATTTTATTCCTATGGTTTGGAATTCGAGGGGCTGAGTTCTTTGCAAAGAATCCGCATAGAGCGGGCTTTTAAAAATCTTTTCCGGAAGCTTCTTCCCCAGCCGCCGCGTTAATCCCCTGGGCAATCCGCGGCGACGATAAAGTCGCTCCTTATTTCAGCCCGCGGCTGCCGGGTTTGACCGCCTGGCTTCCGGCCTTACATAGCGGGCAGTCCTGGGGGTCGTAGTTGGCGACGTCCATTTTGATAAGGGAGAAGTAGGGCACGCCGAACTGGGCCCGGCCGCCGCTGCGGTCCACAACCGCCGTCACCCCCACGACCTCGGCCCCGGCCGATCGGGCAGCTTCCATGACTTCCTGGACCGAGCCTCCGGTGGTGGTCACGTCCTCGGCCACCAGGACCCGCTCGTCGGGCGAGATCTCAAACCCGCGACGGAGGGCCATCTCGCCCTCGACCCTTTCGGTGAAGATGGCCCGCGCTTCCAGAAGCCTCCCCACTTCCTGGCCGAAGACGATCCCGCCCACGGCCGGGGAAACGACGACGCCGATCTTTTCCTGGCGGAAGTGGTCGGCGATATCCCGGGACAGCTTCTCGGCGTGCCGGGGGTACTGAAAAACCTTAGCGCACTGAAAGTAGGTGGCGCTGTGCAGCCCCGAGGTCAGGATGAAGTGCCCTTCCAGAAGCGCGCCCGTATCGCGGAAGATTTTAAGGATTTCTTCTTTTCTTAGGGCCATGTCCTTGTCCCTCCGCCTGAATAGACATCCCAGAGTATCATAGATTAGCGCCCTGATAAAATCCTTGCGCTTCGGAAGCATCTCCGATCGCGTGATACGTCGGGAGGGGTGGCACGGCGGAGGGGCCGGCAATACCATCAGCGCGCAGCCTGGCGAGCACGGATGGGGAGGAACCGTGACAGGACCCCTCCTCTTCTTGAATGCTAGGTCACTCAATTGGAGATGCAATCGGAGGACGGGGGCCTCTTCCGGCTCCTTGACGGGTTGCGCCGCAGGCTGATATAAAATCCTTGTTGATTAAGGCCGCCGGCCGGGGCGAGGGTTTGGCGGCTCTTGCGGCGAAAGCCGCAACCGTGTTCGGCCCGTTCAGAGACCGCGGTCTTGGCGGGCCTGGAAAGAGGCAGGCAAGGGCCGACCCCGTCTGCGACGGGAGCACGATCCGATGCCTGCCCAAGATAAAAAGACAACAGCCACACGTCAGACCCCCGCTCCGGCCGGCGGCGGGCTTTTAGGGCCGATTTCAGACGAAAGACCTTGATGGACCTTCAACGCTGCCTCTTCGACCGCCGCTGCTACGAACGACAAATCGACCGCCTCTATCGGCGACGTCTGCTCGGCCGCCGCGTATTCGGCCTGAAGCAGGAAGGCGTTCCTCTGGCCGCGGTCAGTCTGCATCGGGCGGGAGTGGCCAGGCGGCTGGCCGCCGCGGTCCGGAAGGGCCTCTATGAGTTCGCGCCCGGCCAGGTCTTCACCATCACCACCGGGGGGAAGAAAAGAGACATCTACAGCTTCCGCTTGACCGACCTCATCCTGCACGGCGTGGTGGCCGAGGTCGTCGGCAAAGCGATTTCTTCGCGTCTTTCGCCCAGGCTTTTTTCCTACCGGCGGGGGCTTTCCTGGTGGAATGCCGTCTCGCTTTTCGCTACTTATCTTCGCGCCGCCCGCCGCTCATCGGCCGATCCGCGCCGGCGCGGCCTGTATGTCATACGTCGGGACGTGGACTCCTACACCGATTCGATACCGGTCCATCCCGCTTCGCCGGTCTGGCCCATGCTGAAGAATCTATTCTCCTCATTGAGGCGACCGCCCGGCGTGGCTGTGTGGAAGATTATCGAGCAGGTGGTCAGGCCCGAATTCTATTCCAAGGACGGCGGATTGGCCAGCCTGGTGCGCGGAGTGCCCACTGGCCAGCCGATTTCCTGCGCCCTGTTCAACCTTTATCTAGACGGCCTGGACCATGCCCTGGACCGCATTCCCGGCGGTTTTTATGCCCGCTATTCAGATGACCTGCTGTTTGCCCATCCTGAAGCTGGAGTCGCACAGGAAGCGGCCCTAACAATCGACCGGGCTCT
>Ga0299915_10001068_pt1 | contig 20102 bp, 18 predicted proteins | sample RVTome_13_FD_200263 | JGI IMG/M metagenome (GOLD analysis project Ga0299915, IMG submission 200263) | Soil microbial communities from uranium-contaminated site in the Upper Colorado River Basin, Wyoming, United States - RVT92D227 (version 2) ... | reverse complement strand
ATAAACCCAGATGACATCTAAAAAAGATATTAAAAGTTCGTTTGTTGCCGGGAAGACGCCCCTTAAGGAGGCAATCAGAAAATTGGATGCGGCTGGCGGTCAGATTTTATTAATAGTGGATTCGGGCGAACACCTAAAGGGAATTCTCACAGACGGAGATATCAGGCGCTATATATTGCAGAATGGATCCCTGGATACCCCCGTATCGCAGATAATGAATAAAAATTTTACATATTTAACTGACGACAAGAGGGAAGAAGCTAAGACCCTCATAATGAATAACCGTTATAATCATATCCCTCTTCTTGATAAGAGCGGAAAGGTCATCGATCTTATTTCGGCCCTCGATTTTGTCAAGAAGAGAGAAAATAGCGGTTTGAACCCCGTGGTTATCATGGCAGGCGGGAAGGGGACGAGACTTTGGCCTATAACAAAAATTGTCCCCAAACCCCTCATCCCGCTGGGAGATAAAACGATGATCCAGATCGTACTGGATAATTTCAGAGCTTACGGGTTCAAAGATTTCTATGTAACGATAAATTATAAAAAGGAGATGATCAAATCATATTTTGCGGAAAATTTTCCGGGCGATAAAATCTCTTTTATAGAAGAGGAGCAATATCTCGGGACAGTAGGGGGATTAAGCCTGTTGCGGGGAAAAATCAAAGATACGATCATTCTTTCGAATTGCGATATTATGGCAAAATTAGATTATGATTTAATGCTGGATTGGCATAAGGAGCATAAAGCAGATCTGACGATCCTGGGATTCAGAAAGAAATTGGATATCCCTTACGGCACCATAAAGGTCAATAAGGATAATTACGTGACCGAACTAGAAGAAAAGCCGGACTACAATATTTTAATAAGCACCGGAATATATCTGTTGGAGCCATCGCTATTGGACCTTATTCCGGATGACACACCATATGACATGGATAAACTGATCGAATCCTCAATAAAAAACAGAAAGAATGTTACTTGTTATCCTATTGAAGACGGATGGCATGATATAGGGCAGCTTGAAGATTTTAGAATGCTTTTTAAAAAATTCAAGAACTGATCTTATGGATAAATACACTAAAACTTATGATTTTTCGGATAAAAATGTGGTCGTTACCGGAGGGGCCGGACTTTTAGGCAAAGAAATTGTAAAGTGTTTTTGTTATTTGAATGCAAGAACGCTGATCATAGACATTGATTCTAAAGCTTCAAACAAACTGATTAAAGAAATAAAACAGTACGGCGGTAATGTTGAAATATTAAATTTTGATATTTCGGATGTTAAAAAAATACCGGGTATGGTAACAAGGATCGAGAAGACGTTTGGACCCGTTCATGTCTGGGTTAACAATGCTTATCCGCATACCGGTGATTGGGGAAAGAAGCTCGAAAATGTCACCATACAAAGCTGGCAGAAGAACGTTGATATGCAATTAAACAGCTATTGTATCAGTTCGAATGAAATAGCAAAGAAGATGATTAGGAGAAAGAAAGGATCGATCGTCAATATCGGCTCTATCAATTCTTTAGTCGCCCCCGATTTTAGAGTGTATGAAGGAACGGGCATGACATCTCCCGCTGCGTATACAGCTATTAAAGGAGGCGTATATATGTATTCCAAATATCTTGCCAGCTATTACGGCAAATACAATGTGCGGGTTAATACAGTTTGCCCCGGAGGTGTTTTCAATCATCAGCCGAAAAAATTTATTGAAAAATATAATAAAAGAACACTTTTAGGAAGGATGGCGCGGCCGGAAGAGATTGCGCAGGCAGTGGTTTTTCTTGCTTCCGATGCGGCATCTTACATTACCGGGACGGCGCTGGTCGTGGATGGCGGGCTGACGGCGATTTAAATAAAATATTTTAAAAAAATAAGGTGAAAAGATAGATGAAGAATACCTGGAGATTCAGTGGTAATGAATTGAAGTATTTGCGGGAGGTAATCGATTCAGGGTTTGGGTCAGGAACGTCTGGCAGTATGAATAACCGTTTCGAGAAAGCGTTTGCTGAACGGGTTAGCGCGAAATATGCCATAACTTTTAATTCCGGAACATCCACACTACATGCCGCATTATATGCTTTAGATGTTAATGCCGGTGACGAAGTTATCGTCCCGCCTCTTACCGTCATCAGCAATATCGATGTAATTTTTGCTCAAAACGCAATACCCGTATTTGCAGATATAGATAGGCGCACTTTTAATATAGATCCCGCAGATATAGAACGAAAGGTAACCCCTAGAACAAAAGCTATAATGCCCGTATCTTTATACGGCTTATCATGCGATCTCGATCCGATTATGGAGACGGCGCGAAAGCACGGCATACATGTCATAAACGATGCCGCGGAAGCCCATATGGCCGTCTATAAGAATAGATCCATAAGTAATATAGCGGACATTACCAGCTATAGTCTGGAGAACTCAAAACATATTACTACGGGCGACGGCGGTATTGTAGTTACGGATAACGAGGAATTTGCTATTAAAATGAGAAAGTTCGGGAGCCTCGGATATGCCGCGATGAAGTCGGGGGACGGGAGGATACGGATAAATAAAGACATTTTTCAGGACCCCGACTATAAGAGACATGATGAATTGGGTTTGAATTATAGAATGCCTGAGGTTGCGGCTGCATTGGGATTGGCGCAACTGGAGAAGATTGATGATTTTATAGCTACGCGTATCAAGATAGCTTCTTTATATAATGAAGCTATTGATGGATGCGGTTATATGACCCCGCAGTTCGTTCCCCCAGGTTATGTAAATACATACTGGTGCTATGCCGTAAGGTATGAACATAAGAATGTCCCATGGCAGGATTTCAGGAAAAAATATATGGAATTGGGAGGGGATGGTATTTATGCTGCATGGGCGCTAAGTTATCAGGAGACGCTAATTTCGTCCAAGGCCTATAAAAAAAGAGCGCCTCATTATTATGACGGGATTGATTACAAGGTCAACGGCCTTTGTCCTACGGCCGAAGCCGTTCAGCCTACCATCATGCAGTTTGTGACCAATTACGGAAGCGTAAACGAATATATGCCCAAGGTCGAAGCACTTCGCAAAACCATACAGTATTTTAAATAATAATGATAAATAAAATTACTAAACACGACCGTTCAGATTACGGGATAATCATTCAATGCAGGACGGGGTCTACCAGATTCCCGGGAAAAGTATTGGCGGATATATGCGGCCAGCCGATGCTTTTGCGGCAGCTCAGGCGCCTGCAGAAGCTGTCGGGCATATCGAAACTGATAGTAGCGACATCGGATAATCCTGGAGACGATGCGATAGAAGAGTTGTGCCGACAGAATAATTTCAACTGCTTCCGGGGGCCTCTTAACGATGTTATGAACAGGTTTATTCTCTGTGCACATAAATTCGGGGTCAGATATATAATTCGTGTCGGCGGGGACGATCCTTTAATCGATCCCGAATGCTGTAATTATCTTATGTCGCTGCATCTCCGGGAACCTTATGATTTCATGTATGCCAGCAATCGGGAAGGCTGGCCTTACGGATGCGCGGCCGAACTTATCGCCTTAAAGGCTTTGGAGCTGATACATTCAAAAACGGAGGATCCGTTATATTTGGAGCATACCATCCCGTATTTTTTCAGCCCGCAAAACGAGTTCAGGGTATTCAAGGTGAAGGCTCCTTTACACATAAACCGGCCGGATTATTATTTTACCGTAGATTATCCCGAGGACCTGCAATTGGTCCGGGCAGTTTTTGAGAAATTAAGAAAAGAAGGGGATTATTTCCCTTTTAGAAAAGTTATAGAATTAGTGGACCAGGACAAGGCATTAACAATGATTAATAAACATCTTCACACAGGATTTGACAAATAAGCTATTAAAATGAAAAGAATCATATTATCGACTATTCCCGACGATTTTAATCTGGCTAATGATATCCCGTTAGGGCCATGGTGCTTTCTAGGCAAAGAGAAGATATACCCGGATTGGTTCGACCTGGAGTTTAGGGACCCGTATAGATCATCCGAAGAGATGGCCTCTGCGGCCAAAGAGTCGCTCTTGGTTGCGAACAGACTACTGCCGGACCTGGCGAAACAACTTAACGCTATAAACGGATACAGCTATTCGATGAATTTTTGGCGGGATATACTTACGACGTGGCTGCTTACCCTTATCCAGACTACGCAGGAAAGATATGACAGGATATCCCATCTGATAGAACGCTATGGCAGGGAAGAGTGTATGGTGGATCTCGCAGATACGCAGGATATCGTATGGAATTTCGCGGATACTAATGACTTTATGGTAAGAGGCGTCTTCAGCGCCGAGTATAATAAATGGATCTTTTCGAGCATATTAGAAAACAGGTTGCCGGAGAAATGGTCTGTTACGCGATCCAGGCTAAATACGGGGCTAACGAAGAGGTACCGCTCCGATATGCACATGGATTTTGAAATCAAAGATATTGGCAGGAAGGTTCTCGAATGGCTCCGAAGAGGGCACGGCAGGGTCTATGGTTTTTCACCGCTCGAATCTTTTCTATTTGCGGTCTATCTGGGCCTGATGCCACCGAAAAATAAAAAATATAATAATATCTTTGGAAATAATAACGGCACGGCAAAATGCGATCTAGATTATAATTTTTATGCCCAGAAGACCCTTCCGGACTATTTTTTGAAATTGAAGGAGGTCCTGCCCTCTATCAATATGAAGGCGTATAAAAAAGGCAGCATAAGGTTTGGCTCATTCTTTAATTATGACGACGCCACAAAAGTGAGATTTGCGTTGGCACGGGAATACGGAGAGTTGCTTATAGGTGTACAGCATGGCGGAAATTACGGAAACGCAAAGGTTTTTTCTGTAGGCGGAGAGGCAGAATATAAGCAGGATGCCTTTATCTCATGGGGGTGGACGAAGCAAGAGGATTGTGAGGGCGATATAATCCCGCTCCCCTCGCCTTACCTGTCCAAGATCGCGAACCGTTACAAAAAAAGGAATGATGACCTTATCCTTGTGGGGACGAGGGTCCATATGTTCATGTACAGGTTCGATTCGATGCCGCAGCCCGCAGAACAACTGGATTATCTTAAAGAGAAAGCTTCTTTCCTAAAACGCCTAAATAAAGAAATATTTAAGTCCCTCAAATACAGGCCTTATTTCGAGATAGGAAGCAATGCCGCGGAGCGGCCTTATATGGAGAGAAGGTTCCCGGGCCTGAAGTTATGCAGGGGCTATCTGCACTCGAAGATTATGAGGTGCAAACTGCTTGTCCTGGATCATCCGGGGACTACCCTCAACGTCGCGTTAGCCGCCAATATCCCGACAATATGTTTCTGGAACAAACGCTCCTGGGCCATGTGCAGACAGTCTATCCCGTATTTTGAGGCTCTGGAAAAAGCGGGCATCTTATTCGAGAGCGGCGCGGCTGCCGCCGATAAAGCCAATGAGGTATGGAATAACGTTCTTGGATGGTGGATGCTCCCGGAAACTCAAAAAGCAAGGCAGGGGTGGTGCGACCAATATGCAAAGACCAGCCGTACCTGGAGGCGTGATTGGCTCAAAGTATTCCGGGAGATGTAAATCAAGATAAGGATAATATGAACATACTATTGATAAATGTGCCATCCAGAAGCGGCAAAGGCGGTTTTATACTGCCATTGGGATTATTATATGTCGGTGGCATTATAGAAAGGTGCGGCCACAAGGTAAGGATACTGGACCTGTATCTGGACGATACGGACCTGAAGAGCCTCAAATCGGAAGATTATGGCAGAGTATATAAACAGATCGATGAATTTAATCCGGATATAATAGGTTACGGCGGCATAGCGACTTCTTACGGAAGGACGAAAAAACTAGCGAAGGCCGTAAGATCCCGCTATAACGGCATATTCCAAATAGCAGGCGGACCGCTCGCTTCCGTTTATGACTTATTATTGGAAAAGGCCGGTATAGATCTGGTATTCCACGGTGAAACGGAGAAGAGCCTGCAGGTATTTCTGGATAATTTTTCGAATAAAAGGCCGGTATTTGATATTTCGGGCGTATCATATTTGCGTAATGGTAGCATAACAAGAAATAAGGAGGCAGGACAGGTAGATGATCTGGATTCCATACCTTTTCCCGCTTACCATCTTGTAGACGTAGCAAAATACATGCATAGCATAGACTCCTGGTTATCAAGCAATAATAGTATGATAAAAGAAAGTCCAAAAAGCGCAGATATTATCAACAGGATAGGAAATAAAAAGACATTTATACCCATTGTAGCGTCCAGAGGATGCACGCACAGATGCTTTTTCTGCTATCGCCACGTTCATGGCGTACGGCGGCATAGCGTTAAATATGTTATCGATCATATAAAATACCTTCAAAAAACATATAATAGCGATGGTTTTCAATTTTGTGATGAATTATTTAATTCCGATCCCGAGTGGGTTGCTGCATTTTGCGGGGCAATAGAAGAAAAGAAACTGGATATCTTTTATTTTGTGGGCGGCGCGCGGGTCGACAAAGTAAACGAGAAAATGCTACGCTCCCTGAAGCAAACCGGATGCATCGAAATAAACTACGGACACGAGTCAGGGTCGGATACGATATTAAAGGAATATAGAAAAGGCGTGACCGTTCAGAAGAATAAGGAAGTGACATTAATGACCTTAAGAGATATCGGGTTGTACTGCCCCGTTCAGCTGGTAATAGGCGCTCCGAGCGAAACTGCAGCTACGATCAATGAAACCATCCGATTTTTGAAGGATTTGGATGCATCTCAGGCTTCTTTGAACTATTTGATCCCTTTGCCGGAAACACCGTCTTGGCAATATGTGCAGGACAAAAAATTGATATCTGATACAGAGGCATATCTGGATCAGGTTGCGGAAGAAGGCGGCTCACCCATAGTTAATTTGACCGGTGCCGATCATAGAGTATGGAAAAGCTGGGGGCCGCTCATATGGAAAGAATTACAACTGAATGAAAAGAAGAAAAGGCACCCCCGTTTCTATTTTGTTTACTTTTTATTATATAATATCGTTTATTCAATAGAGGCATTAATTCCCAGCCACTACAGGCGCATTATGCGTAAATACGTTAAGTCGATCTTACGGCGGAAGTGATACTATCGTGAGCAAATTGAAATTTATAAGTAAAAATATCAAATATAATGCCGTGAGCCAGGTATTGACTTTCCTTATTAATTTTGCTCTGCTACCTTTTATGGTATTTCATGTCGGCAAAGAGGTATACGGAGTCTATATATTAGTTGTTACCTTCACGGGTTATATGGGGCTTATGGATTTTGGGGTCGGAGGCACGACGATCAAATATGTGGCCGAGTTCGCGCCTAAGGGGGATAATAAAAAAGTCAACGATATCATAAGCGCTTCCTTTTCGTTTTTTATGATCATAGGGATCCTGGCCGCCGCGTTACTTTTCATGCTTTCTTTCTGCTTCGATCGCATATTTAAAATAGATGTGTATAATATGACAATCGCGAGACACCTTTTTTTGATAGCAGCAGCTTCCTCTTTATTCATATGGCCTGGCAGGACATTTGATTATGCCTTGCAGGGGTTTCAGCGCTATGACCGGTTCGCGGTTAATAATATAATATTTACCGTTCTCACCGGAATATCGGCTTATTTTATTTTCACCAACAATATGGGCATAGTCTGTTTTCTGGCAGTTTCTTCTATATTCAGCATCCTTAAGTGTATCAGCGCATACCTGATCGTGAACAAAAGCATACTTAAAGAGCATATAAAATTTCCATATTTTCATAAAGAAACCTTCAAGATGATCTTTGATTTCAGTTTTTATCTCTTCTTAAGCTCATTGGCGACTATTTTGATATTTAATGTGGACAATATCATCGTCGGGGCTTTTGTCACGGTCGCCGCAGTGACACTATATAATGCAGGCCTCAATTTGCAGCAGGGTTTTCGTATGATAAATGCCTTGATAGAGGGGCCGTTATTTCCCGCTTATGTCGAGATGGAAAGCAAGGGGGAGCTTGAAAGGCAAAGAGCGATCTTGTTCAAAGGCACGAAATATAAGGCGTTTGTATTCATTCCGTTTGTGCTGATTACCATCATTTTTGCAAAACCATTCATAAAATGCTGGATGGGAGATATATTTTTAGCGGGCGTTGTCCCGGCGCAGATATTGATAGCTTTCTGGCTATTCAACAGTATCTTGGATATAGGGGCGGGGATGTTGACGGCCAAGGGGTATGTTAAAACAATTTTTAAAATAGTATTTATAAATGCGGTGGCAAATCTCGGTTTAAGCTTGATCCTGGTGCGCTATTTCGGCATCATAGGAGTTGCGTTGGGGACTACGATCCCCATGGTATTTATATCCTTTCCGCTTTTTATATGGCAAATCCTGAAAACATTTAAGATCACATTTGCGGAATATTTTAACAGCAGCATAAAAGACAGCCTGGTGGTCTTTGCAGTAGCAGGTGTGCTGGCTTTTATTATCCGCCGGGCGTTACCCGTTGACAGGCTGTGGCTGGTAGTTTTTGAAATGGGCGCCGCATATGTTATTACAATGTTTGCGGCTTATACCTGGCTGCTGTCGGAAAATGAGCAATCGGAAATCCGTAGTATGATAAAGTTCTAACCCGATCCGGGAAAAGAGTTTGGAGTATATTTATGAAAACAGATACAATTCAAAAAACGCCTGAAGATTTCAGGCAGGAGCTTCAAGACAGCTATAAGATAATTACCGGGAATATCTTTGCTTCCGACAGGCAAGGATACTGGTCTAATTTGGATAAACACGAAAGCCGGCATCTGGCGGATGTCTCGGGAGAGATGGGCCCCCGCAATGCCGTTCGGAAACATTATCCTCATTTATTTAATGTTATTTTTTCGCCAAAAAGGCAGGGCGGGCTGGAATTGCTCAACCTCTCCGGCAAAGAGAGCTGCATCGATTACGGCTGCATGTGGGGAGCCATGACGATCCCTCTGGCGAAAAGATGCAGTTATGTCCTGGGTGTTGACCAGACGCTGGATTCCCTGAAATTTTTGGATGCGCGTGTAAAAGAGGAAAAACTGGACAATGTAGATCTTTTGTGCGGTAATTTGAAGGAGCTTGAAAATTTCAGAAATAAATTTGATGTAGCCATGGTTAATGGCGTGCTTGAATGGATACCGGAAGATGGCGATATAGAATTGAAGAACTATTATGGGCAATATCGGCCTAAAAGGTATGCCGGTAACCCGGGAAAGCAGCAGCTGTCTTTTTTGAAAACCGTGCATCAGAATCTGAGCGCGGGCGGCAGGCTTTATCTCGCGATCGAAAACAGGTTCGATTTTAAGGTATTTTTTGGGGCAAGAGAGCCGCACTCTAATTTATTTTTCGTTTCTTTCCTGCCGCGGGAAATGGCAGACTGGATCTCGATGACAAAATTGGGCAGGCCATACACAAATTGGCTTTACTCATTTCAAGGGCTTAAGAGATTATTGCGGGAAAGCGGTTTTTCCAGGATTGAATCATATATGTGCTTTCCGGATTATCGTTATCCCGAACGCATCATCCCTTATGACGGCTCGCTAAAAAACTTTACCCCTACCATTTCTCTAAAGAATGATAAAGGGCGGAAATCATATAAAAGATTTTTAGCGAGAATAGGAGAATCTCTGTTTTTCAGAACCTTGCGGTTGAAGTTTTTTGCACCCTCAATCATTGCCATAGGCCATAAATGATAGAATTGATAAGAAATTGTTCCCACGGCAGCGAAATCGCCACCTATTTGGTAAGCGAAGGCGGACTATCCAGACACATTATAAAGGTTGCATCGACCCCGGCCGGGATCAAAAATCTGAAATGTGAAATTAAGGGATGGGATTGGTATCAAAAAGCAAGATATCAACAAGATAGGGATCCTGTCTGCCGGATAATAAGAGACAAAAACGATTATCTTAAGATACGGATAGAATTTATTGATGGCATCAAAGCGGATTATGCCAGGGGGCTGGAAAAGAATGCCGCTATAATAAAGAAAGTGTTTGAGCATTATTGCAGTATTTTTCCATATTATACCGATAGATTATCTCCGTTCCACGGGGATTTCTCCGTTGATAATGTAATTCTCAATTCCGGCGGTATACATATTATAGATTGGGAACATTTCAATCCCAATGGGGCGCCATGGGGATTCGATGCGCTTTATTTGTTATTCGAGACATTGTATTTCGGCATGAGAAATCGCAAGAGGCCTTCTCAAAATGAGATAAATATCATTTCCGATAGCATAAATTTTCTTAATACCAATGATCGATTGGATCGGCAGATAATGGAGCACCCGTTAAAATTCATAAGAAGTTTTATCAACGATAACTCCGAGTTATGGTGTGAGCAATTGACGGCGTTCCCGAACAAACTTCCGGTCCTTGCATTCACGGATGACCAGGTTGCTTTAATCGACGATATGGTTTTTTCTAACCTCAAGAGCGACAAAGCATGAGAAGGTTTTACGAAAAAGAATGGCAAGGAATCCCGTTTGGATCCTTTGTTAAAATGTCCGCAACAAAGCTTGCCGACGCATCATTTTATGCGTCTTTTTATGAGGCATTTTTTAAAAAATATAAAAGATCAGAAGACATAGATCCAAAATGGTTAGAATTCAAGCTGCAGGCTGTGAAGCTTTTAAAGGAATATGGGAGATTTAAAAAAGAAGCCGCTATTCTTTCTATAGGATGCGGTCTGGGCATTATGGAAAAACCCCTTATCGAGGAAGGCTATTCTAATCTGGAGATAACCGAGGTATCGGAAGTACCCTTGCGGTGGCTGCTTCCTTATATTGATCCGGATAAAGTTCATATCGGATTTTTCCCGGGCTGCATAGCCGCGGATAAGCTCTACGATTTTATTTATTTATCCAGCCTTGAATATTGTTTCGATCAAGATCAATTAATCGATTTTTTAAAGGCCGTGGCAGATCATTTAAGCCCGGGAGGCATATGTCTGTTGATAAGCGTGTCATCCGAACCCGCAACGCCGTTTAAGTGGACGCAGGTTTATGCCGTCCTGAAGGATTTCATAAAATTTATTTTAGACAAAATTGGGCTCAGGAAACGCGGGCAATTTTTTGGGTATATACGAAATCGCGATGATTTCTATCATGCTATGACTTCTGCAGGTTTTAAGCAACTTAAAGATGGATTCCTGGATAAGAAAACGCGCTGGGATTCATATTGGATCCAGGGAAGCAAGTGCCGCGAAGGCGGATATGAAAATCGTGACTTTGAGTAATAATTACGGTAAAATAATATTATGAATAAAGGTTTAGTCGTTCTGATAAATCCGGGTCATGACGATGAAGTCCCGGAAGGGGTGGCAAGGTCTTTTGGGGCTAAATCGAGAGATATCCCCAGAGAAGATCCTCCTATAGCCATTATTAATTTAGGGGCTTTTATAAGAGACCATGGATTTGACGTGCGTATACTGGATACTCATGTTGAGCCGAATTACAGAGACATCTTAAGATCTTTGATCAAGGAAAAGCCTCTCGTCATAGGGTTATCCGCTATGTTAGGCAAGTTTACGAAGAACGCTCTATCATTGACGAAATTTATCAAGGAAACCGACCCAGAAGTCCCTGTGATATGGGGAGGTAAGTTGATCCATTTAGCCAAGGAGAAGATTTTGCAGGAGACCGAAACGGATTATATAGTTATAGGTGACGGAGAATTTCCATTCCTGGCTTTACTGGAAGCATTGAGTACGGGCGGCAAACTGGATGGCATAGAAGGTTTGGGGTATAAGCAAAACGGTCGTGTAATTATTAACGGTGATTGTGTTGTTGTAAAAAACCTCGACGACATTTACCAAAGCAAAGATTTTGGCTGGGATCTCGTGAAGGAAAAAATAAATTACAGACAGGTGCCGTACTTTATTAACCTTTACACGAGCAGGGGGTGCCGTTTCAATTGTTCTTTTTGCTATCTTATGGATATAAAAGAGATGAAACCGAGCCTACGTTACCGGCGGCGTTCCGCGGGAAATATCATAAAGGAAGTAAAATATCTGAATGAAAATTTTGGGATAAATGTATTTACTTTCGGCGACGATGACTTTTTGTATAATATCAAGGAGGTTGCTCCTGTCCTGGAGTATTTTAAAGAAAATGGATTGTATATAGAACATTTCTGGACAAACATTAATAATCTGACTCCCGAGACGATCGGCCTCTTGAAGGGTATATGCCAGACAGTCTGTTATTCTGTCGAAGCTACCTCGCCCAGATTGCAAAAAGTATTGAATAAGTATATACCAATCGAAAAGGTACTAAGAGTGAATAAGCTTTTACGCGATGTCGGAATAAATGTCGTGCACAATTTTTTATTCGGCATACCTACTGAAAGGGACGAAGATACAAGACAAAACATCTCTCTGATGAAAGAGATTAAAAAGATAAACCCGTATTTCAGGGCTAATTGTTATATTTTAAGCCCCATACCGGGTACGCCTATTTTTGAATTTGGGAAGTCGATCGCTAAGGCGGATATTAAGTGGACATTGGATGACCTGGGCAACTATCATTTCAGATATATGAATGAAAGCGCATCGAAATTCAGGCCTTATCTGACCGCCGAAGATAACGGATTCTATGAAAGGGTTACAGTTCTGGCTAACGAGTTGTTTACGGAGATAAATGCGCCGGCAAGCGAGAGTCAGAGGGCAGAGATAGCAAGTTCGAAAAGGCTTAGCTTTGTATTTGGCGGCCTTGATGAGATACGATATCCGGATAACAAAAAGAAGAAATATATATTAAACGAGGTTATAAGGTCGGTAGAAAATAACGAAAGTCTTCCGAAAATAGAGCCGTTTTAAGTAAATGGGGGGTATGAATGTTTGATATAGATAAGCCATCGCTTGATAAAAAAGAGATGGATGCGCTGGCGGATTGTATTAATGACGGATCGATAGCGCAGGGTAAGTTCGTTTACCAGTTTGAAAGTGAATTTGCCAAATATTGCTGTATACAGTATTCATGTGCGGTCATGAATGGAACGTCCGCACTGCACCTGGCCCTTCTGGCCTTAGGGATAAAGCCGGGCGACGAGGTCCTTGTGCCTACCCTTACATTTATTGCCTCTATCAGTCCCGTTTCTTATTGCGGAGCTATTCCAATTTTTGTCGATTGCGATCCTGCCACATGGTGTATGGATGTCGGAGACCTTAAGAAAAAGATAACCCCAAAGTGTAAAGCGGTTATCCCGGTCCACCTTTATGGAAATGCTTGCAATATGGATGATATAAGCGCCGTAGCGAGAAAACACGGCCTTAAGGTTATAGAGGATTGTGCGGAGGCCCATGGTACGTTATATAAAAAAAAGCAGGTGGGCACTTTTTCTGATATTTCTTTCTTCTCCTTTTATAAGAACAAGCATATGACTACAGGTGAGGGAGGGATGAGCCTGACAAATGATAAACAGCTAATCGAGAAGATGAAGCTTTTGAGGAGCCATGGCAAAGAAAAGACGGAAGACTTGAGCGACGAGGATTTTGCGCAAAGGCAGTTTATAAGTTCTGAGATCGGCTACAATTATAGGATGACAGATTTGCAGGCGGCTATCGGGCTATCGCAACTTAAGAAGGTGGAGACATTTATAAATAAAAGGATACGCTATGCCCAGCTTTATCATGAGCTTCTTAACGGATCAGGCGTGACATTTCCTTATTTTGACAAAGATAACGTAAGGCATACTTATTGGGGTTTTCCGGTGCTTTTAGACTGCCCTGATACAAAAGTAAAAGTAATGATAGAGTTTAGAAAACGGGGTGTTCGCTTAAGGCCTTTCTTTAATCCATGCCACCTGCAGCCTTTTTATAAAAAATATAACAGCGTATGTCAAGTTGCCGAAGATGTAAGTCGAAAAGGAATATTATTGCCGAATATCCAATCGATGGAAGAAGGCGATATACGCACCATTGCGAAATGGCTTAGAGAGTTATTGTAGTGAATTACTCGGCTAAAAAATAAAAATAACCCTTTAATCAAAACCAGTTTATTTGTTATTACGATACGCGATATAAGAAAACGCAAAAGACGAGGAGGCGGGTGACAAATGAGGAATATGGAAAGGCCTGCAATGGAGGTTGTTTTTGATAATACATATAGGGATAAGACAGTTTTGATTACAGGGGATACCGGTTTTAAAGGGTCATGGCTTTCTATATGGCTGACCTTGTTGGGAGCTAAAGTAGTAGGATATGCGGCTTACCTGCCTTCCAAGCCGTGTTTATTCTCGGTTTGTAAAATAGATAGACATATAAATCATATAAACGGAGATGTTCGAGACTATAATTTATTAAAGAAGGTATTTATAAAATATAAGCCGGATTTTATATTCCATCTCGCTGCACAACCTATAGTAAGCATGGCCTACCATAACCCGAAATTGACTTATGAGACGAATGTTCTGGGCACCGTCAATGTTCTGGAATGCATGCGTAATTTTTCAGATGGAGCTATAGCTATAATCATAACCAGTGATAAATGTTATAAGAACATGGAATGGGATTGGGGATATAGAGAGACAGACCCCCTTGGCGGAAACGATCCTTACAGTTCATCCAAAGCATGCGCCGAAATGATTTTTCATTCTTATTATAAATCGTTTTTTCATAGGCAGGGTAATCACTGTAGAATAGCTACAGCGAGAGCAGGAAATGTGATAGGTGGAGGGGATTGGGCCGTAGACAGAATAGTGCCGGACTGTGTAAGGGCATGGAGCAAGAATAAAACGGTGCATGTAAGAAATCCGAATGCGACCAGACCGTGGCAGTATGTTCTTGAACCATTAAGCGGATACTTGTGGATCGGCGCAAAGTTTTTTAAGTCTAATAAACTGAATGGCGAATCCTTTAATTTCGGTCCGGGCTATAAGGTGAACGAATCGGTTGACGAGCTTATTAAACTATTTTCAAAGTATTTCAGAGGAAGCAATAAGTGGAGATATCTGGATAAGAAGAATACATCGAAAGAAAGCATGTTTTTGAAAGTATCCTGCGATAAGGCTTTAAAATATTTGGATTGGTATGCCATATTATCTTTTTCCGATACCATAAAGATGGCGGCCGAGTGGTATGAAGAATATTATAAGAATAAGAAAAGAAATATGTTTGTTTTTACTATAGATCAGATAGAACAGTATGTTGCTGAAGCTAAAAAGTTGAATCTTGCCTGGGCGAAAAGCTGAGATATGATCGAAGGCGTTTTTGTAGAAAAGCTGAAGAAGATAGAAGATAGTCGGGGAAAGGTTATGCATATGTTGCGGTGCGACTCCCCCCTTTTTACTACTTTCGGCGAAATATATTTTTCCACCATAAATAGCGGCATAATAAAAGCCTGGAGAAAGCATTTAAAGATGACGCAGTATTTTGCGGTTCCGGTAGGCAAGATTAAATTGGTCATATATGATGACAGGGAAAAATCTTCGACCAAAGGCGAGATCTGCGAGTTGAAATTGGGAGAAGAAAACTACTATTTAGTCAAAATCCCTCCTATGTTATGGTATGGATTTAAAGGAATATCCAATGCGCCATCGCTTATTGCAAACTGCGCCGATATCCCCCACGATCCGGATGAGATCAAAAGACTGGACTCCTCCGATACGGCAATCCCATATGTCTGGAAATAGTCCCATGAATAATACGGACATCAATAATCCTCTTGTAAGTATCATAATGAATTGCAGAAACGGCGAAGCGTATCTGCGCGAGTCTATCGATAGCGTGTACGCCCAGAGTTACAGTAATTGGGAGATAATCTTCTGGGATAATGCATCTATGGATAGTAGCGCCGCTATCGCGAAAAGCTATAACGCTAAATTGCGTTATTTTAAAAGCGCTCAGGGCTTGACACTTGGAAAAGCCCGGAATATGGCTATGTCCGAGGCGAAAGGCAGGTATCTTGCATTCTTAGATTGCGATGACAAGTGGCTTCCGCAGAAGCTGGAAAAGCAGGTAGGCGTATTAGAGAGTAGAAAAGATGTCGATTTTGTTTACGGAAACTATTTCAGGTTGATAATGCCTGAAACTGACCGTCTGATATTGGCTTTAAAAGGCCGGCAGCCCGAAGGAAATGTCTTTGGGCGTTTTTTGTATAATTACCCGGTTAATCTGCAGACGGTAATGTTGAGGATGGATGTCGTTAATAAGCTGGAGGCAAAGTTTGACGATAATTTCGAAGTGTCAGAGGAATTCGATTTTTTTATAAGAATCCTGTTCAAATCGAAGGCGCTATACATCGATGAGCCGCTATCTGTTTACCGCCTTCACCAGAACATGAGCAGCCAGAAACTGCTGCATAAATACCCTGTTGAAGCTGGAAATATATTGGATAAACTCAAGAATATTGATAGTTCGGTTAAACAGAAATATGCGCGCCAGATTAAATATTTTGAAGCGAAATTAGGATACTGGTACGCCAAAGTCGAGATGGAGCAAAATAATTCCAAGGCCGCCAGATTTAAGTTGGCGCCTTACAGATTTGTCGATGGAAAATTTTTTATTTTATATCTTTTTACATACTTACCACCGGTGCTGTGGAAATGGTTTCACCGTTATAAAATGGAAGGGAAGCTTCGCTGGATAGCGTAATTTTGCATCATCATATAGAAAGGTAATATGTGCGGCATTGCCGGGTTCATAGATGTATCATGTCGTAAAAAAGCGAACGAACTCGAAAGCCTTATAATGCGTATGGCCGATACCATGCACCACAGAGGACCCGATGACAAAGGCACATGGATAGATGAAAAAGCGGGTGTTGCGTTCGGGCACAGACGTTTGTCAATTATAGATCTTTCGCAGGAAGGCCATCAACCGATGGTATCTCATTGCGGACGTTATGTAATAGTTTTTAACGGTGAGATATATAATTTTAAGACGCTACGCAAAGAGTTGGAAGGGGCGGGATATGGATTCCGCGGGCATTCCGATACCGAAGTTATGCTCACCGCTATTAGCCGTTATGGAGTGGATAAGGCCGTGCAGAAATTTAACGGCATGTTCGCATTTGCCGTATGGGATAGAGAGAAGCGGGTTCTGAATCTTGCACGCGATCGTCTGGGAGAGAAACCATTATACTACGGCTGGTCTGGCAATACTTTTTTATTCGCCTCCGAACTTAAAGCTATCCGGGCTTATCCGGAATTTACTAATGAAATTAATCGTGATGCGCTGGCGCTTTATATGCGTTATAACTGCATACCGGCCCCCCACTCGATTTATAAAAGCATTTTTAAGCTTCCGCCTGCTGCGACTCTTAAAATCGATACTTCTGCTTCGAATCGAAAAGAAAGCGAGGTTAGATTCTATTGGTCCTTAATAGAATCCGTGAAAAAAGGCAAAGACGATCGTTTTAAAGGACCTCCAAAAGAGGCGCTTGAACATATAGAGAACCTGCTTAGCGATGCGGTTAAATTACGAATGGAATCTGATGTGCCATTAGGCGTATTTCTTTCAGGGGGGACGGACTCTTCTCTTGTAACTGCTCTTATGCAAAGTCAGAGCACACCGGCGGTAAAGACTTTTACAATAGGATTTAAAGAGTATGCATATAACGAAGCTGAGCAGGCAAAGCTGGTCGCTGGCCATCTTGGGACAGAGCATACGGAATTTTATGTTACGCCAGCTGAGGCTATGGCAGTTGTACCGCGCCTTGCAGATATTTATGATGAACCATTTTCCGACTCATCCCAGATTCCCACCATTCTCGTTTCGGAATTGACCCGCAAAAAAGTAACAGTAAGCCTCTCAGGTGACGGGGGAGACGAAATTTTTGGCGGTTATAATAGATATTTTTGGGTTAAAGATATATGGAGAAACATCGGTTGGATAAATAAGAACGTCAGGAATAGATTTGCCAGAATATTAATGACAATGTCCCCAGGCGCGTGGGGGAAAATATTTCATAATTTTGGAAACACATTGCCCAAAAAGGTCAGGCAACGGACACCAGGCGATAAAATTCACAAATTGGCCGATATACTATCAGCCAATAGTCCTTACGATATGTATATAGGCTTGGTTTCTCATTGGGCGGACACCCGATCGTTAGTTCTTGACTCCAAAGAGCCGCTAACTATTATTACAGATGAGAATACGAGGATGCCAGAGTTAGATTTTACAGAAGAGATGATGTATAAAGACACTGTGACGTACCTTCCCGATGATATTCTCGTAAAAGTCGATAGGGCCAGTATGGCGGCGAGCCTTGAATCAAGGGCGCCTTTTCTGGATCATCGAGTCGCGGAATTTGCATGGCGGCTGCCCATTACCATGAAGATGAAAAGAAACAATGGGAAACTACTTCTCAAACATCTTTTATATAAACACGTCCCGCCTAAACTTATCGAAAGGCCCAAGATGGGCTTTGCCTTGCCCATCGATGTATGGCTGCGCGGTCCGCTGAAGGATTGGGCGGAATCCCTGTTGGATGAAGCGAAAATACGCCGAGAGGGATTTTTGAATTACCGCCCGATCAAGGGGAAGTGGGAAGAGCATATTTCAGGCAAAAGGAATTGGCAGTATCTTCTTTGGGACGTATTGATGTTCCAAGCGTGGTATGACCGTTGGCAATAAATATATATGAATATAATATTTGTTTCGAACATATCATGGAGCCTATTTAATTTTCGCAAAGGCATCATGGTGGTTTTGAGAGAGCGCGGGCACAAGGTCTCATTTTGCGCGACCTTAGACGGATACTCTGCAAGATTAGAAGCGCAAGGATTTAAATTTATTCCGGTCGATATCGACAGAAAAGGAACCAGCTTCATTAAAGACCTGTGCCTTGTTGTAAGACTCTACAATATATATAAAAAGGAAAAGCCGGATTTTGTTTTTCACAATTCAATAAAACCAAATATTTATGGTACGATTGCAGCACGGCTCGCCGGAACAAGATGCGTAAATACTGTGTCGGGTTTAGGTTATGTGTTCATAAGGAAGAATTTATATTTTAATCTTGTGAAATTTTTGTATACGCTGGCATGCACATTTTCAGAAAAGACATTTTTCCAGAATAAAGACGATTTGCAGTTATTTTTGGATAATAGATTGATTGATGCTGATAAATGCGCACTTGTTGCCGGTTCTGGTGTAAATACTGAGTTTTTTAAACCCAGCGATAATAAACACATCGTTTCATCTAAACAAGATTTTACTTTTCTTTATTTAGGAAGAATACTTTGGGATAAAGGAATAGGAGAGCTTATTGGGTCTGTTAGAATGTTAAAAAAACATTATCCTTTAATGAAACTTAATTTACTAGGGATGATAGATAAAGGTAATCCTGCTGGTATTAGCTTTCAGCAGATTCAAGAATGGCAAGACAAAGGGTTTATTAAATATTGTGGAGAAACAGCTGATGTTAGGCCATATTTAGCTAGCTGTGATTGCGTAATTCTTCCTTCATATAGAGAGGGTATCCCGAAAGCATTGTTAGAGGCTGCTGCGATGGAGTTGCCGGTTATAGCGACTGATGTTCCAGGTTGTCGGAATGTTGTTGAACATGGAATTACTGGTTTCTTGGTTGAGGTAAAGGACACTCTTGATTTGGCTAAGGCGATGGAAAAAATGATTAAAATGTCGCAATCACAAAGACAAGAGATGGGAAAGAAAGGTAGAGAAAAAGTTATCAGAGAATATAGTGAAAAAGCAGTTATTAAAGAATATTGTACACAGATAGGGTTATGATCTATTTAATGGCTAAAAGAATTATTGGTATTATTTTTGCTTTTGGGTTTTTGGTTTTGCTAAGTATCCCTGGCTGATAATACGGTTTTTAAAATGTTTAAGTTCAAAGGTATAAAGGAGACCATAAGGCATTATAAATTGTCATGAAGCGCATTTTTGATTTAATCTTAGCTATTTCTTTATTACTTTTGTTAAGCATCCCCATGTTTTTTATTGCATTATTAATTAAGTTTACCTCTAGGGGTCCAGTTTTATACTGGTCAGACAGGGTGGGTATAGATAATAAGATATTTAAAATGCCTAAATTCCGCACGATGCGCATAGAAACCCCTCCTGTTGCAACCCACCTCTTAAAAAATCCTGATGCTTATCTTACATCCATTGGGTCTTTCCTG